>ERZ1034753.125-NODE-125-length-27558-cov-7.361633_pt1 | contig 27558 bp, 31 predicted proteins | sample MGYA00520702_ERZ1034753 | MGnify/ENA primary metagenome ERZ1034753 (study PRJEB33766, sample SAMN09781700) | gut metagenome | biome: gut microbiome | host: Homo sapiens | place: Madagascar | study: EMG produced TPA metagenomics assembly of the PRJNA485056 data set...
GAACAAGTGAAGAGAGCGGAGGCGTTGCCTCCGCTCTCTTATTCATCGACTATACACCGATAGTATAGCATCAATTTTTCCGAGCCTCGCACTGAGGCGTCGGAGTCGTCAAGGAATGCGGCTCCGATTTTCGTGTAAAATGCGGTCTCCTCGCTTCGATTTCCGGGACAAACCTCAAGCAAGGCGCCGCAGTAGTCAGAATATGACATGTTTGCCGCCATCCACAAGTCATCGAGGGAGTAGCCGGTATTTTTGATGCCGAGAGCATCAGCGGCACGCTCAATCTCGTGCCGCGAGAAGCGTGCGCCGTGCGAACCGTCAGCGTTTCGCAAATTGCGCGACCATTCTCGCATCTCGTCTTCCGTCAGATCTTCATTTTCCAGATCTTCGCTTTGACGAATCGGCTCGTTTTCGCCGGAAATCGCGGCGCGCACCGTGACGCGCCGCTCTTCCGGCTCTGTCGCTTCGCGCTCCTTAATGCGGCGATGCCTTTCCATGAGGATTCTTCTTGCGACTTCGTTCACCTCACTCGCCCCCTTTATGCCACCTTTTCCACGTTGAGCGTAATCGCGGAGTAAGTTGCGCCGACCCCTGCGTTTACGATCGACAGGGACACCGGTCGGATCGCGTTTGTTCCGAGTGTGCACGCCCTATCAACCAACACGTATTGGTCGATCACGAGCGTCCGCTGCTCTGTGCCGGCTGTCGTTATCGTTTCGGACGATATCGCACCCGGTATCGCCACCCCGTTGGCGGCAAGCTCTGCCGATACAATTCCGGCAACTGTGGCGGTGCATACCATCGTCGCCGTGACGTGGTAGATCCCGGCGGCGTTGATTGTCAGATCGGTGCCGGATGCGGAGAACGACGGAGTTCCGCATGAGCTGCGCCGGCAGTACCGGCGGTATACAGCCCCGAGGTTGAGGTTTTCGCCGGATATAAGGGTCTGCGACGTCGTGTTTTGAATTCCAATCAATAGCATGGCTTTCCTCCTTATTCAAATCAGGGGCGAGTATTCCCGCCCCCATTTTTATGGGGGATAATTAGTCCCCAAAGTTTGACTTACTGGATTGCGGCGCCGCCGCACTGACCGTATCCGCAGAACGGGGATGCGCCGGCATTGTAGGTGTAGCCGTTGGGATATCGCACCACGCCGTACATCTGCTGAGCCAGCTCCAGCTGGTTGATCTTCGCCGCCTGATCGGCGATCTGCCGCTCAAGACCAGCCTTTTCGAGCGCGGCAAACTTGGCATCGATGTTGGCGTTTACCGCGGCAAATCCAAGCGACTGATCGTATTTCGCGGCGTCAATCGCTCGCTGTGTGCCACAGCAACAGTCGGAGATCTGCCGAGAAAGCTCTGCCTGGGACAGAGCCACGTCCTTCCCAAGCTGCCCGATGCTTCCCTGCATCTCGTATCCGAGATTGCAAATCCCGTTGCCAAGCGTCATGGTCTGATTTTGGTTCTGGTCGGAAAGACGCCCGACAGCATTCGCCAAATCATTGAATCCCATTGCGTTGCACAAACCGGATTCGGTCACAGCGTCCTGATTTCGGTTGTTGCCCCAGCCGCCAAATCCGAAAAGTGCGAAAAGGACGATAATCCAAACCCAGCCGCCGCCTCCGCCGAATCCATCGGTATAGGCTCCGTTGGACTGACCTACCGCGTAGCCTTCTGCAAAGTCACTCATTGTTTTTTCTCCTTTCGTTTTTTATTCAAACCGGGCGCGCTCCGGATGAAATTACTGTCTTGCCCCATACGCTCCGGGGCTGTGCATGGTAGATCCTCCGCCTTGTATTGCCTGCGCAATCTGCTGGATCTGCTGTGGGGAAAGCCCAGCTTGCCTCAGCATACTCTGCGCCATGGCTTGAGGGTTCTGCCCCTGGAGCGCTTGCGCAAACTGCGGATTTTGGCGAAGAATCTGCTGGGCAATCATCTGCGGATTCCCGCCTCGCAGCATCCCTGATACCATCTGCATAAGTTGCGCCGGATTAATCATGTTGCTGTCCCTCCCTTAATGGAATCTATTGCCTTTTTGAGCTCTTCCAGTTCCGCCTTGGTTGCATATTCGACCGGGGCTTCCTGCGCCGCGTCCGTAAGCGTCCGCGCTCTGATTGACTTTTTCCCCTGCCCATCGGTGTATACTTCAAATAGGGTTGATTCGTCCTGAAGCAGGTAAATCATAATGCTATTTGGCGCCGCAAATCGGGACAATGCATCTTCTGCGGAAACGACAAACAGCTTGTTTGACGTTGGTTGCTGCGCCTGCGGTATGCCATAAGCTCCAAAAGATTGGGACTGCCCCATTTGTCCGGGCATAAAGCTATAATTTCCGGGCTGATATCCATATGCCATTCCGATCACCTCCTAATGTATTTTTATTATAACGCCAAAAAGGCGGGACAGCGTCCCGCCTTTAGTCCATATAAGTTCATTTTAATCTTCTGTAAAGTTCCGCCAAAGTTTCTTTTTCGTTGAGGTATTGATGTAGCAATTTCCGGATCTCGTTGACATCGCGATGATATGTTGATTTACTTATGCATAATTCCATGCATATTTTCACCACAAGCGGGTTGTCTCCGTCAAACAGCTTCCTTTTGACAATGTATTTCTGCCGATCGGTCAATCCCGCATTCGCGCAGAATTCATCCAATTGGTTCCTCGTGCACCTCTTTACCTTCGTGATTTTCCGCCTCCTTTACAAACTCTTGATATTTGACCAAGTATTTCGTCTTGTTTGTTAGAAATTGGGCTTCGTAGGTATTATACGCCTTCGCTCCCGCTCGATAGCTGTTCGCCATTCTGGCGAGGAGCATGAGCATTTTATAAATCGTGTAAACAATAAGCGCGAGCGACACGCCGTCAGCCATTGCGAATCCAACGGCGACAGAAAAGACCACAGTCAATATGCTGATTGCGATATGCGCTGCTCCACGCTTTCCGCGCCAACGCTCTTCCAGATGTTCTTCCGCTCCTTTTCCAAGCCCCCCGCGCTTGGCAGACTCTCTGCCTTCTGAGAGCAGCATGTCGTCCGTGAGTTCGATCGGCTCTATGCGTCGGAGCGGTTCAAATTTTGCGGCGAAAGCCTTCCCCTTTTTGGAGGCAAGCTCGCCCGGCGTCATGGCAAGCATTTCCTCCATTTCGGCGCGGCTGATTTTAAGCCGTCGGCAACGGACGCGGATGGCATTGTCCAGCTCTTCGGATATTTCCCTTTCGCAAAAATCCGGGAGTCGACTTATTCCGCAGGCTATCACCTTGTCCCGCTCCTCTCGATATTTGGCGCGAGCGGCAAGATACTCGTCGTCCAGCTTCCCGCCTTCTATCCCCACGTTGAGCGCCGCGCGTTGACCGGCGAGAAAAATCACGATCGTCATGGCAAAGTCCCCCATGACCGCAAATCCGGCATTGATCGTCGGTCTTGTCCAGATCGTGAAGACAAAGAGCGCCGGAAGCAGAAAGCAGATGATCAGTGACAAGTTGTTTCCGAAAATATGAGCTGCGGCTTTACTTTTGGCATTATAGGCGATTGCCTTTTTTTCAAATCCGCTTTCCTCTTCAATCCGTTCCAACTCCATTGCGATCTTCCTTTCCGGTGGATTCGGAATCCCCTATTATTTTTCCAACCGCCGCTATTGCGGCGGCAATGGAAAAGCCGACGCAACAGGCGATGCAAACGGTTCCGATGTCATGCAGAACCTGCAATGAATTGTAAAGCCATACCGATATTCCGGCAAGCAGCCCGGCGCCAAGCGCAAGCGCGACCCATCCGACAAGCCACCCGAGCCACTTTGCGATCGCCGGCACTATGACCTTTCTGCCAACTGCAACCACTATGCAAGCGATGAGAAGCAGACCGATCCCTGCCGATTTAGCCGGGCTGTATTCCTTCGACCAGATCGGGAATTTCTCCAGGACCGCCCACACCGGGACACCGATTCCAACGATGTATGAAAGGACGTAGCACATCCTTTTAACCGTTACCGGTTTTTTCATCCGAGCCACCTCCAATCAGCCGCTTTGCGGCGGCGTATTTGGCGGCAATCTCGTCCTTTCTGGCATCGTTGATGCGGGAGCACTGCATCATTGCCGCGAGCGTGTCGGCAAGCAAGAGGATGGCGTCCGTTTCTGCCTTTCTCTGCGCGTCAGTCTCTGCCACCGCCGCGTCCCTCTCTGCGCTTGTTGATTCATGCGACGCGAGCATTTCGGCGACTGCTTTGGTCATTTCTGCCACTGCTTCACGCATTTCCGCCGTTTCTGCCGCATATAGTTTAACAGCGTCCAACGCTCTGCCGCTGTCCTCGTGGCTTGCCTTCGCAATCTCCACGCTGTTGTTGTTGAGCGTTGCAAGTTGACGCATCAGACCGCGATTCTTGCGAATATAGATAAACGCCGCGACGATAATGCCGATGCCAAATATAGCCCACGATATCGCGTAAATATTGCGCGTCACCCATGCTGCCGCCTTATCCCATCCGGTCACGTTGTATCCCTCCAGCCCTGACAGAACCGACTCAATTTTTGCTTTGATGTACCTCACCTGCTCCGGTGAGGCATCCGCGAGGATGCTCTCAATCTCTTCTGCCGTCAGCGTCTTTGCCGACGTGCCGGTTTCGGCGCCGGATGCCGTTTCCGAGATTGATTCCGCAGGAGTTTTCGCGCCGGATTCCATCTCTTCCGCCTGCACCGATACGATGCAGGCAGAGAGAGACAGAAGGATTGCCGCCAGAAATGCGAAGAATTTGCTTTTTTTCATGGTTTTATACCCCTTTCAAAAAATACTACCAAGAAGGTCGTTGTCAACTTTTGCGTCCGTGCTTTCAATCCTTTGGCGAAGTTCCTCGATGCTTTCCTCGATTCGCATGACCCGCGCGAGGATATCGACGACATCCGCGTCCGTCACATCCGGGACGATTCGCCCGGATCTGACCTTTGCAAGTCTTACCGGATACACCTCCCCACCATCTTCTTCAAAGACGATCGGAACCGATCCGTCAACCGGTATCGTTGGATTGATTCCACCCGTTGACACGCGGTACCGGACTCCCGCGATATTAAGGTTTCCCCGAACGTCAGCCTCGGCGAAAATACCGGGCTGGTTCATCGCTGTAAACAAAGCTTCCTTTTTGGGGGCTTTCATTATTTCAAGCTTCAAAATTCATTCTCCTTGCTCTGTATTTCTCTAAAACTGTATTTTGTTTCCGGATTTATCGTAAATGTGAGCCGGATGAATCATTCCGGCGGAAGATTTAACCCACAGCATATCGCGGATCTGTATCCGGTTCCCGTTTCGGTCAAACAGCGGAATCGGCTCCGGCTCTGCCTCCTTGACCGCCGTTACCGTTACGGACACAGCCCCGGTTGGGGCTGACAGCGTGATCACCCCGGTCGCGCTGTTCCATGAGTAGGACGCCCCTATGACCGTCACCGCATCCGGCAGGCTGTACCCGCTGTCCGCGGTTGCCGTCAGCGTCGCCGTGCCGCCTTCCGTGATGGTGGACGCGCCGGAAACGGTACACCCGGACGCCGCGACCGTGATGCTGTATACGGTGGGTTCCGGATCGGGTTCTTCCGGCTTGGTGTATATCAGATTGTTGCATTTGAGTCCCTGCGGCAGATAGTACCCAGAAAGCCCCAGTGTATCGCAGATCAGATTCGCGAACTTAGGCGCAAGGTATATCTCGTTATACAGTGAATTCATGTGTCCGTAGGATACGGCGGATTCGCTGTAATCGAAAACGTACTTTTTGGCAAATTCCGTGTCGCTCATCATCTTGTGCGCCGGGATCGTCTCGCCGTCCACAAGGATGCTGTTGTCATCCAACCAGGAATTTGACGCGGTTGTGATAGTCCATCGGTTAAGGGCGGCATTGTAAGTGGCGGAACTTTGGAGTCCCCATGTTGCCCAGCTTAGCCAGTCGGCACCATACTTGCGACGGTAGTCCTGTACGACGATATAGCGGGAGTTCGGCGGATCAGAATACAGGCGGCTGCTTGTTGCCGAGTTCTGCACATTATAGAATATCGGCGATAGTACTACGACCTTGGCGAGAGGAGCTTGCCTGTGTGCTGTCTCAATTGCTTTTGCCACGTAACGCGCATACGTGGATATATCGGTGACGTCATATCCGTCTCTTTCCATGACATTCTGCGCGTAAGTTAGCCGGTCTGTGAATTTAGCCATGCTTGACTCCGTGAAGAATTTGCCGCGCGTTGATCCATAGGCTTCATCGCCGGAAGCTCCCGCCACCCGATAATTCCAGTCGTTGATCGACCCGTAAATCGTTATAATGTCCGCATCGTGCGGGCAATCCTCAAGGCGCAAGTAATACGGGGAGTTCCTGTACATCCCGGTTCCACCTTGCGCGAACAGCGTTCCCGCCAGATTCTTGCCGCCGTAGCAGTTAATCCCGCTCATGAGCGCCGGACGCTTCATGTTGTTCGTTACATTTGACGAATCATATTCCGCCCGTCCGTCCGCGTACTGACCGGATAGCATTTCCCAAGCCTTGACCGCTTGCGAATAGTTGTTGAACCCGTCTGCTCCGTTTTGCTGTATAGACAGGAGCGAATCGCCAACGCATACCCAGTTCAGCCCATAGAACGCGTCAGAACCGTCTTTGGCAAACTCGTGCCGCGTCCCGACACGGAACACGCAAGCGCCGCCGGATGCGGCTACCGTGTCCCCTGCCTTGACTGTCAGCGTCTGCGGGTTTGTGCCGACGGATTTGCCGTTTACGGAAACCGTCACCGAAGTCCCTACAAAGGCGAGCGTTCCGCCCGCAACGGACAGCACCTGCGCCGTGGTGCCTGCCTCGTCTGTCACCGTTACGCCTGCGGATTCGGCAGAATAGGTTTTCCAATGCTTCCGCGTTGCGGGAGCAGTAACCGTAACGGTTGCCGCCGCTCGCTTTCCGCCATCCACGGTCACCGCCTCAACCGTTGCCGTGCCTTCACTGACTGCCGTCACGATTCCTTCTGCGTCCACAGTTGCTACTGCTTCGTTGGACGATACGAACAGCACGCGGGATTCTGCCGCGCTTGCCGGAGACACCGTTGCCGCAAGGCTTGCCGTTTCGCCAAGACGGACGGTCAGAGAGGGCGAGGGAAGGGAAACAGAGGACACCTGCGTCGGCATGGCTGCCAGCTTGGTGTATTCCGTGTATCCGCTTTTATATGTCACTTCTGCCCGTGTCGCTCTTATACGTTCAGGCAGGCAGGAAGTGTCCACGCCGAGCTGCCGGCATAGGTATTCACACACCACAGGCGCGTGGAATTGCTCGTGAAAATCGTCGTTCGGGTGTCCGGGGCTTGCCCACCATCCGTAAGCAACGGTGAACAGATCGGACGCGGTCGGGTCGGACGCAATGGAGTGGTCGGAGTTCGCCTGCCCATAGGACAGCCCCCAGCCGGGAAGAAAGTTCAGGTACGGATTTCCCTGTGACAGTACCGCCTGCCGATAATCCACACTGTTGCCGCTGTTGTCCGTGCCGACTCGATAGTCGGCGATGGTATCCACATATCCGGCGGGATATCCTTTCCCCGGATATGTGCACCACAGCAGGTTCAGCCACTCGTGGTTCGCACGGTTCGCCATTTCCCAAAGCAGGTACTGCACGTTTTTCCACATGAAGTTGCCTTCTCCGTTGTTCCGACACCAGCCTCCGGACACAAAGCGGATTTTAGCAAACGGTGCGCGTTTGCGAATAATGTGCACCGCCTCGTTGATGTATGCCGCGTATGTTTGCTTTTTCGGCGTTCCGTCAATGCCGGTCAGGGTTTCGGTCAGCGGGCAATCCTTCAGCACGCTCGCGGTTAGTTTTCTGCCACCGTATAGGTATTTGTCGGAAACTCCCGCCTTCCATACGGGTTTCCCGTCTGCGTCCAGACAAATCGGAATGCGCCCAAAAGTCGGTTGCCCGTACCACGCGTCCGTCGTGTCACACTCCGTGTTGCTTGCGATATAGGCGCCAATTATCTGGTCATTGTATGAACCCCACAACGTCACGATATCCGCATCGTGCGGCGAACGTACCGCACGATTGGAAACGATGTTGCCGGAACCGTAAACCGTGCCGCCTCCTTTGTAGAAGCCGCACCCGCCTTTTGAAAGATATGTGACTTGCAACCCTGTTCTGTCCGCAATAACCTTGCTGTACTTGTAGTCGCCTTTTATTCCGTAAGAAGTAGAGGACGCGCCATGCAGGTCAACATCGCCAAGAGAGTCGGACATATCCACCCAATGGTAGATAGACAGCGGCTTGTCCTGCGAATAGTCCCAGTCGATTTTGACTTGAAACACGCACGCTCCGCCGGATGCGGTCACGCTGTCGCCTGCCTGTACCGTCAGCGTCTGCGGGTTTGTGCCGACGGACTCGCCGTTGACCGTAACCGTGACAGCTCCGCCGTCCGTGTCGGGCACGTACCGCGTGGAAACCGTCTGCCTGCCCGCACTGTAGCCTATCGCGGCGGGATGTGTTCCCGCTGCATATGTAACAAATGCCGTCATACGCTTTCAACCGTCACATAGTAAGACGGAGAAATGCCGTCTTTGTCAAACATAAAGCGCGCGTTGAAATTCGGCAAAGACTCACTCATATAGGTATAAGGAATCGCTATCTTTGTAACTTTTCCGCCGGAAATTGTCACTGTCGCGTAAGCTCCGTCCACGAAGTTCCGCCAACCCGATTCGACGCTCCGGTTGCTGATTACCCGCACAGCCCCTTCCCAGTTGCCAGATGCGTTTTTGGTGAGATTGCAGTTGTACAAGTTGTTAACTTGGGCTGAGCTAATCAAATCGTCATTCATGACAATGGTTATCTTGTTTATGTCAACCGTCAGCGCGGTTTCCTGAGTAACGGTCAGCTCTCTTTGCCAAGCACCCGTGCTGTTCGAGCCGGTTGCGGAGGAACTTGTTACCGCGGCGGCTCCTTCCACCGTCACCGAAAAGCTCGTTGTGAATCCTGCATACGTCCCGGCGCCCGTGACCGTGACCGTGTTCGTCTGTCCCGCCGTCAGCGTTCCGGACAGCGTGTAGTCCGTCCCCTTAGTCAGTGCCGCCGACGTGCTGCCGTCGGAGTATGTCGCCTTGACCACTTCGGTCAGCTGGGAGAGCGTCGTGCCAGCCGCGACCGCTCCGCCGGTATAGGTAGCGCTCAACCCGGTCAGCGTGGGAGCTGCCGCCTCCATAGTGACCGAAACGATTGCAGACTTTCCGCCGTAGCTTATAGTCATAGCAGACGTATTTCCGGCGCTCGGCATCGTCCCGCTTACCGTCGCGGAGCCGATAGCAGACGTCAGGTCTTTGGTCAGCGTTCCGGTGTAACCAGTCAGCGTGTAGGTGCCGCTCATGGCGGTCAGATAACTCTTGATACCATCCGCCGCCGTTCCCGCCGGCACCGTGACAGCCGTCGGCGATACACCCAGCGCAGACAGCACCGGCTCACCAGCTACCGCCCCCACCGTCACCTTGGACAGATACTTCCCCGCGTCCGGCGTGACAGTCTGCGCCGAGGTTCCCGGTGTCACGGTCTTTTCCTGTACCTGCACCGCTCCAACCGTAACCTGCGAAAGCCCGTCGTAGCCGCTATCCGGCGTGACAGTCTGCGCCGAGGTTCCCGGTGTCACACTCTTTGACTGCAAGGTAGGCGCTTCTCCGGACACCGCCACCGTTGCCTTGGCAAAATTCGTGACGTCATACTCGCCGTTTGCTGTGATTGGTTTGGTGGCGGTCGGCGTGTCAATTACCTCGGATGCGTCCCGGAAAAGTGCCTCTCCGGAATTATCGGCGAGCGGAATAGCCACGGACGGGACGCCGTTGTATGTCGTCCCGTTGATTTTGATGCTTTTGCTCATTTTTTGCCTCCCCCTTATACAATATGCAGGATCCCGTCTGTCGTTTGCGTCGGCGTGTTGGCGAGCGCCAAGATGGTCAGCACTCCGTTTTCAACGCGGATATTGTCAGCCTGTGCCGGAGTGGTCGAAAGATGAACCGTCACATCGTCTCCGTCCGCACATCCGGACACGGAAAGCGCGTACCCGTCTGCGTCGTTGCCGGCGACCGTGTATCCGGTTCCCGCCGTCAGCGTCTCGCCGTTTTTGGTTACTGTAAACATGCCGGACGAGGTGTATCCGCTTGCCACATTTACGACGAGCTCCAGCAGTCCGTTCGATATTTCCACGGTTCCGGAAGTCGCTCCGCTCAGCTCCTCGATGCTGAATCCGTCACCGCTTTGCGTGACCGTAACCGTCGAAACGGGCACAACGGGTTTCAATGTAAACGTGGCGCTTGCAGTATTGACGGTTGTCATAGTATTGCCGAAAGAGAACCGGCAGGACGGTGTATATCCATCATAGCTTTGGACGGATTCAACTTCCAAGTATTTTCCCGCAATGTTTACCTCTGACTTGAAGATGTCAGACCATTCACGCTTTGCCCAGCGTGTGCCGAACATATCGGAAATGGTTTTCACTTTCAGCCGACCGGAAGATATAAGGCTTTTGAATGTCTTGCCGACCGGAAGCGAAACGGTGCTGCCTTCCAGCACTTCACCGTCGAGGAAGAATACAGCGCCGGACATGGTGTATTTGGAAACCTCGTTGAGTAAGATCGTTGCGGAAAACTTGCCGTATCTGACCGTGACTATAGCATACAGCCCGGACACGCTGATATAGTCCTCGGAATTGGCGATCGTGTAGTCGGCCAGCTCCTCGGTGCGCGTTTGCACTCCGTCCCGCTTGTAGATAGCCCGCACGCTCATATAATCCCGTATGTCGCCGTAAGTGGCGATAGGCGAGCCGGAGCCGAGATAGACATCATAGACGCCGGTCGCTCCATTGGCGGGAAGCGTGCAGTGGTTGACTTCTATCCCCGCCAGAACTTCGGGTGACTTAATCACAGCCCCCACGCACGATACCGATGCGTCGGCTGTCGGGGCGAATTTGATTACATACACGCCATCAGCTGCTCCGTTCTCGCCGGTATAGCCCGCCGGCGCTGTAATCGTGGCTCCGTCGGCTGGTCTTGCGGAAATATTTTCAGCTTTGGGCGTAAACGTTATCGAAACGCTTTTCCCCAGCTCAACGGGAGCAATGCCGCTCTCGTAGGTCTGACCTCCGATTGAGGCGGTCACGCCATCGAGCGCAAACGTGATGTACACATATTCCGGCTCGTCCGGAATCGATTCCCGCAATGCAGTCGTAAGCGATTCGCGAACCGTGTTGATGGCTTCCGCCTCAGTTTCCGTTTCTGCGACAATGGGAACGCTCTCCAGCATTGTCGCCAAGTTGTCCCGGTTTGTCTGCGTCCAAAAACACGACGTCAGAGTTGACAAGCCAGCCAAAACAACGGATGCCAGCACTTTGCCGGAGATCCCCCATGACAGTACATTCTTGACCAATTTCATCTCGTATCCCTCAATTCCTTGTATATCGTCCTTCAATGTGTCCGTAGTCACCACGTTTTCAGGGACAGAGCCGGAGCCGTTTTCCAGATCTTCAAGCCTTGTTGCAAACTCGTTGTATTTATTCGCAAACTGCGACAGAAGCACAGCCAGCGTTTTTAGACTGTATGAGGACAGGTCGCTCATGTCCTCCGGGTACGCATCTACCACGCCGCGCTGCACATAGAAAGTGCCGGAAAGCGTTGCAACCGTCTGCCCGTCCGCGCTGACGAACTGCAGCTGATACGTTCCGCCGCCCGGTTTTGACGCTGTGCCGGGAGGCATCCTGCCCGTCCAGACTCCGCGATTTCCGCCAAACGACGGCGTAAGAATGACGGGATCAACGATCAGCATGGACGGAGGAGTGACCGCGACCGAGCACGTCCAGCCTGAATAGTCCGGCGCAACGACCTGCACCGGAATTCCACCAGATCCGCTCGGAAGGAAAGACGGTGAGGACTGCACCGCTCCGTCCGCATTTGCGTAGATTATCATTTGGGGATCCTCCTCTTGAAGTTTAAGTAAATATTTTTGGGCACAATACCGGAATTCTTGCCGATCAAGAAGTCGCCGCCGCGTTTGATTGCCCACGATTTGAATCCTTCCGGCGGTTCAACGGTCACGCACGCAATGCGCCAGCCGTCAGCATCAGAAACGGCTCCCACGCTGTCAGCAATGCCAAGTACTGTCTCGGTTCCGTCTGTCCCGGTCAGCGGGTTTAATTCCTCGGCGTAGTAGTACAGCACAGGCGACTCGATTTCATCGACGGCGCGAACCGCAGAGCAGTGCGCCATCAGCATGTCGCCGATAATGAATCCGTCCCTTGTCATGGCGTGGAGCTGGTACGACACATTGCCGACCTCGGCGGAATCCTTATACCATTTGAGCGGCTTCGCGCCTGTGCTCGCCATTGCTTCGCCGAGCGTGATAGACGCGCCGTCTGTGGCGGGGAATGCGTGCGCCCCTGCAATCACCCCGGTTGGCGTTGCCGCCGCGTACAAGGCAAATTTGAGCCGTTCTGCGGTTCCGTAATATTTGTCACCATACGGTACCGCCTGCGTCATGCGGTATTGCTTTCCGCCATTCGCCGACTGGTTCCCGGCGCTGTAGTTGTCCTGCATTCGGAAAGAGAAGCACACCGCGTTGCCGACTGACAGCGACATGACGGGGCAGAGCACATCCGCCGCGATTGTTACGCCGGAATCGTCTGTCGTTGTGACCGAAGCAAGCGACACGCGCCGCGCTATCGTTCCGGTCACGCCGTCCAAAGCGTCCGCCACTGCTGCTTTCAGCTGTGCGGAGCATATTGTGTCCGCATCGTCAGCTTCTGCAGTTTCTGAAATGTATACGAACTCGTCAAGAACCGTGAACCGCTCAAGGCTGTCCGGTATTTCATATTGCCGGAAAGCCGTCGGAAGCTCCACATAGGATCCCAGCTCGTTGTATCCCTTCACCGTTTCGATTTGAGCCTCGCAATACGCCGGGTATACGCGCGCCGTGACCACGGAGATATACTGACCGTCAATCAGCTTGCCGGGTTCCGGAATGCTTCCTGCGTCCTTGAACAGCCACGCGCAGCTTTTAGACGCGCTCGGCAACATGGCAAGCTGTCCCCGAAGGTGCTCCCCCAGTGCCTTGGCGCTGAGTCTGTTCGCCGCTTGTCCGTCTGACAGGAAGCCGCCTCCGCTCTTGGCGTCCGGCTTGTAGGAATGGATCCTCGCCGTGATGGTCGGAATGTATTCCACCCGGACGCATATGTCCGGATATGTCAGTTGTTTGAATATATTCAGCGAGCACCCGGTAGCCGCTGTGCATATGTTGGCGATTGCGTAGTTTTGGAACGCGTTCAGGCTTGACGCTACCTCGTCGTTTGGCTTGTACCAAAGCCCGCTTATATTCTGATTGCCGCGAGCGTAGTACAGCGCAAAGCACTTTGAATTCGGGTACTGCCCCGTATAGCTTGACAAGAGGTCATAGTCTGCCTTTTCAAAAACGTATGGCGTGATGTCTCCCTGATACGTTTTTCCGCCGTACTGGAAGTACACAAGCACACGGGACACGCTCTCGATTGGGAACGCCGTTTCGATGTGCGCGGTTTCCTCCTGAATCCGAGCAGTCTCGGACGCGGTGCGGAGCGATTTCCACCCCTTTCCGAACGGCTCGCATATGGTGCTCTGCGCGTCGTTTTCCGCCGTTATAAGGTTTGCCGCCATTGTCTCCAAGCCGGAGGCATACGTGGAAATGTCCCACGACGCCGATCCGGATACGCGGCGCCCCTTACTTGTGTCAGCGTTCTGATTCCCGCCCAGCTCGTCAAACTGTACCGCCGTATATCCGACGCGCGGAACAAGTCGCGGTATGGCGTGGATGTACTTCCCGACTTCCCTCAAATTTTCCCACAGCGTGCGGGAATTTGAAAAATGAAACTCCGGCGCGTCCTGCGAGAATACAGCCATCTGCCCAGCCTTAACCTCCAGCCGATACCGTGGATCATCTCCGACGCGAAGCGGTTCGCACACAGTCAGCAATGTGTCCACGACTTTGCGCACGGTGTACGGGTCACGCGCCACCGGGTTGGCAACCACGGACACCTGCCACATGGCGCTGTAGTATTTTGAATCATTCCGGTAATTGTATCTGAAATAGTAAAACCCGGGTTCCGAAAGGTCAATAGCCTCCCGTTCTGTCGTCTGCGAGCTGTCGGATGTATAGACAAGAGCCCCTGCCTGCTCCATGCTCGCAACGTTTTGCGGGCTTTCACTTCTGAAAACCGTGATATGCCAGTAGCTTGCTTCTGCATTTGTTCCGTACCCGGCAAGAGTATTTTCCAGAATACCAGAAATCGCCGGAATGGCTACTGCGCCGCCTCCCTTTAGCATAGGCGACGCGAACGCCGATGATGTGTCTGAACCAATCAGCGTCCCGTCCGTCCCCAATGCGGTGTCCTCTTCCCACAGGTACACCGTCACGTCGGTCTGACCGTCTGAATAGTCCGGAATTTTCGGGCGGGTAAAGGCTTTCGCCTCCATGATCAAGCGCTCCGCCTCTTTGGTGTATTCGATAAACGTCACCGTGTGCGAATACCGACCAGCGCCGAACACCTCAAGAACCTCGTCTCCTGCTACCTTGTACGCCGTATCCACTCCGTTTACGGTAATCACTGCGTCCGTCATTGGCTCAAACGGCTCCGACCTCCTCATATTGTGAAATGACACCTGAGCGCTGTCCAGCGTGTCGTTGAGCGTGTTTTGAATGGTTAAAGGTATGTTTGCAAATTTGGTGAAATCCTGCCCGCCTATTGATACGCGCACCGTGTTCACTGCCTTGCCCCCCTGCTTCTGTTTGATATGGCGCCGATCCGACTCTTTTTGTTGGCAATCGTTTCAGCTTCAAGCGCTTTCCGATCCTGTATCGCCACCGCGTTCTGCATTGCGGAAATAGCGGTCTGCAGGATTTGAGCGCCCGCAACGACTGCCGCCGCCGGCAAGCCTCCGACAATAGCCGCCATGCCTATGGAGTAGGCGGACGACGCCGCACCGCTGAATATCTGCGCGCGCTGCTGTAGCTCCGTGGAACCGGTCGAAAACTCAATGCGGGAAATAGTGAATGCAACCGCTTGATTGACATAAGGCTCGACCGCCTTGACCGCGACCAATGCAGTCGCCAGCTTGCCGGTTGATGCGCTTCGCTCCGCGCTGCCTTGGCTTAGTGGAGTTCCAGGTCTGGCGGCGGTCTGTTCAGACGCTCCGGCTACCGTCTCGGTTCCGCTTCCCGTCTCGTCGCGGATTGTAACGCTATATTTAATATCAGCCATTTCTATCGTACTCCAATATCGTTCCCGCCTGCGTCACCTTGCCGGAAAGGATGCCCTCTATCTTTGTTCCCTTGGTTATTCCATAATACCCGATGTCTCTGTCAATCGGGATCATATCGGTGCCGTCTACCATGTACAGCCTGCCGCCCTGTATCTCTGTGCCGCCGTTCGTGGTCTTGACCATGTCGGAGTCTGTGAGGATGCCGGTCGGACTGTCCTTCGATATGCGCAATCTGCGCCCCGTCAGATCTACGCCTTCCTCCATTGGCAAATAGTCCGGGCTTGACATGTGCGCAATGATGTAGCCGGTGTGCGTGCCCTGTTCGGCATACCGATGCCCCGCAAACCCATCCACATGGCACCCGGTTCCGTCGCCCCACAGCACCGTGCGCGGTGTCCCGTCCGCGTTCAGCGATACGACACGCTTTTCCGTCGTGAACGGAACCCACCATGACGGTATTCGGGACGCCTCCGGCACTGCCTCGACCATGGAGATCGTAAGTCCTACGTTGAGCGGAGGCTGGGCGGTCGTCACGATGTTTCCGCAAACCATGAGGTACGCCGTTATTTCGCCGTTATTGTCGACTTCAACAGCGTGAGCGATTCCGCGTGTTGCCTCTGCGCATTCTCTCCGTAGCACTCCGACAATCCCGTCGGTGAGCCATGGAACGGTTATATCGACTCCATACGCCTCAAGCTGAACGCCCACGCGACCGACCATATCATCACCGGCGTATGTGTTGGACGTCTTGGTCCGTGTCTGCGTGACGGATAGAGACGGAACGGGGAACCCGTCAATGGTCACCTTGACAGCGTAGGAGGACACGCCGCCTTCAACGATGCTGTACGTTATGGACTGGTAAACCGGGACAGTGTAGTCCATCATGTTGTCGCGGATCTCTTCGCCAACGTAGCAAGTTTCTGTGTTGTACGTGTATGTGTACCCGTCTATCTCCCCGGTCGTGCCGTTGAGGCGTACAGCGGTATCGTTGAGCCGTTGGCGCACCTCGTCGATCTTGTCCGGGCGGCAAAGCACCGTAATATTGGCGGTTACCGTTCCAACGAAAGCACCTTTGACCGGAGTCAACTGAGCGGGCGTTGTGGCGAATAAGCCGAAAACCGGATACACCAGCGTATTCTTTTCGCGGTGCGCTCTTTGAGCATCTTGCAGCTCTCCGTAGTCGTGGAAAAGGGTGTACCCAGTCTCCACCTCGTATAGCTCTCTGAGCTTATCGAAATCAAGCATCGGGCGCACCCTCCTTCTTTACATCCCCGCCAACGATGCGGGCGATCTCTTTCACTTGCGCGTCTATCGCGTCGTCCCAGTAGTGGTAATTGCGGTTTGGCTTTATCACCACGTTTCCGTTCCTGTCCGTTCGTTTTCTGCTTTTCATATAGTTGACATAAACGAAGTATGGAGCGATTCCGTCCCGGCTTTCCGGCTTGTGGTCTCCGCGTGTATTGACATATATCCGCACCGCTTGGGCGGATAGTGGCTCATATCTTGTGGCGTTATACGCGAGGTTCCCGGTGTCCTTCGGCGTGACTCGCTTTAAGTTCGCTGCCATCGTCCTCGCTATACGCAGGAAATCCGACCGCCTCATACTCTCGCCCCCGTCGGATTGTATACCTGCTGGATCTGCAGCGTCTGCGTCACAGGCGGACGGCGGTTTATAGCCGCCGCCATGCCTGTGCGCGGCGTAGCCGTGACGGTGTTGATTCTCCACAGTGTATCATCAATCACGACATACCCATCCGGGAGGAACCGTATCGGCGACGTCGTTTCTATGCTTTTTTGCGCGTTTCGTTCTTTGACATTTGGAATCACATTGTCCACGCTGTCAAAGCGCGGAGCTTCGCGGAACGCAAACCGCTCGCCCGGTTCATCCATCGGAAGCGTTGGCTCACTTTTGAAATACAGGGCGGTAAACGGTTCCCGGCTTTTTGCCCGCAAAAACTCGTACATCAGTATCCCTCCCGGTCGTAGTCCGGCGTAATGTCTCGCCCGGATCGGTACCCGAGGCTGATGATTCCGGAATACACGAGCAAATCAAGCGCCATCGGCGCTATGCGTGCCTGCTCCAGTCTTTCCCGCTCCACCGATTGATACGCCACGGCGTCAACCCCGGCATACGCAGACGGATCCCCGTTCTGCAGTATGTAAACCACCTGCTCCGACATGACATCGCGCAATGTGTCGCGGAAGTTCCGCGAAAGTGCCAACTCGCGCTCTTTGCCGAACCGGTACGGCGTAGTGCTGTACACTGCGCCGTATATCTGGTCGGATACGCGGCGCAGGAATATCCCGGGGTTGCGCCCGCGGTCGGCAGCGTTCCCGCTCGCAAGCTGGGAGTCCAGATCTATGCCCAACTCGTTAAGGACGTACTCGGGCGTGAGCCGGTACCTGTGGCGCGTCGCGTCATAGTCCATTTGCCCGTCGCTGTACGGGCGGTATACGTCTGCCATGCTTGCCTCCTTAGCCTGCGGCTGTCTTTCTGCGCACGCGCACGAGCGCGGAGTTGGTCACCTTGAAACCGGTGTTAACCTCTGCCTGTGCCAGCACGCCGAGGAAGTCCTTTCCACCGTCAACCATGCGGAATACGTTGAGGTTGTCAACGACCGAGAATGCTTCCGGATTGTACATGATGAAATCGACATCGGCGAGATCAGTCTGGGCAACGGTTTTCAGCGTGCCGGTGCTGTCGTAGTACTTGGACGCGGACGCGATGGACAGCATATTGCACTCGATGATGTGGAAGTCGAGGTAGTCTATGACTCGTGCGTTACTGCGGATCAGCGTGTCGTTGTAGGAAGGCGTGAATTTTCCAAACGCCTCGCGGACGAACTGCTCGACAAAGCGAGGTGCGGCAAGAACGACGCGAGCCGAAGAAGCTGCCGCCTCGGATGCGGCAGTGCGCTCCTTGCCGAGCGCGTCAAGCGCCGAAACATTCCCGGAAGCGGATCCGATCACGCCGGAGTTGGAGGATCTCGTTCCCTCGTTGATGAGGCATCCGACGGCGGACAGGTCACGACCTTGGCGCACCTTCTGCGTCACGCGAGTCATGAGCGCATCTGCGGCAGGGGCGGAAATCGCGTCAAGCTGAACCTGATACAGCTTGTCCGATTCCTGGTAGTTGTTGTTGAGCATGATCGGGATGAGCGAGTCGCTTGCGACCGTGTGAGTGAAGTCACGCCCAGGCGTTCCGGGGACGGTGGGCGCACCGTCCGCAAACTTGTGTACGTAGATAGCCCCGGCGGGCCCGTCCTGATACTTGTCGGTGTAAGTCACGCCCGGCACCAGCACGGTGTCCCGGTAGAGGTTCGGTTCAAAAATCGACGCATATCGCTCGTCGACATACATGGTTCCGTATTTGATCGACATTGTATTTTTCCTTTCTGATTTTAGCCTCTCGGCTTATAAAAGGGATCGTCCTTGTACTTTTGATCGGTGTATGCCTGGAATTCATCCTTGGGAGTTTTTCCACCCTGCGGCGCCGGCATGATGATTCTCGGTTTCCCGACAAAGTACTCCGACTCGTGCCCCTTGACAATACCGGCGTAGATGTCCGCGTCGGTCTTGTCCTTGTTTCCTTCGTCGCTGAGCGCCGCCGCAAAATCGCGCCGCACACCTTTTTCGGTGTAATCATTCGCAAATTTGGCGCCGCCAACGACAGCCGCGAATCTGTCGCCAAACTCTCTGTCCGCCTTGTAAGCGCGCAGCTCGTCACGCTCAGCCGTTACGGCGTCATAGTCGGCGTGCGCTGTTCCTGATGCCCGGGCGTCGTCACGCTCCTGCGTCAATGTGGCGCGTTCCTGCTGCCATGCGGTCGTGTCCCGACCATGCACCGCCATGATCTGGTCGATTCGTGCCGCCACGTCAAGCTCGGCGTTGTTCAGGATGGCTTCAATTTCGCTTCTTTTCATAAATTCCTCCATCGGCTACGCTTTTAACGGGGTCGCGTCCCTTGCCTTGATAGTTTAACGACATTCCGGTCATATTTTTATATTTTGACATCGGGGTTCACGCTGACATCCTTGATATCGCGCTTGCCCCGTGCTGTCCGTGTATAAAGCGCCTCGCCTTGCATTATCGAAAGGCGCTCTGGAACAACCGGGATGTTGTTCTTTTTCGAAAATGCTATGTATCTTTTCTTCAAGGCAGCCGCCTTGCCGTAGCAAGACCGCGCCACTTTGTCAAGCCCGACGTTGTTGTTTTTGCCCGCCAGAATCTCCCAGTATGTGCCTTTCTCTTTTTGGAAGCGGATCTCCCGCTCCATCGCGCGTTGCCGCTCCTCAAGCGCTCGCTGTGTCGCCACGACGTCCGCCGGTATCGTCTCGACAAGCTGCCCGTCTTGGTACGGCGTCATGCTGTGCCGGCAATTGTACGCGAATAGCCCCGCCTGATACGTTCGCCCTGTGCGCTTGCTTGTGTACGTCACATTTTCTGCGGCGTCCTCGATAGGGATCACCTTCCGCCCATCTCGCACGCCTCGGAATCCGTCCAGGCTGTACACACGCCCTTGCCACTTTTGGCAACGCAAGGAGCAGTTTGCGTGCGGGGCAACGTATACGGTTTTGACACCTTGCTGTATTAGCCGAGCCTTTTCGCGGCGGTACGCATCGAAGCGCACCCCCATCTCTGTGTAAGCTCTTGGGTTTACGTTTGCGACAAAGTTCCGGCTCTCTTTGATCTTTTGAAAATCCTGCATCCATGCCCGCGTTTGCTCGTGGACGTCCTTGTAGTAGGTCTGCGCGGGCGTCGCCCGGTTGTAAGCGAAGTCCGGAAGATCTGCGGTCTGCTCTCCGCTTGCCGGCTTGTAGCGGTATTCGGCGGCGACCTTTCTGACTGTTTCCCTGTCGGTCGGTCGCAGGATAAGCTTCGCCGCCTTTCCGATGTTTGCTTTCTGCGCCTCGGTCAGATTCCCGGTCGGAGCAACCGCCGCCGCAAACATGTAGGGCGTCAGATTGCCAATCGCGTTCCGTGTCATTGCCAGCACATCCTCCGCCAGCGCGGTCAGCTCCTGAACGTATCCGGAAGCCTCCTCCGCTTGCGCTTCGCTGAATTCCTGCCGGAATTCCTCAACCTCTTTCCGGACGTGTTCCCGGATCTGCTCGTCGCTCTTGCTGTTGAGTACGGCGGACAGGATGTAGGCTTTTATTGCGATTTTGAGGTCGGCGGCTGTTTGTGCGCTCCAGTCCGGCAAGCTCTTCTTGTAAGCGTATCGTCCCATATCGTCAAATTATCGGCATACGGGTTTGCCGCTTCCTCCTCTATCCGCTTTTTTGCCGCCGCGAAGAATCCGGCGTCGAGTTCGATGCCGATGAAGTCGCGCCCTTCACGGAGCGCCGCGCACCCGGTAGAGCCGGAGCCCATAAAGCAGTCCAGCACCACGTCCCCGGGATCGCTTGAAACGCGCACCAGCCGCCGCAGAAGCTCCACAGGCTTTTGGCATACATGCAGGCGCCCGGTGCTGTTCGGCGGCGCGCATTTGATTAGAGCCTTGTGATTCCCGTCAACGTGATGGGTATATCGCAAGTCCTCATACTCGCGGCGGAAGTCCTCATACTCGCGGCGGAAGTCCTCATACTCGCGGCGCAAGTCCTCATACTCGCGGCGCAAGTCCTCATACTCGCGGCGGAATCCGAACGGGAAAAACACCTTTTGATATACATCCGCCGTTGGAATCTCAAACTGTGAATCCTTGAAATAGTGGCGAAACATTCCACTGCCTTTTCCGGTGACTTGCTTGTAAAAATCCATCAGCTCCCGCTCCGTCTTTCCGAGACGCTTTAGCTCGGAGCGGTACCACTCTTTGAGCGGTCGGAATAGCTCCGGGTTGCTGTATATCCGGTCAAGCCCTGTCTTGTCCCATTCTGTTTTGCTTGCGCCGCTTTTCACATAATGCAGGATATATTCGCAGGTATTGAACCACGAGCGAAGCGCGGTGTGGCTCTTGGCGTCCCTGTTTTTCCACGCTTGCGCCCTGCATTCACCCTTATCCCAAATCAGGAACGAGATGAGCGCAAAGTCTGTTTCTTTCCGAATCCGCTCCATGATTTCCGGGAGTTGATTCATGTCGTTGTGGAAAAAGTACATGACGCCTTGCGGCTTTAGCACGCGATGGGCTTGCGCTATCCATCGCATCATGAAATCCGGATAATCTTTGATGCAGTCCCATTCCTCCGTGCGTGCCTTCCCGTTCTTGGTTATTTTGACTTTGACGTTGTACGGCGGATCCGTCAGAATAAGATCAACAGAACCGTCCGGCATCTGCTCCATGGCGCTGATGCAATCCCCGTGTATCAGTTGCATCACTCGTCACCCTCCGCCGGGAACATGGACATCAGCGGATCCGGCTTTTCCGCGCGGATCTTCTCGACCGCCTCCTGCGCTTCGTCAATGCTTTCGCTCGGATAGACCTCCTGCCGATATTCTGCGTCTGATATCACGCCGGCGGAGTGCGCCTGCGACATCATTTCAAAGTGCTCATCCTTTGCGGTCTCCATGCCGTCTCCCCAAGTGATTGAAGGCTTATAGTCCCCAACCGCATGACCGATTGCGGACAGCTGAACGGATACGGCATAGGCTACGGCATCCACCGCACGCTCAACGCTCTCCTGGATTCGGTCAACCATGCAGAGCGTGTCGTACATCGTTCGCCGGACTTGCGTCGCCGTAGCCTGCGCGGTTTCTGCCGGCGTGAGAATGCCGGACGATGTCCCGACTTGACGCTCCAGCCGCCCGAATAGGTCAAGCAGTCTTGCCCGATACGCCTCGCCCCGAATGTCCGGGGAAAACACGGAGAACAGATCAGATTGATCCGCTCCGAGCTTCCCGATTGCGTTGTACCTGATGTATCGCGGCGGCAATGCGGAAGCGTCAACACCGCCGACAAATCCGGTGACAGGATCAATCGTGGGCGCCGCAAGGCTTTGGTTAACGCCGAGAACCGACACCGTGTTGCTGTATTCGGTTTCATACTGCTGAATGCAGTCAAGGATCTCTTTGACGGTGGACTCGCACCCGTACAGTATGCCGGCGCCGGCAGGCTTGGAGGGTAGCCGATTGTCCCGCGGGCTGTCCACGAATCCAAAGAGCGGAGCGTCTACGCCCGCGAACACAATGACTGGCTGGATCTGACCCCATGCCGGAATCATCTCCAGCGGCACCTCCACCCCGCTGGTTCTTTCGACTGCCTTATTGCTGACGCTGTACGATCTGGTTCCTCGGTCGTAGTGGTAGTGCTCAATCCGGCAGTATTCCTTGCGGTTCATTGCCTTGGTGTCCGCGATGCAGACAAACCCGATCACATCGTCGCCGGTCATGTCGGTTTCGATGACTTGCGACTGCGGAACAAACGAGACGTATACGCTGTCACCGACGATGTACGGAAGCAGGTAGACGCGCCCGGTCGCTATGCCAAGCGGCAGCCACTTGTACAGCTTCGACCACATGGAGCGCAGGACTGCACCGGTCTCCTCGTCTTCGCATTCCACAGTTGAGCCGTTGGCGGCGTAGTTGGTCAGCCGAACGGCAAAAATCTCGGCGAAATTGATCTTGTCGGTCGCCATGTATTGGTGCGCCCACGTCTCCTCGACCCTCTGCTGCATCAAGGTCTCGGTCGCCTTGTTCTTCTGTCCAAATACATTGAGTGCCTTCTCCAGTGCGGCGCGGAAGCTAACCGCAAGCCATCCCGGTTCAAAAGTTATACTCACGGTATGTCCCCCTTCTGCGTATATTCACGCCGTAAGCGCGCGGATCCGGTGCTCCCAGGAATACTCGAAGGCGTCAAGCGGGCAAATATTGGTCACGCCCGGGATGTCAAGCCGAGTATCGCTTTTTGACTTGTCATCCCAAACCGCCTCGCGGAGCGCCTTGCACAGTGACGCGTTTTCGCCGCGCACGACGTGAATGCGCCGACCGGTCAGAAGTCGATCGGTAGCGCGTATACGGTCGTTTATCTCGTTTTTTATGCTGTTTCTGACCGGCAGTCCGGAAAGCCGCTCAGAGTTGATTATCGCTTGTTCTGCGCTGTCTGCGTAGACGGCGGACACGTTCCCGTACCTCTCCCGGATCCCGCTGTAGAACCGGAGGAAATGCTGGATCATCGTCTCAACCGCCATGCCGGTCGCGTCGTATTCCTCGGAGCGAAGCACATACAGTTCGCGCAAGTCCCTCGTGATTGCCGTCGCAGTCCATGCGTGTTTGGACTTATGCCCGCCGAAGTCCTGCCCGATCACAATCTCGCCGAATCGCTCACGCGGCAGCTTGTCCGCGTCGATCAAAAACTGCTCCTCATTGTCTGCAAACTCTCGGTAAATAGCACCCTCGGCGCGAACCCATTGACCGAGTATATAGCGCTGGTAGTAGATTCCTTTGTTCTCGCGGAGCATATCCGCAAGGACAGCCGGATCAAGAAAATCATTGTCAAAAATTGTATATTGCTGGTAGAATATATCCGCGCCGGACGAGTCAACGAAAGCCTTCAGCCAATGCTCCGGGCTTCCCGGGTTGCAGGTCGCGTCGCACTTGCTGTACGGCTTATCAAGTCGCGTTTTGAGCATCTCAAAAACCTCTTGATGCCATGTCACGACCTCGTCACCGTAGCAGTATTTTATGGACGCGCCGCGCACCTTGTCAACTTGGCTGACTTTGTCGGCGCCGATGACGAAGCACCGCTCGCCGAACAGCTGCACCGTGTTGTCGTTCCGGATATCCCCGACCAGATCGTCACCCCATATGCGCTTCATCGGCTCGATGATGTTCCGCCTGACGGTTGCCTGCGTGGCGCCCATAATGACCGCAAGCCCTTCAAGACCGGCTGTGTCGCGCAAGCGGCGAGGAATTAGGAAGTAATCGAGGTACGTCTTTCCGCTCCGCGTGGCGCCGCATTTGATGTTCCAGCGGTGCGTACAGCCGCGCCAGAACTCACGCTGCTTTGCCGTCAGGTCAAGCGTCGCCATCGTCTTCGACTTCGCATCGGTCGTCCTCCGCCTTGCGGTCAATCTCCGCGAGAATAGCGTCAACCTTGGAGGATCCGTTGTCCGTGAATTCAAGCTCACCCAAGAGCTGCGCGTATTGGATCAGTGCCTTGTTGTTCCCGTCCTGGATTGCTTTGGCAATCACCGACATGACAAGCGCTTGCTGTACCGTCTTCGGGTTGAACCCGAGCAGTCGGAGGCGCTTTTTCTCCTCTTTCATCGGGAAGTCGCTGGCAAGAACCTCCTCCAGCGTCTTGCGGATTAATGCGCGCTCGGCTCGCTTCTTGGCAGTAGCGGCGGCTCCTTTTTTTCCGGCTTCGCTCGCCCGGGCTGAGCCCGCGACGAATGGAGGCGCCTGGTACCTCTTCCGCGCTTCTTCACTTTTCTCGGACATGGTGCACCTCCTTTCGTTGTAGTCCATGTTATCATGATATACCAAAAAAGTGCCCTGCTCCTGTCATTATTCTGACAGTAAAAGGGCACCTTTTCGGCATTTTATACAAATTTGCTCGGAAATCGAACCGACGCGAACAGTCTACGCGCGTCCAGCAGGTATCTGTAAACAGACCGAACCGATACGTAACGAGTCATGGAAAAGCGTATCACACGGTCATCAATAACGCGCTTGCGGCTCACATTTTCCTTGAACGGCTCAATGTAGATCTGCCGCACTGCGTCAACGACGATGTCCTTCCCCTCGTCTTGCAGGATTGACAGCACCACAGCGACGGCGTGCAAGTCGCGGTAGGTCTCCAAGTCTTCGCGATAGTCCTCGATTTTCGGATCAGCCGGAGATCCGACCAATCCGAAAAGCTGAAACGCTGATGTAGCCGCTTGCTTTCCCGTCGCAATGGCGTCAGCGCTTGCCTGCATAGATCCACCTTGGCTTTCCATGCCTGCAAATATGGCATTCCGCGCAGTCCGCCGAACAGTCACGATAGGCGCACGTGCCGCACGTTTGCCAGATCCACGCCCATGCGTGGCGCAATGAAGCTATGAGCTTTTTCATGCCTTCACCTCCGAAATTTCAATTTCCGTCCGCGGGTTGAGCTTGTCAACTTCCACGTGTGATCCGTCGTGCGAGCGGATGATTGCCCAGCAGTCATCCGGAAGAACTCCGGCACGAACGAGGCAATCATCCAACGCCTCCAGAAGGTTGACCAAATCCCGCCTGCGCCGGTCTGGAACATAGAACACAGCGCGGACGTTCACGGGCAATCCGCCCGCCCACTTGTGCCTGCGCAGGTACAGCAGAGCAGCTTCCTCGTATGCAGTGTATCGGTCTGACTGCCGGATGAGCGGTCTGCCTCTACCGTTTCGGCATATCTGCTGGCTGTTCTTCTTGGTCGCCGGCTGTATCGGAATCGTGATATTCACTCCATGCCTCCTCTCTGCGCGACTCTTTCCCGGACACCTGACAGCAAGTGACTACAAATGCCACGGCGAAAAGCGCTGTAATGCCTACGAGTAGCGCCGCAATCATACTCCGTACTCCTCATCTCCGATCGATAGCTGGTTAATGTCTCCGCCGAGCCACCACGTCATTACGTCCTTAGCGCTATTCCACCCGGCTTTTGACTTTAATCCGCGAGATTTCAGCGCGTCCAACATTTTCCCGAATGCAATCTCATACAGATTCTTGTATTTGGGATATCGTAGGAAATCCCTTTTCATTCCGTTTGTCCCTTGCATCGGGCACCCGATACAGCCGGTTCTCTTTTTTCCGCATTGATATAGTGGGTTCGAATTGCATCCGTAATGGTGCAGAAAGCTCCACACGTCCTCGTCCGTCCAGTCGATGATCGGGTTAATCATTGTCGAAGTGGTGCGGTAGCAGTGTTCTACAAACCGCCTTGCGGGATCATTGTCGTCGTTCAGGATAATTCCTCCTTTGGGGGTCGTGCTATAATCAGCTCCGAGATCCTGCGCCGCCTTGGAAACTGCATTGGGTTTCCCGAGCACCTTCACCAAACCACCGTTTGCCGCCCTGCTATTGGATTCCGCCCACCTAACGCCTGTTATCTTAACGTGTCCCGCCCCTCCGTGCTCCTTTAATTCCTCGCAGCAGTACCTTGCGAACCTTGTTGGCGGCATGCCTTTTTTAACAATTAACGCCCACATTGTGCCATTTTTGTGGATTTTAACGCCTGGAATCTGCATGACATACCGCACTGTTTCAGGAGCATCAACGGTGGTCAGGTTGTGGTTGATGGTGTGTTTGACTCCTGCCAAATCTGCTAATATCCGGATAGCGTCGCTATCCTTACCGCCTGAATAGCAAAGGTAATACGGTTCGGATGTTGGTTCAAAGGCTTGTAAGTATTTTATAGCGCGCTTTTCTTTTTCGCGATTCATACCTCATCCCTCGTCTTCGCACGCTTCTGTTCCGCTCCAGTCAAGAGCCTGACCGCAGTCTTCGCAGAATTTTAACTCGGCAAGATCGTCGGAATATATCGCATCACTGCCGCACGTTCCACAAACATACAACCCGGGCACAGGCTCGCCTTTCCCGCAACACGGGCATTTTTCTCATACGGCTTGACCTTTTTCGGTGTGGCTCTGTCTATCGCGGACACTGCCACCGCCAAGGCATCCCCGAGCAGCTTTGTTTCCTCAGTCCCGTCCCAGTGGTCAATGATCTGGCGCAGCTTGTGCGCCAGCAGTTCCTTCGCTTCTGCGTTTGTCATAATTCCTCCTCATTCGCTCGCGGTTGACATGCACCCGTCAAAGTCTATTTCGATTTGATCCGTATCAATCTCTTTTCCGAGGCAGGCACAGAACGGGCGCCCGGCATATTCAATCTGGAATTGTATCGCATAATCAGAACAAACCCTTTTCCCGTTACGGTCTTTCCGTCGCCGCAACAGTAATGCCCGTTGATCGGCTTCTCCTTGCACTCTCTCATTTCCTGGTACTCCAGAACCCGTCGGTTGCCGCATAAATATCAAGACCGGCATCCGCCTCATGTGCTCTGGTCGGAACCTTAGCCCCGGCAGCAAGCATTATTTTTCACTTTAGCTTCTCGTTTTGCCTGCATGCAGCCTTCTGTTTCATTTTTCTTCATCGCCAATAGCTTTTTTAACAGCTGCCCGAAAGAAGTCATTCGTGTTGAAAGTGCCGCAGGCACTATTCCCGCCGTCCTCTTGCGGCTTGTCCACGTCAATCAGCTCATCCTCCCATTGCCTTCCGCGCAGGAACTTGTCGGGTTTTGGGACGTACCGTCCGCCGTCCTCCTGCCAGAGCCGTGACTGCTTGCGCGTTTCGACGGCTCGCGCGATGAGGTCGGTCGTTTCGGCGTCCGGTGCAAGCCTGCACCATTCGCGCC
>ERZ1034753.137-NODE-137-length-26435-cov-6.252654_pt1 | contig 26435 bp, 41 predicted proteins | sample MGYA00520702_ERZ1034753 | MGnify/ENA primary metagenome ERZ1034753 (study PRJEB33766, sample SAMN09781700) | gut metagenome | biome: gut microbiome | host: Homo sapiens | place: Madagascar | study: EMG produced TPA metagenomics assembly of the PRJNA485056 data set...
CCCCACCATTAGTTGCAGGTTTATCATTATCATTTTCAACCTTATAAGTTCCTGCTAAATCAGTACCAGCATATCCTGCTGGATTATCATCAGAAGTATCACCACTACCTGTTATTGGCGCTGTAGGTAAGGTGATGTTCGTATTCTAGTTATGTATATAGTAGTAAGGATGCATCGGAGTAGGACGATTGTAAATATCAGTTACAATCTAACTCCAAGAATCTGCAGTAAGACGAGTTGCTGGAATCTAAATATAAGAACCAGCATCATAGCAGTCTTTCTACTTAGCTACATAATAAATACATACACAATTAAGCATATGTAAATAGTCAATAGGCATGAATACCTCATAAGTTGCACCATTCAAAGATTGAATCTAAGAATGTTTTAAACTTAAATAAGAACTAGCTGTACCATATGTAGCATTATCAGGACTAGTACCATCATAAGTAGGATTACTACCAGTACCCTAGTAATTCATATATGGTTTAGATTCTACTTTATGAGGCTTCATATAAGCAGTAGACTTCAACACTCTTAAATCATCAGTAGTTTGCTAATTAATGTCATAAACATTATATACCTTATTAATATACTAGTTAATAGCCTTATTAAACAGGTAATTAAATTCATGTAATTTAAGAGCAGGCATCTACATCTTACTTAATTCAATTAAAGTAGCTTCAAAAATCTATCTGGCTGTCATTGCCTTATTAAATTAAGCTTATTTTTTACCCTTCTTGTCGTTAGGTTTAGAATCTGGGGCTTCCTAACTAGGAGTTTCATCAAATTCGTCATCTTCATACATTTCAGGGAATGATTCTCTCCGAATTAAGGCTAATGTCTTAGTATTTTTTGGTTGTTTCATCCACTCAATAACTGCATCATCTGTAGTCCCTAAGACAGTAGATTCTCCATACATATAAAGACCATTTCTCTTAATAATGACTTTATTCTCACGTGCTTGAATAAATAGCATACGTAAATTCAAATCACCACCTGTATAGCAATCTATAATCTTTTCTGGAGTCTTTTCTGCTACAGATAATAGATAATCTTCAACAACTGAATTAGGTTGATTATTCATGTTTCTACCAAGAACTCTAGCTATAAGAACCCTTCCTTCATAACCCCTTACATCATTCATAATGAAATTAGAAGCTTGAAGTACTTGTTTCTTTCTAGTTACTCTACGTGTAGATTCAAATCCAGGTCTATCTATATAAAGTTCTGCTACTCCATATCTAGGTTTAGTAGATTTTATATCAACAGTACCATCTATTAAATAATCTCCTTTATCATTCTTTGCATATCTATCAGGAGCAATAAGGTCACAGTTTTTAATAGCTTCCCATTCTGCTCTTTGATAAATGTCATCTAGATTATAAGTTTTTCCATCTGTGATTTCAAATACTCTATCCTCTCTGACAAAAGCTCTTACGCCATTAGCTTCATCTTCTTTTTCAGCTTCTGTCAAGATAATGTCACCATGAGAGTCTACTCTTTTAACACAATCAGGAAATCTTCCAGTTTTTGGATCAACTTGTGGCTGAATAAAATATTTCTATCCAACCTTACCATAAACACTTCTAAGGGTAACAATATTACTTTTTATATCGCCATCCTTAATCCTATTAACATTTTTAACCATAATTCATTTACTTTTATATTTAAATAGAAAGCCTAGTACTTAACTAAGCTCTCTATTTAATACTAATCTAATTATTTAATAAATCAATATTCCTTAGCTCTAAGAATAAATGATTTATAAGGGTTAAATACAGCAATACCTGCGTATCCCCAAATAGTCATAAGACCACCAGCTACTGGTGAACTTACAACACCACTTTCGCCTCCAGAGCGACCACCTACGCCAAGAACTTCATTGAAAATGTAATCCTTACCCTTCAATGAGAACATTTGAATAGGAGGTTGTGTAGATGTCTTACCGGTTGTAAGATCAATACATAAGAAGTATGGGTCTGGATACTCTCTAGATAGGGTTCTATCTACCTTGAAACTAATAGTATTGCCACCCCACTCATAAGCATCAAATGTATTACCTACCTTCAAATACTTTCCAGGACCTGCACTTGACCAGAGATAAGCACCATCTGTGTGTCTATTAGCTAAATAGTCACCAAGTACTCTTTGAACAATTGCCCAACCCTTTTCATTACAAATAAAGCAGAAGTGGTTACCTGTAGGTTTATCTGCTTTCTCTACAAGGGTATTAATAACGGTATGGAATGTATTTATAGTAATTCTATTTGCAGAATACTTACTTGCGAATCTCTCAATCTGAGGAATTGCACCATCGCCAATAAATATAGGTCTTCCCGTAGCTTTATCAGCCAATGTAGTTTTACCATCTTTACCAACTGTACCCTTAGCAAGGAGAATCATATTCTCACGAGCATACAAGAAGTTCTCAATAAGATTCTTCTTCATTGGGTCAAGCCTATAAATCTTCTCAGTAAGACATCCTTGGTTCTCACCCTTACCAATCTTGATAAAAGTATCCTCCATTAATGCGTATTTAGCTGAATATGTGTCTTGTACTCTCACAGTAGTCATATAATTACGCATTCTTTCAATATTACTCTAATACTTAACAAAACCAGTCTCATGCAATTCTGGTTTAGCATTACCGATAAAATACGTATAATCACCAATATGTGTACCATCAGTATCAAGTATAGATGAATAATCATCATCTAACAAACGTACCATTACTGACCACATATTATCAGCTTTTCTTACACTGTCTGAAACAACAAAACATTGCTGTCCAGTACTTTCAATCTTGAAGATTTCATGTAAACGATAATAATTCTCAGGGAAAATCATTTCAATCTCAGAACCATCTGCACCATTACCAACAGGTTCTGCAGCAAAAGGAATACGTTTAATATAATTGGTTTCTACTTCCCAATCAAAGTATGTAGAATCTATGCTCTAGAACTTGCTAGGCTTAGAATCTCCATAATATACATTACGTAATGCTTCAGTAAGGAATGTAGCAGTCAATTCTGGATAGAGTCTTGACACTACTCCTAAACGATGAGGTCTTTCACCGAGAAATTTACTAAAATCTTCATATGTTCGAGTATCACCCATAGTGGCGTGATTTGTCACAAAATTTGCTACTAACATAAATTTAATTAAACTAAATTATTAATCCCAATCTTCATCCCAGTTAAGTTCCTGTTTAGATTGAGTTTGAGGTTTTTTATGTACCAGTTTAGATTTAAAACTATTAATTAAATTAGTTCCACCCTTACCAGCATTATAACCTCTTGTATATGCATCTTTAGTCTGTTTCTACATTTCCTCCATTACTTTATCTCCATTAAGTAACCAGAAAGCTACTTGTGTAAGTACTTGTGGATTTTGTAAAGATTTACCCAAAGCACTTACTCCATTCTCATCAAGATTAAGCATAAAGTCATGTAATTCATCTTTTTCATCATTTGATAATCGAAGGTCTTGCCCACCAAAAGAATTAAAATTAGCAATTTCACCATTTACTACATTAGCAAAAGCGTTATAACGTTGCTATTGTACAAACTGTTGTTCATTAGCTAATCTCTCTTGATTTTCTTGCTCTCTTCTTAAATAATCAGCTCTAAGTCCTTCTACAGTCTTTTTAAAGAGTTTATCATTAGACTTAGCTTGTTCGATAGCTGCATCTAACTCTTCGTCTGTAATATTATCAGAACCGACTTTATTTAGAATATCAAAAGCATATAAATCTTCATCTGACATGTTATCTATTTGAGGTGAATTTTGCTGAGTCTAAATGGTTGGTGTAATACTATTTAAATAGTCTTGCACACTCATTCCACTATTTCTAATGGAATTAATTAAATCAATTTCAGAATTATCTAGCTAATCTTGCGTATTAGCAGGTGTTTCTTCTTTTACATCCCCAAGTATTCTAATCTATTCATCTCTAGATAAGCTGTCCCAAGCTCTCTCAATAACAGCTCCACTAGTATCTTCAAATTTAATCTTATTAGGGTCATTAATACCTTTTAGCCTAAGAACTTCTGCAGTAATATCATCTTCCTAATTAGTCTATTGATTAGGCTAAGAAGGAGGTTCATTTACAGGTGGCTAATTGTCTCCTGATTGAGGAGATTCAGAAGATGGTTTGGAAGGATTTACAACTTCTTCTGCAAACTCATCCTCTTCATACATTGCATCATCAAAATTATCCATAAATCATTTACATTTAATATAAAAAATTAATCTAAATCTTTGTATTTCATTATAAATATTAAGGAATAAGCATCAAGCTTATACTTATTATCTTCTTTAGGTTGCTCTGGAGTTGTTTCTCCAAAATTATTTTCATCAATGGTACCCTCTTTAGAAGTATTTTCTTCTGGAGGAGTTGTTTCTGTTGTAGAATTAGTATATTTAGTTAATTCTACGGATTCCTCTCCAAGAGTTGTTCCTGCTTTAATAAACTTATCTATTAAGTTAGGAGTTCCCTTAGTACCATCACATATATGCCATCCATCTGGAATTTTCTAAATACTATTAAACATTATAATAGAACCTTTAGGTAGAGAATTTTTGTTAATCAACAGAATGTTGGTATTACCTACATCATCAACAGCTTTCTTTATTTTCTCATTAACTATTTCCATAGTAGGAAACTAATTATTCTCTATTGTATCTGGTTTTATCTCTGTAAAGCTAGGTAATTGTCCAGAAAATTTAGCTCCACTTAAAGAAATTCCTGTAACTTTAATATCATCACTATAAAGTCCAAATTTATCACTGGTATCATCAGATATTCCAAATTCTGACTCTTTATAAGTACCTATTATAGTATGATAAACATATTTATTGTTTGTAGAATCCCATTTTCTTAACGCCAGAAATCCTTCTCCCTAAATAAATTGAGGGACTCTCGCTTGATATATTTTTAACTAAGAAGCCTTTAATAAATCACTATTTAATTGAGAGTCCGCACTTACTGTAATAGTTTTATCTCCAGTACCAAGTATCTATAATTCTACTGGAGTAATTAAATGTCTACTTGTGGTGTTAATATCCACGTAATAAGTAACATTAGTTGAGTTGACAATAAAATTAGCTGATTGAATTGTTAAATTTTTATTATATGCATACTTATTATCTTTATTACTAGTATAGTTTTTTTCAGTATTATCTGAAAATATAACTTTTAACTATGCATTTTCAGGAAATGATTTATCCAAGGTAAAATAAGTTTTATCACCCTCAGTTACGTCAGTTATAAGAAGAAATACATTATATGTAGTTTCGAGTTCTGCTAAAATGTAACCGTCTTTAAAAGTATTTGGATATTTAAGATTTAGTTCATAATTAATGTCATCTTCAGAGTTTCCTCTTTTTTCAATTACAGAAGTTACCACATTAAATTCTCCTAATATAGTATATTTAATATAACTCTTTATAGCCTAAGGTAATTCATTATCAATATTTCTCCAGTTAATACTATCTATATCTAATATAGATTTACCAGAACTCTAATAAATAGAGTATCCAGAAGAATTACCATTGTAATTAGAAGATTTAATTGTGTTTGCAATTAAATCAAAACTACATAATATAGTATTATTCTATAACTAAATGTAAGGAGTATTATTTATAGTTAAACTTAACTAATCTCCATTGATAATATTATTCTTTATATTAAGGTTTCCTATAATTAGTTCTTCAAATTCACCTGTACTTGGTAAAGACGCAGCAACTTGATACTCTGCAATAGTTCCTTCACTAACTAAATATAGTTTATTTGTGTCTTTTATATAGATTAGTCCTGCTTGAATTTGAGCCTAATTAGCCTAATCTAGAGTATCATAATATAATCCTATATTAGTTAATGCAATATCTTTCTATTCCGTAGTTAATTCTTGTTTAGTTAAAAAAGATATATAATTATTCTCTGAATTGGAAATCTGTGTTTTAACTCCTTCTACATAAATCCAAATAGAATTATCAGAAGTTACTAAGTAAATTCCATTATCCTGAATATTGTCAGAACTATCAATAGTCTATATAAACTATTTAGATTCTGAATTTATTTTTCCATTTTTAACTAAATCTATAAATTTATTCCCCCACTATAATTTAATTTCTCCATTACTTCTTAGTAATAGTGGGGATGAAGACTTACCCGTCTCCTAATAGTTTTTACCAAAAAGTTGAGCCATATTTTATTATTTAATATTTAAAATTTGTCTTCTGTTTCTAGGAGAATAACTTACATGAACCCAATTATAGTTATATTCATTAATTAACTAATCAAAAGGAAGTTTTAACTATTTAATAAGCTCAAATAATTTTTTATTATCTTCTATTGAATCAGATTTAGCATGAATATCAGCAGCTTGTCCTAATTTGTGCTGTGAGGAATTAGCTCCACCAACAGCTTTATTAAGAGCTTCACATCTATATCCGCTACTTACTATAATTGGCTAACCCCATGCTTCTCTAAGTGGGTCCAGAATATTATCTATTAACTAATTAAGATTAGCTTTAATTTCCTTAGTAGGAGTATTATCAATTTTCTTTTTAATTGCTGTAGAACTCTTAGTTAGTTCAGCAATATTAAAATATTTTCCCATAATTTATATTATTTTATATTTACTTAACAAGTATAAATAGTCTTTAGTATTGTGCAAAAACAAAAATAGGAGAACTCTCTAATTAAAGAAAACTCTCCTATTGTAATTAAATACTTAAATAAGTTTAAAAATATCTGGATATAGAAGTTTACTAGCTATATATCCACTTAAATATGATGCTTCTTCTGATTTAGGATTTATATCTAACTAATTACATATACACATTTCAACATGATTCTTTTCATGTGCTATGGTATCTATATAAGATGATATTTTAGACTATTGTCCTATAAATATAATGCTAGTTCTATCAGATATATTATGAATTACTGAACCACAATCTACAAACTCAATGAGTTTATTTAATATAGTATATTTATATTTATTATCTATATTAATTTTGTCTAAAATATTAAACACATGTCTTTCAGTATCTTCATTAGTTAGAATATATAACTAAATAGTCCAATCATATTTAATTAAATAAGTTTCACTATAAATCATATAAATTCTTCCCAATCTACCATTATACCATTAGATACCATAGTAGCATACCAACGTCTTAAAGTAGTTCCATCTCCTGCGTCTTCATCGTCTATCGTGTCTTGTATATAAAGAGCAAAATGTTTTTCATCAGTTATACTACTTCCATAGTAATCTGCTTTACACATATTAGCTACAAATATATAATCATATCCTATATTATTTTCTAGATGGATATTATACTACTCCAGAGTTTTATCTACATATTCTTTAGATACTGGTTCTAATGTATTTCCATCCTTTTTCATAAGAGATACTGCATAATTACATAATGCTTTATTAAAATGCCATCCATAATTAGCTAAATATCTTCTCATGTATTTAGGCATCTAGTCGTTACTATCTAAAGAAGGTCTCATAATTAATAGTATCTATTATAGTCAGGGTCTCTATACTCTTCTCTTGGGTATCTATACATATCTTTACGTCTTCCGTATTTCTCTTCATACTTATTATCCTTCATATCTTCTAAACAATGCATTAATTTGCCTCCATAAGTAAGCATCTTCTCCACATATTCAGTAAGATTCTCTAATTTAGTATCTTGTACTTCAATTATTGTTGCCATGATTTCATAAATTCTTTAAACATTTCTTTTAGAGAATTAACTTCTTCTCGTAAAGCTTTATTCTCTTCCTCCTATCTCTACTTTTCTTTAATTTCTGGATTTAACTAAGACATAATATCATCACATCCTTTAATTATATCTTTATGTAACTAGATACTATTAACTATATCCTAACTACGCTATTTCATTGCAGCTATTTCGTTATTCATAGCATCTTTATTACAAGATATAACTATATCATTTCCAAAATCTGCTATCTCACCATTTGCTGGCAGTTTCTGGAAATTAGTAGAAGTTCCATTTACGTCAGCAGTAACATCTATTATCATTTCAGGATTATACATTCCTGTATTACTATATTTAGGAATAGGAGGTGATACATTAATCACCTTACCTATTTCTAATGTTGGTATTGAATCTTTATGTAATATAAACAGCTAATTACTGTTTCGTAAATTAGAAAATGCCATTGTTTATAATTAAATACCAGTTAATAACTATAATGTATTATTCTCGTAATATGCAAGATATATTCCTGCTTTATTTAACTCCGCAGATGTTACAGCAGCACCTCCAAGAGTAGTAAGAGCTTGTGTTTTACCATTGGTATTAAATACTATAGGAACTGCTGTAGTAGGTGCTGTAAAACTAGGTAGTTTAAATAAAACAAGACCTGAATAAGGTAAATTTAAGTATTTATGACTACCAAAGTTAAAGGTTGCAGCATCCGTAGTTAAGGTTACTGTTTCTGCTTCAAGTCTAGGAATACCTTGCTTATTTGCATAAAAGTAAGGATTAATTAAAATCATAATTACCTCCTTTCTTATGCCCAAGCACCGTAGTTATTATAACCATAAAGGTTATATGCCATAGCAGTTGGAATTGCAGTTGCACAAGAATATGGTAAGGTAACAGTATTAGGTAACTTACATTGTATTCCGTCTACTTCCTTAGATAGATTAGCTAAAGTACTATTAATAGGAGTTACAGCAGCATTAATCATCTAACCGAATAATGCACTCTACTGAGCATTATTAATAGCTGTAGCCTATTCATTATTCTTTTCACGTAAAGCCTAAATCTTATCCTATAAAGCTGTAGTACTAAGGGCATCTAACTTAGCTAAAATAGCATTAGTATTAATAGTAGTTGTATCTTTAATTGTATTCTATAAAGAGCAAGTCTATTGCTAAGTAGCATAATTAGTATCTCGAAATCCATTTTGAATTACATTATTTACACCATTTAACTAGCTAGTCAACTAATAAGTCTAATTCTAGTTGTTAATCTGGTTTTCATAACCCATTTTAAGAATTTCCTTCTAAGTAGAGCAGCAACAGTTATTAAGAGCCTGAATGATATTACTGTCTCCACTATTTACTGCATTAATTATACGCTCTGAAGAAAATCCAACTTGACTACCTACACTAGCTATACTAGATTGTACACTCTAAATTGCAGACTATAAAGCATTTATATTGCAACCCATTCTAGTTGCAGCATCCTGTAAAGCCTGACCATTACCTTTAATAGCCTACATAATTAAATCTGAATTATGATTATCTTGCATCTAATCTTGAAGAGTTTGAAGCTATCTCTGTACTGCAGGGTCTCCACCCTGGTCTCCGTAACCATTATTCATCCAGCGCATGATGTACATCCACACAAGATACATAAATGGATTGTTCCACATACCATTGCCAAATGCCCCATTACTCATCATAGCCATAGTAGCTAAATTGTCGTTATTACCAGTAAGATTATCTGGAACAACATAAGTCTTTGTGTCACTCATTGATTTTAGGATTTAAAGTTTAATTAATTATCTATTTATGTTCTAGAACTAAATAACTATATACCTTAAATCCCATAATATTGGAAGTTACTAAAAATAAAAAGAGAAAGATTAATTAAAAGCAATACCAATTGATATTAACCTCTAACTAGTCCTTCTCTAATTAAAAACGTTACTTAGACTAATTCTAAGTACTCTTATAAATATCAAGATCAGATTTCATCCAAGATAACTCCTTAAAACCATCCTACTTTTCACCTCTTGGAATCCATCCATTCTTAACATAGTTGTCGAAAGTAGCTCTACTAACACCTAAATAATCACAAGCCTATATTTTACTCATTCTGCAATTTCTATCTGTCATATTCTAAATAAATCGTAAGGCTTTCATCTAATCTTCATAAGTGAGGTTAGTATTGTTACTGTCTATATCATTAATTATCTATTGTAGTAAGTTTTTAATAATACTAAGCATATCCCCAATTTAATTACATTATTTAATAATGCCCTAATAAAATTAAATTAATAATTAAGAAGATACTATTAAGCTATTGTTGTATTATTTATATACTCTTTAATCTTAGCCAGAGCTTGTTCTGAATATTCTTTTACCTTGTCTAAATATTCTTCTTGTGCTTCATATGTAATATACACACTTTTTGAAGAACTCAAACTATATCTAAATTCACCTACATGAGCCAATTCTGTATTAATAGAGTAATTAACATTAACAGAACCAGTGCTGTCTTTAGATAAATTTCCAGTTATAGTCCAATCTTCATAAGTGTCTTTAATCACATAATTTTCACTTTGTTTTGTTATATTCATTAACTATATAATTATTTGACAAATAATTCATAAACAGCTTCCACTAAGTCTGCTGCTTTTATCTTTTGTCCATTTACTTCATATTCTCCATCTGAATTGATATCAAGAATATCAGCATATTCATCATCAGTTAAAGTAGAATCTGTAAAATCTTTAACTTCTTCTTTACCTTTTTGAATTAAATACTCCTGATATTCAGCATTAGCTTTAGAATTAAGTTCATTAAATCGTTCATTCTCTTCTGGAGTTCTATCTGACTTATTAGCTAAATCTCTTAATTCGTCTGAAACAATCTGTTTACTAAACTCTTGTGTATCTTCATCAAATTGTTTTTTAATCTTACTATAAGCCATTCTCATTCTCATTATCTTAACTTTTAACTCCTTTGGGAGTTCCTTATCACCATGAGATAATAAAATCTTGGTAACAACATTTTGTCTTGTTAAAATTTCATTTAAAATCATAAATCATTTATTTTTATTAAGCATGTATAATTATATATTATTCTGTAAAATAGTAAAAGTTAATTAGTGTTAACCGCAATAAAATTCTATCCATACATTATGAGTTGCAGAATATATAAAGAATCTTGATCTACCATCATTATAAGCATCACTTATAGTCCCATTTGCTATATAAGTATTAGAGTCATTAGATGGTACTATACTACAATTCATAGGCTAAACATACAAAGTATGAGCAGTTCCATTTCCATAAGTATATAAGTATTTTAATAAAACTATCTAACCATCATTTGCAGGTGCGAATCTTATTAATCGCCCTCTTACAGTACCCCAAGTAGGTGATATAATACATTTATCAGCAATAATACATGAAATTGTCTATGTATCATTTCCTATTTTCGTTAATATATACTTATTTCCAGAAATTGTTATGGTACCAGCATTCTGATGCTAAGATAAATAATAAGGGGTTATACAAAATCCCTAATTAGCACTAAAACAAACATTCGAACTTAGTTTATTTTTTAAATATAATGCAGATAAATCAGGATTCTAAATACTTTTAATACTTAATTCCCCTGTTTTATCTCCTATTACAAGAGAACCATTATTTTTGTCACAATGGTTTATATTTTTAGTATATAGATTTCCGTTAATCTCAGTATCCCCATTAACATTTAAAATATAATTAGAAGGAGGGTTAGCTGCATACCTATATCCTATCCATACTTTATTTTGCTATATACGTAATGGAGCTGTTATAGACTAAAATAAGCTATTAGTAATAGTAGACTACTTTATGTTATTAGCAAACATAATAGTAGTATCAATATTTTCGGTAGCAAATAATAATGCTTCATTTCCAGAAGTCTCATGATGACACCAAGATGTCCAAGTTCCAATACCTACACCTCCTCTAAAATCGATAGATGGTTTATTTGTCAATATAGCTCCAAAAGTAGTATTTATAGTACCATTAAATTTGCTACCATTAGTATTAAGTATATAAAGATCGTAATTTGTATTATTGGTATTTTTATTAAAACCAATAAGTAATTTACCAGCAGATAAAGCTCCAGATGTATAAATATTAGCCCCAGCCCATGTCTCAATCCAATTAGATTGTTTCATAACTATACCATCTTCGTAGGTCTCATTATACCATCCAGAATCTCCTCTACTGCGGAACATATTTTGAGCCCATACAGTATAAAATGTAGGAGCAGTGTTTTCATTACTTGTATTAGATACAGCTATATTAGCCCAATATCCTAAAGTCGGTTTAATTTCTGGTAATTTACCATTTAAATCGTTCCATACTTCATTCCAAGATGGGTCAGCCGTATTATTTATAGCTGAACTAAATGTATAAGTCTTATAAACATTACTATTACCAGGATCACCAAGACTAAATGAACTATTATGAACAACTACCCCTACATTAGGATAATTAAATCTAAATCTATATTCACCATATCCTCTACACCATACTACTATAGAGTTTGACTTGTAATCCTGAACCATATTTCTGACCGGATTAACTACACACCATATTTGATTGGCATCCATTACTCTTAAAATGTTATTAGGAGTCGTTCCCCAACCAGATGCTTGCGATTCAAATACTATTCTAGTACTAAATCCGTGCTAGTGAGTCATCCATGAACAATTACCACTACCTGTTGATATGCGAGTGCCCTAGCTATTAGTATAACCACAGTCTAAATACTAAAGTATTTCACCTCTTATTACTGGATAAGCATAAGTTCTAGCTGTAATTGTAGGTAATTGTATTTCAACAGGGTACCATGTATCTTCAGAGTAAGAATATCCAGACACATATTCATTATCCTTTAATACATAATTAGATGGATGTAAGTTGACTATAACTTCATACATATTTTTTGCATTATCCAAGTCAGATTCTACTAATAATCTACCATTCTTTTTAGGCATTAGTACATTGTTACCATAGTTACCATCAGTATATAATCTAGTTGAATAATCATGTTCATTATTATCATTATGAAAATCTATGTACTTACCAACTTCTATAACTCCTGCAGCAGTAATAACAGGAATACATCCCCAAGGACGGTTTCCATAATAAGTAGTATTAGTAGTTTGATAATAACTACCATCTGTAGATATTAATCCTGCTACTACATCTGAGCCATTTTTCTATAGATGATAACCTCCTGTAGCAGTATAAAAAATACTATTTATAATATTAGTTCTAGGATTTATCCAAATATTACTAGTTACATTATTAGTATCACTACTTATATTATCTTTAGTGGCATAAGTAAAATATATATTACCATCAGTACCAGAAGTACTATCTCCAAAACTACCTATACTCAATCTACCACTAGAAGTACTTCCACTAATCCAGGCTCTATATCCATTTGAATATGTATTTATAGCAGCTCTTGTCATACCCTCAATCCAGCTATGATTAATAGGATTGTTGACACTACCTACAGTTAATGAAATAGTATTAGGATTAAAAGTAATTTTATCATAAGATTTATATAAGTGAGAATCGTTCTTAGAGTCAGTGTTTGCTTCATTCGTCCAAATTAATGGGTAAGAATCACCATGATTATTGTCTTGTTCTACATATACAGCCTATCTAATGTTCTTAACAGTAGTAGTACCTCCGTCAGCCGTTAATAGATAGGTGTCACCAGTAGTTGAATCAACAGGACAATAAAAACCCTCAGAAGCATATACTTTAGTTGCTGCTAAAGAACCTCCGAATCGAAAATCAGCCTTAGAGTCCTACCAAGGATCTGTATAAGACTAAGTACTATTGTTTAATTTACCTATAATGTGACTAGATAAGTATAAACCATTTGTTATATTCATAGTATCATTAGCATAAATAGGTAAACCAGTATTTATATTTGCTGTAGTCATCTAAAATGACCGTAACTATGAACCTCCTCGTGTATATAAAGTTATACTATCACCTCCATGTATAAAAGTTTTATTTTTTTTCAGCCATGTACCATACCCTATATACAAGATACTACCATTATAATCAAGTACTTCAGTGTTATCCATAAATACTCGAGAACCCGCACCTAGGTATATGGAACTATTTATATTTTCAGTACCTGTAAACTTATTACCCCATAATGTTGCATCGACTTTAGAACTCTGTGCTGTATACCAATTGTCTATTTTAGGTTTTAACCAACTATCCCACACATCACTTAGTGAATATCTAAGTGGAGTATTATTTACACTGTCAACATAAGTAGATGGTTCAGAGTAAGTCCCTATAAAAGCCATTTTATCAGTTATAGGATTAGTAGTTATATTAGCTTTAGCTACTTTACATATATAATTATTAGGGGTTATAGTTACAGGTTCAGAACCGTCATAGGAGACATCAAATATTGTTAATAAGTTTGGATTAGGTAATTTATCAGGAGCATTGATTATATGCTCCCAATCATGTGTATCTGTACCATAAAATTTAACCCCCTTGGCAAATATATTATGTCCTCGGAGGTCAAATATAATATCATCATTGCCTTTTAATTGGTCTTCAGTTAAGGCATTATTGTCAAGAGGGTTAAATATTATATTCATACATTAATTAGTTTATTCTGTCCATTCTTTCCATTGAAGTTCAATACCGAAAGTTGCAGCTTCACCTTTATTAAATTCAGTTGCATCCCAAGTAAAAACTACATTATCAGTTTCAACTATTTTTAAAGATCTATTTCCTAAGTCGTGTTTTGCTATTGAGATAGGTCTCCAAGTATTAATTGCATTAATATCTAACTAGTACCAACTAGCACTTGTACCTTCTCCCGGACTAGCTAAAATGTAATAACTTGAGTCTATCTAAGTAGTTTCAGTTTTGATAATCTTGGGAGCTAAACCATTTACTTGATTAGATACCACATCATACTCTGGTATTTCTACATATAATTTACCAAGATTGGTACCTGTACCTGCTTCTACTGCAACTCTCTTTGATCCACTAGCAGATGTATCATTAATTGCATTATAACCAAGATTTATATCAAAACTTACATTACCAGTACTAGCATTTGGAGTAATAACTATAGTGCTATTTCCACTACTCATATTTAAAGCAGCTCCCTTAACACTGTTAGTTAGGAAATCTTTATTATTTATTTTAATAGGACGCCATGTTTCAGTAACTGCACCTCTACCTTCTGGGGCATATCCTAAAGCATTTATAATATTCTGCTTAGTTAAATAAATAGTACCTGTAGTACCATCAAGAGAAATAGTAGGACCATGTAAAACAGCTGGTAATGTTATTTCTTTTTCTGTTGGTTTGCCCTATAAATTTTTACCATCTGAATCAATAACTACACCACCAATAGAGTTTGCAGTAGCTTGTAATAGACTAATAGTTTTATCGGCACTTCCATTATATCCTGTACTATCAGTACCTATTTTAAGACCACTACCGGCAATTAAGGATTTACCAATATTTAATGCACTTCTATCTGCCCAGACAGCTTCATTATTGTTCCATAATAAAATCTATCCATTTAAACCCGCAGAAGTTGGAGCATATATTTTAAAAGTAGCTGTTGAATCTGTAGTATATAACTAGTATGGTGTTCCATTAATTGTAAATGTACTGTAACCATTAATATTAGTTTGAATTACAGTCCACTTATCGTTGTCTTTAGTAGCACCAGATTCATAGCATATTAATAAATCACCTACTTCACAAGTATTACCCCCATAACTACCCATGGTTGATACACGATATGTATCTCCAACTTCTCCTTTAGGTAATTTGCCGTCAGGTGTATCAACACCATTTATTTGATAAGCTTTACCTTTAATACCGATAGAACCTTTAAATCTCATAGCTGCATTAGCTAAGAAACTATTATTAATTTTATTAAGTATAGTTTTACTAGTCCAAAGAGTTTTATCATCGTTAGTATCACCAGTAGCTATTGGTAATTTTTCGATAGGTATTGTACCATTACCCCAAGGAATATAATCAACTCCATGAGTTACAATATGTCCATCTGCAGTAAAGAGTAAATCAGTACTCTATAAATAACCAGCAGTTCCTATTTTATTTTTTATACCATCATAAGTGTTAGAAAAATTAAGTAATGCCATTTCCCCAATGTAAATTTATTTGTTTATTAGTTATCTAAAAATCATCCCCAAACTTTATATTCGATTCAGTATTACCATCATAGGTGTTATATTTAATACCATTAACTATAATGTTCTAAGGTTTAACTCTTTCTAATTTAATTATATGTCCAGATGAATTTATCTAAGTTAGTAAATTCTCAGGTTTATCATTAGGAGTTATCTTAGTTAAATGATTAATTGTTACTTTAGTCCCTTCCTATTTAATATCTAGAGTATTATCTATATTTTCTACAGAATCCACTTTAGTTAGTAACACTTTATCTAAGGTAGTTACAGTATCAAATACTTTAACTAAGACAGCCTTATCTACAGTTTGGGGAGCTATCTAATCACCGTTCTGTAATATTCTAGTTAGTTTCATGCATCATATAAATCTTTTGGAATTTCGTAATCTACAGAAACTTTGTTTCCTGAAGAATCTGTTACATCTTCTGCAGTTAAAGCTGTAGCTTTAAATGAGTTAAATTCATCTTTAGTTACATATCCAGTTAAATCAACTTCTGAGTTAATTATACCAAGCATTTCCCATGAATACTCTGCATTATTAAATACACAAATGTATTCAGCATACTTATTCTGGTTAGTATCAGAATTTTTAACTAAATAAATAATACCCAAACACTTAACATTAGGAGTTGGTAATTTATCAACTATCTAATAACTAAAACCAGCTTGTAATGATTTAAGTTTAGTATTTATTTCAGTAATTGCAGTCTACTATTTATAATCAACAGCAGCTAATGCATTAAGAACTTTATCTAATGTTGTTATTCCTAATGTATTGTATCCCTAAAGATTTGTAGCATTTACTACAACTGCTTCCGCTAGAGTAATTGGAACAAATTCCTTACCATTCTATTGTAATTTTTTAATGTCTGTCATAATGTAAATAAAGTTTCAGGAATTTCATAATTAATATTAGACTTTAGAATTGATTTTACAAAATCTAAATTATCTATTAAAGTATTCACCTCTTTTCGAGTTATAAATGTATTAGAATCTAGATTTTGTAGAATATCAATTAAAGCATTGTTTACCTCTGATTTGCTATAAACTCCTAAATTATCTCTAGCTAACTATTTTTCAGATTCAGTTTTAAATTCACTTAAATAGTTTTCCTTACATAGGTGTATATGAGTTTTAGGTTTAGGACAATCAAAGTGTAATTTATTATCATGTCCAAATCCACTATCTATTGTAGAAGATTCTTTAAACTCTATTTTTTCAGGAATATCTATTGTAAATGCTTCTTTAGGAGGTACAAAAGTGGGTTGAGAAACTTCTATTTCACCTCCCAACCCAATTCGTATGTCATTCATCTAAAGTAATTTTCAAAGGATAACCAGATTTAAAATCATAATTAATTAAATCATCTACTGTATTTAACTATTTGATTGCTTCTAAATGTTTAGCTGTTACAGAAAAACACTTACCAGCATATACTTCTAACTAGTTAAGAAATTCTTTTAATTTAGTAGCTTTAATATCTATTATTGAATTTTTTAACTAAATAGTTATATTATCAGCACCACTATTAATTAGATTCTATAATCCAAGTCTAGTATTTTTATCTAACCACTCCTATTTGTCTTTATAATAGAATGAATTTACATTAACTGATTTATCATAGTATTTAATTAAGGCTATTAAAATAGTAATTAATGTAAATTCATAACAAACTCCATCTTTTTCTTTAATTATTTCATACCATTTAGATAGGGGGAGTTGTAATAACTCCTCCTATTCTAACATTAAGTCTAAAGTTAATTCTTTATAATTCATTTCTTTGAGTATTTAAATTCTGCAAATGGTACTCCAATATGCGGAGTTAATCTCCAAGCCTATTTAGTAGTAGCATATAAATCAAAGTATGTATTCTGAATGTAACTACCAGGAACCCAACCACAATTACTAGAAGAATTACTATTAGTGTTCTTACCATAAGTATAACTATTCGCATTGGAGTTTGTAGTACTAGTTATATTCTGCTCATTTGCAATATTTCTCCAAGCATCTGGGAAACTAGCTGTAGCTGAACTACTATTATAAGCTGCAAGAGCCTTTGAAAATATCGGACATTTATCTATAGCAGTTCCAGATATATTAGTTGAAATACTTCCTGTTATATCGGAATTATTAAAATTAGTACTAACGCTATATCCTCTATAATAAATAACTCTAGATAACTAATCAATAGATGGTACATACCAGTTTCCTTGTTTAAAGTCATTTATTAGTGTCTCTCCGCTATTAACAATTGGCTAATATAAGTATGCAGCATAGAAATAAGGGAATATAACACAACTAGCAGAATTAGTTTCTTTATTAGCACCACTAATAGTAAAGTTATTAATTACAGTATTTAAATTACTTAATGAAGTGATTTTATAACCATCAGAAGTATTAATAGCGTTCTTTACCTACTAATTACCACTGTTATAAACATCTCTAAGTATCTCATTAGCTGCTTTAATGTATTTAATCATATCAGCTTTACCATTAAAATGGTCGTTTAAGAAACAATTCTTAGCTTGAGTATAAGTTGTAGTACCTATATTATCAATTCCTAAAGTATAATTATTAGTATTAGTATCAACTACATGATAATCTCCAGTAATATTTCCTTTGGCTTCTGACACCTTTCCTTTTGCTTTCAACCATGTACCTATATAGTACAAGTCTATTAACATATTTGAAGATGTGCTATTCTAATCATTACTTGATCCTTCATAGCCTAAATATAAAGCACTATTAGTAAAATATTCTTTACCAATTATATAAGCAGTTCCTGATTCGCCACTATTATCTGGAGAAATAGCATAAACTAATCCTGCAAGAGTCTTATTTGGATTATAAGATGATGTATAAGTACCATCACAGTAAACAAAGTTACCAAGTTCTGGAGCTTTCCAAACTAAACTTAATTTAGATGTAGCTGTTTTAATACTTCCATTAATAAGATGTACTTTTATAGTTATAGTAATAACATTTGCAGTAATACTATTTATAGTAAACTTACCTGTTTTACTATCCAGTTTAATGTTTGTATTATTGCTAGAAGTATAATCAATCCATAATCTAGGAGTTGGATCACTAGTAATAGCTATCTAGTTACTATTTACCTAAACATTAAATATATCATAAACAGTATTTGTATCAAATGCAGTTACTTCTGTCTCACAAGAAATTTCAGGAGAAACATCAGAAGCTTTATAGTTAATCTTAGGTTTATTAATATTAGAATCAATATCTCCAAAAGCAGCAACTAACTATTTCTTAGTGTCAAAACTAATTTCAGCTAACTAATTAGAACTATCTACTATAGTAATAGAGCCTGTAGTTTTTAAATTTGCACTAACTAACTTACTAAGAATTTCCTCAGTAACTGTAATATCAATATTTCTAAGAGTTACTGACTTTAATGCACCACTATTAGTTATGTCTACTAAGAACTAATTAACATTAAGATTACCTACATTTTCTAAATCGACTGATTGAATGTTATTTAATCCTTCAAATACTATAGATTCTACAGGATTATATAATTCAAATGTTTCAAGAGTTTCTGGAAGTGTCAACTATTTAACTTTAGAAGGTAGAATAACTCTCTTAACTGTAGTTTTACTTAGATTCAACTTAGTTAGTTTTTTACAACTAGATAAATCAAGAGTTTCTACAGTATTCATATCATTTAAAGTAAGCTCTTCAAGTACAGGGAAATTAGCACTAAAACTACCTAATGAGAATTTCTCATAATTATCACCAAAGAAACTCTTATAAGTTTCAAGGTTCTTATTATCAATGGTAAAAGATGTGGCTCTGTTAAATGGAGCATCCAATTTGTTATTATTTAAACCAGTTACATTGAACTTCTTATAAAGAGGTACTTGAACAAAACCCTAATTAATAGAGCTGTTAGTTTCCTTAATTAAAGAAGTATATGTCTAACCTCGTTTAGCTAAATATTTATTAGCATCAAAATTATTTGATCCATCATTTTGAATTACATATCTAAATACTCCTTTATCATATGTATAACAAGGATAGAAGTCCTAGAACGGTTCAAATTCTACTCTAGCATGTAATATTCCACCTCCACCAGCAGAGCTTGCTGTACTATACAGGTCACCATCAATACTAGTTTGGGCATAGGAAGCTAAGAAATCTTTACGTCTTTTCATAAATAATTCCTCACCCTCTAAGCTAGAACCATGACTCTATTCAATAGGAGTGATACCATTATTAGTATATCCACTTATAATATCAGCACCCTTATTAGTAGCGTCCATTAAAAATTGTGCATTTTCATACCATATTTTAGCAGTGTGATTATAAGCAATAGCAGGATACTTATCCCTCTAAATACTAAAGAAGAAATTATCAAAATTCTTACCTGCTGTCCAACAATAGTTAATAATCTTAGCTAATTCAGACTTTATACTACGAGGTTCACTAGCAGTTGGAGCTTCATATTGCTAATCAAACATATAGAAGAAAGCATTCATTCCAGAATCACCCCATTGATTTCTAGTAGTCCAATCAAATGATGGTTCAAGTAAGTTATAAGGTTTAGATTGGAGACCATTATTATCAGTTTGAATAATAGTATCAAGGTCATCTCCTAATAATCTTACTAAGTAATAATCATTATAACTATCAAGTTCCTTCTTTACATAAGTCTTATTATCACCTTTATCAACATGCTCCTCATAAGGTGCTCCGATAATTTGGAAATAAGTGTTCTTAGCTCTATTATCAGTACCAGAAAGTAACTTTATAAGAGCTTGATGGAAACAAATATCACTCACATCAACGTATTTAGTTATATTTGTTTTAAATGCAGATTTTAAATTATCAATAGCTATTTGAAGATTACCACTAGAAGGAGTCTCTTTAAAATCATCAAAGATATTTAATCTCTCCCATCCGTTAGTAGAATCGTAGTAAAGACCTGCTTTAACCCAGTCCTTAGCATATTCATCCCAACGGTAAATATCACCTTTCTTACTTCCAGTTAATGAAGTAATTTGACTTTCAAGTACATATCTTTTAGTACTATCCCAAGAATCAGTAGTTGTGCCTGTTGATATAGTTAGATTATAATTGTATTTATATACAAAGTCATAAAAAGCTCTAAACTTTTCTAAAGATACTTTAGCTAAATCTGTAAAATCATCAGCAGCACCATTTAAACCGAAATCAACATCCCAAGCTCCATTCTTACCATCATAAGTAATAGATTCATCAAGGATATAAAGATTTTTAGAAGAATCAGCTATAGATTCTGCTTTAGTTATAGTAGGAAAGTTAGCTAAACCTACAGAACTTCCTGCAATAGTCTTTCTCTGTAAAGACATCCAAGGACGTAGGAATCTAACTACTGGGTCAACATTCTCACCTCCTTCAATCAATATATACTCAGGTGTTAAATTATCATCGTATCCAGAAGTAGCCTTATCACCTTTAGCAGAACCAAATGTCTAAAATCCCATGAACTTAACATTATCATTGTCTATAAGGTCTGCTAATTCTACCTAATCTACAGTATCTAAGTCTGTAATTAAATAGAAATATAAGAAAGCTTCCTCATGCACTGCTTTTCTACCACCATTAATTAATGTATGATTAGCTTTAAAAGCATCATTATATAATTTACAAGCACCCTCTTTGTGAGATTGCATAGAAGAAGCAAAGTTGATTTTACCTACTAACTTAGTTAAATTTAAGTCTTTTTCGGTATTATCTACCTAGCCTTCATAAGGTGGCATATGATATGCATTCTTTAATTCCTTAGTTCTAACAGTTGTAAATCTATTAGTATCTTCATCAAGATTTAAATAAGGAGTAAATATACTAGCTAATGTAGCTCCGTCCTTTTTAATCTTCTTTAACTAGAAAGTAGTATTCCAGATAAGATAACGCATAGCAGAAGAACCTTGACCTTTAACTAAACCATTGGTTATTCTACCACCATACTCTTTATTTATGTTCTCATCTTTATAGTTAAGGAACAAAGTACATGGGAGTTTCTTTGCAACACCATCTTGTCCACCTGGAGTATTATCCTAATTCTACCATGAACGATTTGGAAGTACTCCACCTTTAGGGAATACATAGACAAGAGTATTATATTTACCAAGAGCCTTAGTAAATGAAATAGCTCCATTAGTTCCGATTATATCATTAGCATCATAGAATTTATCTTTTTCCTATCTAGTAGGTAAGAATGAAATATAATTTCTCTGAACCTAGTCAAAATCTAAAGCTGTTGAACTATAAACTCTAAGTAAATATAAATCTAAATCAGAAGATTGGGGATTTATCTAAAGAACTGCATTCTTAAACTCTTGAACGTCACTATCAATAAGTTTTATCTCTCTAGCTATAACTCCATTTATATAAATTCTGACTAAGTTATAAGGTTGAATATTGTTATCAAATGCCTTCTGTTGGGCATCTGTAACAAAATAATCTGGATAATAAGTATCAGATTTATTAATTAAATAATTACTTTGAACTGTAATTACTACATGTGTATCAACCTCTTCATTAAACTAAGCAAATCGAGCATTAAAAGTATCAGCAGCAGAAGTATTCCAACAAACCATTGTAGGTCTAATCTACATATTACCAAATGTAATTACTGCGGATTCAGGACCTTCTTCATTACTAATATTATAGGATTTAAATCCAAACTCTAATGTAAAGTCATTAGCTAATGATAGATTTACACCATCTCCATTAAATACTTTACCACTTAAAGCTTCTATAGAATAAACTATTCTACCATTTTCTGTTTTCCAATAATTAGGAGAGTCATTAAATAAGGTAGTAGTTCTACCACTTATTTGATCAAAATTAATAGAGGGAGTTATTTCCTAAGTATATAAATAATTAGCAACTACATTAGATACTGTTATATTTCTATTAGTATCTGAATAAATATTACCATTATTAGCTAAATAGAAAGTATAATCACCATTATATTTAACCTTTAAATACTTCTCACCATTATCCTTATTTATTTCAATATATTTAGAATATTGAGTTTCATAAGTGTTATTAGAATCATAATCCTAACTAGTTATATATACTGAGTCAAGTAACGAAGTAGGAGTAGAAGAAGTATCATCTAAATAAGTATCAACTTTAATTGATTCTTTATTAGGGCTATATACAGTTAATTTATATAACTCAACAGTATCATGGTTATTGACGCTAGTACTAGTATTATTAATAGCTACTACGGTATCTGTTAAATTATTGGGATTAATAACATCTACATAAATATAATCTGTAGCTATATCTCTATTACTATTATAAACAGCTCTAACTGCTAACTAATTAAGTCCTGCAACTAAATCTCCTTTAGTTAATACTCCACTAGCTGTTGTAAATAAAGAACCACCATTATCCCAACCTTCTAGATAATAGTTAGCTGCAACTCCACCATTAATCTTAAATTGTGCATTATCTGATATTATATTACCAACATACTCTAAAGTAATTACCTAATTAGTAATAGTAACTGGTAAAGTGCTAGATTTCTTATAATCAACAAGAGAAACAACAATCTAACTAGTTGCTGAATCTTTAAATAAATCTGTAATATCAATCCATCTATAATCTGTTTCACTTATGTTTATTCTAGTAGGAGTATCACCATCTACAGTAAATAAAGATTTTTTATAAGGATTTACTGAAGCTATCTGAGTTTTACCTCCATAACCAACTTTAATTTTCACAGGAAGAGTTGAATCTACATCACCTGCTGTTGGAGTACTAGATATATAATAGGTAGCTACTGCTAATTCTACTTTAGCATTAGAATTATATTGCATAGTAACAGAACCTGTAGTATAACTAGTTCCATTTACTCTTACAGCTAAGGCTAAGATACCCTAACTATAAACAGGAGTTTCAACTGTTACTTGTGTACTGGCTAATACATTTCTACTACCATTATCAGTAATTTCATTTCCATAAATAGTTAAAGTGCTATCTTTATAAGACATTCCTCCAACTAAATTCTTAGAAATGTAATCTTCTACCTATTCTCCAGACTTACCATTCCATTCAGTATTTATATCAGGGATTCGGTCATTTAGGTTTTTAAAAACTGCCATTAATTTAATTAATTAATTTAATTATTATTCATCTAGTTATTAATTCTTTCTCCATAAATCATCATCTAACCAAGGTTTATCTTTAATCCATGTACCACTTCCAAAACAGCTCTTAATAGCATTAGCTACAGTTAAAAATACTAATTGAGAACCTTTATAAATAGCACCAATAGCTCTCTCTGTAACTTTATTAACATTATTAACTAGTTTTAGAAAAGTCTCATTAACTTCGGAAATTAATTGTCCGTTATAATATATCATGTAGCAGATTCTTTTTTAAACCATAATAATCTACCATCTTTATCTTCTATACGAGTTACCTCTCCTTCTGGTATTTGTAATGATGTTACTTTACTAAAATCCATAATACCTCCTTAAGCTCCAGCTTGACTAGTTGTAGAAATAACTCTAATAGATTTAGTTACAGTAGAACCATCTTCAAGAGTAAAAACAAAATCTTCAGGAGTGCCGACATCAGATTTCTTCGAATAAGTGTCTTCTATATTGTTATTAGAAGCATCATAAGTAGCCGCTATCTAATATTCAGTTCCTTTTAAATTTACTTTATAAATTATATTATCCATTGTAATAAATAATAATTAATTAAACTATAAGTATCTCTTTTATCTAATTTAAATAATACTTTTATAGGTATTATATAAGTAGAATTATTAGCTATTAATATATCGGTACTTATTCTTATACCAACTACATTATTACTAGTGTATCCTAATTTCTTCCAATCATCTATATTGTATTGCTCACCCTGATTATTTACTAAAAATATACCTATTAAATAAATACCTGCATTAAACACTAATTGTCTCTATATAACTTTTGCAGTAAATGTTCTAGTATTTCTACTAAAATCTACATAGTATCCATCTGAATCTGTTACCTATATAGTATATTCTTTTCTCAAAGGAACCCAAATTATATATTATCTATTAATATCTGTTGTATAAGAAGTAATCTTTTTATCAATAGTTATATTTATTTCCTTATCTTCCCATGCTGTTTTAATACCATCTTTCACCTTATTTACTTTAATTATGACTTTCTCACTAATGGCTTCATCATAAGGTAAATAAGTAACATTTATATCTCTATTACTTAATGTAGAAGTATATCCAATAGGTAATATAGGTTTAGCTTTAGCATATTCTGGAAATTCTATCTAATAATAATTACCTCTAGGTACTATAAATGATACTTTACCTTCTGAATCAGTAGTATAATATTGAGGTGTTTTACCTCCATTAATATATACACTTAACTTGATTTCTGCAACTTTAACAGAAGGTTCTTCAGTATTTATATTAACCTTTTAGACTACGTGACAATATCTATAGCAGATTACTTACCATTTTTATTTATTATTTTAATAGTATTATCCTAGACATAAACATCAATCCCCTAAATCTCTTTTATTGAAGCCTTTAATTCTCTAAGAGTATTTAAAAAAGCACCTTTAGCTAAAGGTCTATATCTCCCGCTTACCCAAGCGATTTCCTCCATATAAATTTAAATATTATTGTATAAAATATCAAGAATGTTCCAACTATAAAAGCTTCCCATTCATATATTTCTTTACAGGTAAACTCAAAATATCTATTATAAGTAATACACCCATCTATCAATGCCGTATAAAATATTAATCCTTTATGTACCCAGCAAAACCTTAATACATGAGCCATCAGATAAATAATTATAGTTGGCAGTAATGAACATCCTGCAAACATTTCTGCTATTATTAAAGGTTTAGCAAAAAGTACTAAAATTACATGAATATACATTATAGTTGCAGTGATAAATGGAATGTATTTCAATGCAATTAAAGCTAATTTGTAGGAGTTCTTATCAAGAAACGACTAAGACTCCGTCATTCACTTGAATAAGGGAGTTTATCTTAGTAGTTACCTACTTATCTATTATATCTGCTGCATTCCTAACTGACATATATTTCTATTCTAGATTGGTCATAGTTATATATCCAGAATCATCAATATCATCACCGTAAGTTAAATAGTATTTATCCTCTTCTAATTTACCATCATTAGACATTTGTAAATACTCCTAATGTGATATACAAATCCAATCAGGGACCTCTTCTATTTCTGCTAATCTTTTACTTCCTAAATAAAGACCTTCTGGCTAAACTGTTACCTATTTACCATTTAATTCAATAGTTGTAGTTTTTAAACTATTAAGTTCAGCATCTGATTTGGAATTTATTTTCTTAGTAAGTTCCTAATTGATAATTTTTTTATCAGAGTCATACGAACTAGTTTTAACAAATGATAAATC
>ERZ1034753.138-NODE-138-length-26394-cov-26.567334_pt1 | contig 26394 bp, 24 predicted proteins | sample MGYA00520702_ERZ1034753 | MGnify/ENA primary metagenome ERZ1034753 (study PRJEB33766, sample SAMN09781700) | gut metagenome | biome: gut microbiome | host: Homo sapiens | place: Madagascar | study: EMG produced TPA metagenomics assembly of the PRJNA485056 data...
ACTTATACTTTTCTTTCTCTCTATACAGTGTGGGTAGCACTGTTTCCTTATTTGGTTCCGAGGTCAGTGTTCTGTAGATTGAGAACCCAGCCGTTTACCTTGATTCTTGCATCCATGTGGTAGTCTGTACCAGGACTAGGAACGTAGAATACGAGGGTGTAGTGATCCTGGCGGTCTAGGTATTCCTGATCCTCCCAGCCCTTGTCAGTGCGCTCGCCGCAGAGAGCGAGGAACCATGGCAGTGAGTGGTTGAAGATTACCTTGCCTGTGCGCTTGTCGGTGATTACGATTCGCTTGTCGTCGTACTCCGTGCTTTCTGTGTTGCGGGTGCTTACATCGTTCTTGCGCTCGAACATTCTGGAAGAAGAAAGGTCGTAAACCAGTGCCTTGTCGATTTCTTCACCTTCTACCTGGGTATTACCGCTGGAGTTTACTACCAGTTTCTCGTTGTAAGGTACATAGGTGATAGGCTTGTTCAGTTCCACGCCATTGGCATCCTTTACCTTGTCGCCCTTGTAGTCGAGGAGTGCTGCCGAACCCTTGATTCTTACGTCAAAGTTTTCTGCAACGAATCCCTCTTGGTCGTTATCGTATGGAAGCATCACGATGCGGTAGGTCTTGGTACATTTCATCAGACTCAGATTGCCGTATGTGTCTTGGTTTCCTCTGAAGTCGAGAGATGTCTGGGCAGTGTAGAGAGCGGTGAACTTCTTATTGTTGACCGAAGCTTCTCCGTCTTTCTTTCCCATTTCCTCCTGCAGGTCGTTGATGGTAGAAACACCTGGTGTGAGTTGGGTGAAGCTGAACTCCATCTCGTCGTCACCGTCGGCTCTGCTACCTGTAGGTTTCTTGTCACGAGCCAGACAGACGAAGGTGTATTTGCCTTCCTGTAAGTCTGTGATGTCCATGCTGTGACCCGTTTCGAATTTGTCGGCAGACTGCGTATAGGTATCGAAGTATTTACCGTTGTTGTCGAAAACATAGACGTTGAGGTTTTTCACTTCCTGGGAGAAGGCATCAGCGTTCTCAACATTATATGTATAATCGAACTTGAGCGACACCTTGTGTGCAGGACAATTCGTCAAATCGTCTTTCATGCATGATGAAAGCGATGAGAGTGCGATGGCTGAGATACAAACCACTTTGCAACCGTTTTTGATGATGAAATGTTTCATATCGTTTGTATTTTATTAATTCTTTTACTTATACTTATATCTAGTGTGCCGTAGGGCGTAAGAAGTGGGGTAGCCTCCGGCATCTTTTTTTTCTTGTTGAGTGGTGCTGATTCAGCACGATAGGGGTTCCCGCCATCTGTTGGCGGCAATATCATCTTTTTCTTTTTAAATCTCCCGGAGGCGGGGTAGCCCCCGGGAGATTGAGCGTATTGTTGTTTCAAGAATTATCTTGAGAACGGGGGATGGGGTACATCCCCGGATCATTCATTTTTTTTCTGTTTCTGCGATTAAGCGAAGTGATTGGGATTAGTCACCCAGCTCTACGTCCTGTGTATTGAGAACCCAAGGGTTAACTGTTACAGTTACGTCGAGGTAGAACAAACCGTTCTTGTCAATCTCACCGTTAGGAACCTGTGCACCTACGTTGAAGATCTTGTTAACCTGCAAGCGGTAAATAGTGTTACGCTGGATAACGTTCTTTGACAACTGGTTGTCTGTAATAACCTGCTTGTAGTATGTCTTACCCTCGTTGAACACCTCGATGCCATACTTTGCACGGAATTCTGACAACTTGGTCTCTACATCCTTTGCACCTTCAGTTGTTTCAACTTTCTTTGCATTTTCCAATTCTGTCTTCAACTGGGCAGCTGTCTTACCCTCGAAGAGACCTGTAACATCTTCGTAAGCCTTCATGATCTGCTCAAAGCTTGTGTAGATAACGTTGTTGTAACGATAGAATGTACCATCCTGGAAGTCAGCTGGCATAAGCTCACCTGCAGCATTCTTAAACTGATTTGCATCCAAAGTAACCTTGTACTCGAAGTACATTGCAGTTGCTTCATCCTTGTTGTTCTCAAAGATATAGTCATTTTTAGCACCCTTCAAAGCCTTGAAGCCACCATCCTTGAGCAAATACTTCTCACCGAATGCGTCCTTTGTCTGAGACAATGTTGCGCCTGTAGGAATTGCAAGGCTCCACACCTTATCTACTACATCCCAATTCTGCATAACGTATGCCTGGTTTGTAACGTTAGAGAGTGCATAGCGAACCAATTCAATCTTTGTAACCTTCTTCTTTGCATCGTCAATTGCATTCTTTAATGCCTGTGAAGCGTTTGTTGGGTATTCGCCCAAAAGTTTTTCTGTACTAGTAGGAACATCAACGCGAGCTGTTACACGCTCAATCTTGATTGGGCTTTCTACTTCATTGTACATAACCTTTGCAGGGGTGGTCTCAACCTTGTTGGCATCAGTGAATGTGACAGTATAGCCATTACCATTGGTTGTTGCATCATTCTGGTTGAACATAGAGAAGTTGTTGTCTGTATCACATGGCTTAGCAAAAGCTGCTGTTGATGTGAATGTCTGTTTAATGCCATCTGCAGTAAATACGCCTGTCTTTTTGGTACCTGTTGTGATAGTAAACGGCTCTACAGTATCCATATTGGTTGAACCTGCCTTGAAATATACTTTATAGGTAGCACCTGCAGCTACATTTTCTACTTGAATCTGAAGTGTAGTCTTACCATCCTTCTGAGAACCTGCCTGATCCTTGATAGCTCCTGTCCAATCCTGGCCGGTCAGAGTCTTGCTAAATACAACGGCTCCATTTGCATCAACCAAGTAGAAAGTTCCATTCTTAACAGCTGCTTCTACTGCGGTAGCATCCTCTGTAGGTATTGGATTTTCAATAGAGGTTCTTGTACCATTGCTAGTAGGAGTCTGTACGGCCAATGTCATATAGAAACCCTTTACCTGTGACTGTGTACCTGCGCCACCTGTCAAATCATCATTGCTGCTGCAGCTTGAGAAAGATAACGCTGCTGCTGATACCAAGCTCATAACGAGCAAATTCATTTTCTTCATAATCTTTTACTTATTAAGTGTTATACAAATTTTTGTTTTGAGTTGCGAAATTGACGGGTCTTTCAGACCTCATCACTGGCTTCGCCCGGGGTCATCAAATACTATTCTTTCTTTTCCAGTTCTTAAATTAATTTTTTTGTTTATTTTATTGTTTATTCTTTTACTTATACTTCATGTTCATTCTTACTCCACAATCTTGTTCACCTTGTCGAGATTTTCCTGAGCACCCTTCAAGCCGCCGGCTACCGCCTTCTGGAAGTACTGCTTGGCAGCTACGTAATCCTCATTAAGAACAGCGAGACAACCACGGGTGTTATCTACTTCGGCACCGGTGCCAGCCTTCTTGAGATATTTCTCTGCGCGCACCTTGTCGCCTCTGTCGATGGCAGCAATAGCCGCATTCAGGTTAGCGAGTTTATCTTCTGGGAACATCTTGACAGCGGTATCGAATACATTGTTGTATTCCTCGCTTCCCTTCGGATAACTGTTTGCTACCATATACATCTCCTGAAGAGAGAGCTTCTGTGGACGTGTATTCATTACTTTGCGTGCCTCCTCGAGGTTGAATGCCTTTACGTCGTACTCTATGGTGTAATCGGTGCGGCGCAAGCTTGGCCAAACCTTGTCAATCAGGAACCGGAATGCCTCACCAGCCTTGGCTGCGAGCGTCTGTTCTTTCTGGTCAGGAGTCAGATTGCTGTTGATGATCTTGAGAGCAGCTTCCTTCTGAGGAATGTTGTGACTCTCAATGTACTTTAGTGTTCCTTCCCAATCCTCTGCGGTAGATTCTACCTTGAAGAGCTTCTTGTCTACCGGATAGGTCTTCAGCAGATACTGGTTGAGAGCCTGGGTACGGTTGCGTGACAGCTTGTCGTTGTTGGCATAGTTGCCGTCAGGTGAAGCATAACCGTGAAGCGTAATGGAAGTGATGGTTACATCAGGGTCGTTCTTTACGAGATCGAGCGTCTGCTTGATGGTAGCCAACTCATTGCTGTTGTTACCCAATTCCTTTACGATATCCCACTTGTTGATGCGGAAGTTGAGTCTTGCCGAACCATTTTCCTGTCTTACCTTCACAACCTCTGCCTTAGGTTCTCTATAAGCCTGGTAGAGCTGCTGAGGAGTAGTGAGTGCCTCAGTGTTATTGGTGAGCAGGTTTTCTGCCAGTAGCTTCTGGTTACATCCGCAGGCATCATTGCTAATGGCGAAGTTGGAGTTCTTCATCCATTCGCGGTAAGGGGTAGTGTAAGCGTATCTGAGAGTCTGAGACTTCTTGTTTTCACGCTTTGCTACGATGAGTGGATTTTCTGTAGCAGTTTTCTTGGTACGCTCATAGTAAACGAATCTCTTTCTTCCCATAACCTCCACAGCCGGGAGCTTTAGTGTATCTTCACCTTTATAGATGATTGGGGTAAAGACGAGTCCCTTATTGCTAGCCACTTTTACCTGGTCTAGGTTGAGGTCCATATAAACGTTTACCTTATTACCTTTCTTCTTGATTTCCTTATTCAGGATTTTCATATCCTTGGCAGCCTGCTCTTGTGCGATAGCATGAGTGCTAAACAAAATGCTGATGGCGACGGCTCCAAGTGTTTCTGTTAAAATCTTATATGTGTTCATAATCTTCAGTTTTACTTATTAATATAATAATGTATCACGAATTAGAAGACATACACCAGGTTGAGTGCCGCCTTGGTAGGGCCTACGTAGTGATGAGCCTTGTCATTCTCGAGTCTCTCACCGCATTGTGGACATTCGTATTTATCCGCTTTTGAATAAACGTATCCCACTCCGAGTTCAGCCTCGAAGTTCCAATGCTTAGATAGTGCCCAGGTATAGCCGTATGCAATACCTGCACCAACGAACCATCCTTCGTATCTATAATCTTTCAATTTGGAGAAGTCAGTACCTAGGAACTTGAAATCAAGATCTACGTTACCAATATTATGAGAACCTCCAAGAGCGTGGAAACCGATGAAGGAGCCCATCATCTTATTGCAGAACCAGTATCTGGCTTCTGGCTGAACAAGCCAATGCTGCCATTTCTTGTTCTTGGAAAATGTCCAAGGGTTGTAGTTGCCGGATACATCCAAAGTCCATTTTGGTGAAAGGCCGAATTCAAAACCGAGATTTATGGTGCTGGTTGCATCATAAAGGAGGTTTGTTTTCAAGGCCGCATTCTGAGCGATGGCTGGGCAGATGAAGCTGCTTACAGCCAGTAGCGCAATTAAAATCCTTCTGTTCATACTTAAAATCTTTTAATGATTTAAGAATGACAAATAGTTTCTCTAAAGAAACGCATCATCATCTTTTACTTATACTTTTACTTATACTTATTTTATTCTATTTATCAATAGGTTTTGAACTAGACTTCATTTATTAAAGAATAGTTAGCCTATCATTTACTTATCTTTTACTTATTATCATCTTTAACCATTTTATAACTCTGTTCTTAGATGCCTGTCAGCAACTTCGTGAGTTGGTTGAAAGTTCGTGCTTTAAAAATCGAACTTTGTTTTTTCGATTGCAAATATAGAGCTTTTTTGCTTAGCTTTCAACAAAAGTAGCGCCTAAAAATACTGATCACCTGCAAAAAAGGTAGGAATGAAACCCTGAAAAACCCTGAAAATGCTCCTTTTCTGCATTTTTTTTGCACTTTTTTGATACTTTTTCCCTGAATTTCTTGGGCTGTTTCATTTTTTAGTTGTACTTTTGCAGCAGAGAAAAAATAGTAAATCAGCAAAAGGGTTTATAATGAATATAAACCTCTAATGGAATGTAATAAGTCCTGAGAGGACAGGATAGTATTAATCAAACAGAATAGTATTAATCAATAAGTAAGATAATGAAAGCTAAGAACAAACTTTGGGAATGGTGTCTGCGCCTAGAACATCATTTATGCCCAGACTTTTGTGGAGTGGTGGATCGCCGCAGGGTAATCGCCTTCGTCCTCTTGTCACTGATAGAGATATTGATCATTCCCTATCATTTCATTTTATTTTACATAATGGATGCGTGGATAGGCTTTTCCTATAACGTAGCTCATACCATCGTACTTGCACTTTTGCTCTATCTTGTGTTAGCTCGCAAGGTTGTGTTTAAGAACGGCATCTCTATGCTCTATATCCTTGTATTCGTCAAATTGGCAGTTGACTTTATGTTATGTCTGCGTTATGGTGCCAAACAAGACAACCTCAGTGTAATGAGCAATATCTTCATCATGTTTATTCTTGCTATTACAGCCCAGAGCCAGCTACTCAACAAAATCAGTATTGGCTTTACCATTGCTCTGCTGCCTGTAGTAGCTGTAGCTATTTCGCATACGCAATTCTATGTCCTGCTTTTTAGTGGCAAGGCGATTCTTGTTGGATTCTTAATGATTTTCTATGTGTGGTTATATAATATGGATCATGTCATCACCAAGAAACTTCGTCAGCCTAACCAGTTGAGTGAAGAAGAGAAGAAGGCGCTGAATATGCTTGCCGACCTGAAGGAGAATGAGAAGGATATGGCGGTAAATCTGATGAGCCGACTGAGACCCGAACAGCAGCAGAATATCCTGAAACGTGCCGCAGAACAGTTGAAAAGCAGTGAGCAGAGCAAGAAGGCTTGGGATCTGGTGTGTATTGACCTCACCAATAGCGAGAGACAGATTTGCCAAATGGTTTTGGAAGGTAAGAGCTTGAAGGAAATCTGTATAGAATTGAACAAAAGCGAATCGAATATCACCAGTCAGCGTAGTCATATCCGTAAAAAGCTGAATATGGATCGAAAAGACGATTTGAAGCGTGAACTTGAAAAACGCTTTTATGAAGCAAGATACAAAGTAGAATCATAATGCAATATTAAAAAAGGGTAGGCTTACAAGAGGCTTACCCTTTTTTATTATTGTAGTTTTTCAAGTTTTGCCATTTACTTATCATTCTTAGTCTTCCATTCTAAGGAATGCCTTTGGCAGATATTGTATGATATCACTGGCAATGAGGCTTTCCTTGCCCAGATCTTTTGCGGCAAGGTCACCAGCCAGACCGTGTAGGTGCATTCCCAGACGGCAGGCATCTGCCTGCTTGTATCCTCTAGCCAGGAGGGCTGTGATGATACCGGTCAGTACATCGCCGCTTCCTGCAGTGGCCATGCCGCTGTTGCCGGTAGAGCAGAATTCTACCTTTCCATCCGGATGGCAGAGGGCAGAATAGTGGCCTTTTAATATAATGTACGCCTGTAAGCGCTCAGCCAGTTCACTGGCTTTCAAGAGCCGTTCGCTGCAACTGCTGCTGGTATTGCCTGCCAGACGATCCAGTTCTTTAGGATGTGGTGTGAGGATGATGTCCTTTGGCAGTTGCTGCATCCAGGCGCGATGGCTGGAGAGAATATTCAGGGCATCAGCATCTATGACAACCGGGCAACTGGCACGGCGCAGTTGGGCAATCAGAGCGATAGCGGTAGTTTCGTTGGTTCCCAGTCCAGGACCGATGCCCATGGCATGGAAGCTCTCTGTTTCCACCGGTTCGCTGAAGATCGTTTCTTCTGAATCCATCTGCAGTACCGCTTCCGGTACGCTTATCTGCATGATTTCGTAGTTGCGTTTTGGCGTGTGTGTAGTCACTTTGCCTACGCCGCTTCTCAGACAAGCCTTGGTGGCAAGGACCGATGCACCGCACATACCGTAGCTTCCGGCAATGATGAGTGCATTGCCCATGTTGCCCTTATGCGCAAAATCATTGCGTGGATGCATCAGTAGTCTGATATCCTTTTCTTCCAAAATGCTGTATCTGCAATCTGTATTTTTGATATATTCTGTAGATAGACGGATGTCAAGCACTTTCAGGCGGCCCAGATATTGCTGGTTGTCTGCCATCATCATGCACAGTTTTTTCTGCTGGAGGGTCAGGGTCAGGTCTGCCCGGATGATGTTGGCGTGGATGTTGTAGGAATTATCTTCGGTCATCAGTCCCGTAGGTATGTCGATACTTACCACCTTGGCAGCACTCTGGTTGATATATTTTACCATAGCAGCAAAACCTCCAGCCAGTGGCTTGTTCAGTCCGCTTCCAAAGAGACCGTCAATCACAAGCATGCCTGCTTCGAGCTGTGGAGGATCGAAGTTGAGGACGACTTCCGTAAATTTCACTCTTTTTGCTTCCAGGAGCCTTTTCTTGTTGGCTGCACAGTCGGCGGAGAGCTTATTGTGCACGTTGAACAGATAAACATTCACCTGATATCCGTCCTCGCTGAGCAGTCTGGCAACAGCGAGGGCATCACCGCCATTGTTGCCAGGTCCGGCAAAGACAACCACGTGTGTACGGTTGGTCCATTCTTCCTCGATGGCACGAGTCAAAGCTTTGGCAGCGCGTTCCATGAGGTTGAGCGATGAGATGGGTTCATGCTCAATGGTGTATTTGTCTAGCTCATGTATCTGAGCACTTGTAAATATCTTCATACTTCGATTTATGTTAAAACTATGATGTTTGGGTAAAAACCTTGACATTTATTGCTTTCTAAATGCAAAAGTACTAAAAAAAGGTGGATGAAAGCATGATGTTTCATGTTTTTTTCGTATTTTTGCAGAAAATATTATATTTAAAGACGATGGGCATAGTAAAAATCAAGGATAAGAGCTTCAAAACATCGATTCCTGAAGCTGAGATTCTGAAGAAAGTACAGGTCGTAGCCGACCGTATCAACAAGGATTACGAAGGTAAGAAGCCGGTATTCCTGGCAGTGTTGAATGGTGCGTTTATTTTCGCAGCCGATTTGATGCGTATGATTACGATACCGAGCGAGATTTCGTTTGTGAAGTATGCTTCCTATGAGGGTACCACCTCTACTGGCAGCATGAAGACACTCATGGGTATCAACCAGGACCTGGAAGGTCGTGATGTCATCATTGTAGAAGACATAGTTGACTCTGGTTTTACCATGGTCCACATGATTGAGGAACTCAAGAAGAAGAATCCGGCTAGTATCGAAGTCTGCTCTTTGCTCGTAAAGCCAGGCAACCTGAAGGTTGATTTGGACATCAACTATGCCGTGATGGAAATTCCTAACGATTTCATCGTAGGATATGGATTGGATTATGATCAGGAAGGCAGAAACCTCCGCGACATCTATACGATTGTAGAGTAATACAACATATAATTTTATATATATATTTAAGGTAAAAATGAAAAATATCGTAATTTTCGGTGCTCCAGGTGCAGGTAAAGGTACGCAGAGCGACAAGATGATTGAGAAGTATGGTCTCGGTCACATTTCAACAGGTGATGTACTTCGTAATGAAATCAAGAATGGTACAGAGCTTGGTAAGACAGCTAAGGGATTTATCGACAATGGTCAGTTGATTCCAGACGAGTTGATGATCGACATCCTCGCAAGTGTATACGATAGCTTTGGTAAGGAGCACGCTGGTGTTATCTTCGATGGTTTCCCACGTACTACTCCACAGGCTGAGGCTTTGAAGAAGATGCTCTCTGAGCGCGGTCATAAGATTGCTGCCATGATTGAGTTGGCAGTACCAGAGGACGAGTTGATGGCTCGTTTGATTAACCGTGGTAAGGAAAGTGGCCGTTCTGATGATAACGAGGAGACTATCAAGAAGCGTCTCAACGTATATCATACACAGACTGCTCCGCTCATCGACTGGTATGAGAAGGAAGGTATCCACCACCACATCGAGGGTCTCGGTACAGTAGATGAGATCTTTGCACGTGTTTGCAATGTAATCGACAACTTGTAATCAAGATAAAATAATCTTCCCCGCAAGGCTGCGGGGAAGATTTATTCGTTAAATAAAAGAAGAATCTTCCGTTCAAAAGAAGAAGATTCAACGTTCAAATTAAAAAGAAAAATCAATGGCTGAATCCAATTTCGTAGATTATGTAAAGATCAACTGCCGCTCTGGTAAGGGTGGTAAAGGCTCCATGCACCTGCGCCACGTGAAGTACCAACCGAATGGTGGACCTGACGGTGGCGATGGCGGACGTGGAGGAAGCATCTATCTTCGCGGCAACCACAACTACTGGACTTTGCTGCATCTGAAGTATCAGCGCCACTTCTTCGCCGAGCATGGTGGCAATGGAGGACGTGACAAGTGTCATGGAACCGATGGTAAGGACATCTATATTGATGTGCCTTGCGGTACCGTGGTGTATAATGCCGAGACCGGCAAGTTTGTATGCGATGTGGCATACGATGGTCAGGAAGTGCTGCTTCTCAAGGGTGGTCGCGGTGGATTGGGTAATTTCCAGTTCCGTTCTGCCACTAATCAGGCGCCTCGTTATGCACAGCCTGGAGAACCTATGCAGGAGATGACCATCATCATGGAGTTGAAGCTCCTTGCCGATGTGGGTCTGGTAGGTTTCCCTAATGCCGGCAAGTCTACCTTGCTGAGTGCTGTATCCAGTGCTCGTCCTAAGATTGCCAACTATCCGTTTACTACGCTCGAACCGTCACTGGGTATTGTGGATTATCGCGATCACCAGAGTTTTGTCATGGCCGACATTCCTGGCATCATCGAGGGTGCGAGCGAAGGAAAGGGCTTAGGTTTGCGATTCCTGCGCCATATCGAACGCAACTCCCTGCTGCTCTTTATGGTGCCGGGCGATACAGATGATATCAAGAAGGAATATGAGGTGTTGCTGGGCGAGTTGAAGAATTTCAATCCAGAGATGCTCGATAAGCACCGTGTGCTTGCCATCACCAAGTGTGATCTCCTGGATGATGAGCTCATCGAGATGTTGAAGGATACTCTTCCTACCGACCTTCCTGTGGTCTTCATTTCTTCTGTTACCGGACAGGGTATTCAGGATTTGAAGGATGTACTCTGGAAGGAACTGAACTCAGAGAGCAATAAGCTGCAGGAGATTACAGCCGAGGATACCCTCGTGCATCGTGATAAGGACATGTCCCGCTTCCAGCAGGAACTGGAAGCTGAAGGTGAGGACATCGTGGAATATATCGATGAGGATGAAATCGAGGATGTTGATGACCTCGATGATTTCGAATATGAGTAATCATAAAGTTCAAAGTTGGAAGTTCAATGTTCAAGGAATATAATATAGCCTCTGGTGTCAAGGCTTTCTCTACTACCCGTAAGGGTGGTGTGAGCCAGGGCAACTATGGCGAATTTAATATCAATGAGTTTTGCGGTGATAATGCAGAACACGTAGTTGAGAACCGCAAGCGTCTTGCCGCAGAGTTGGGCATAGATACTGCCCATCTCATCATGCCGCATCAGGTGCATGGAGTAGAGGTGCGTAATATCGCCGGTGAGTTTCTTGCCATGCCTGAGAACATCCGCAAGATGTTACTCGAAGGGGTAGATGCCTTGATGACCAATCAGGCAGGCGTATGCATTGGCGTTTCTACAGCCGATTGCATCCCTGTGCTTCTTTATGATGAGGAGCATCATGCCGTGGCAGCCATCCATGCCGGATGGCGTGGCACCCTGGCACGCATCGTTCACAAAACCATCCAGGAGATGGCGTTCACCTATCATACCGACCCTAAGAAGCTGAAGGCTGTGATAGGTCCGGGCATCTCGCTCGACAGTTTCGAGGTGGGCGATGAGGTGTATGAGGCATTTGAGCAGGCTGCCTTCCCAATGGAGGAGATTGCCGAGCAGCGTCCTAACGCTGCTTTCTCTGCCGACCCAGCTGAGCGTGAACGTCTGGCTGCCGAGGGTAATATCGTTCAGCCCCTGAAGTGGCATATCAATCTGCCTCTCTGCAATAAGCAGATTCTTCTGCACTGTGGTGTAGCCGAGGAAAACATTCAGGATTGTGGCATCTGTACCTTCCAGCATAGCGACGAGTATTTCTCTGCTCGCAAGTTGGGCACAGAGAGCGGCAGAATCTATACTGCCATCCTCCTGGAGAAATAAATAAGATTTTTCATGATAACATCCATTTCTGTCTTTTCTATGAAACGAAGAGGGAGGAGTGGATGTTTTTCAATTTACAGGTTTATAGTTAATAATTTATAGTTTATAGTTAATTTAGAGATTTAGAACGATAGAGATAATGAGTAGATTAAGACAGAGATTGGGGCTTGTAGCCGTCTCGGGTATGCTGATGCTATCCCTGAGCAGTTTCATGCCCGCCAAAAATGAGTTTACTGCCGCCGAGCAACAGCAGGTGAGCATCGCAACGCCAGGCCTCTTTGCCCAGAGTCAAGCCTTCAATGTTGACTTTGAGATATTCCGTGCCAAGGAATATTCCTTCCCGCTTCCTGTGGGCAAGGCTAGCCTTACCAATGGCAATAGCGTGATGCGCATCGAAACCTCGAAGGGCGACGCCGTCAAGGCGATGTTTGAAGGTTATGTGCGACTCTCGCGCAAAACCGAGTCGATGGGTAATGTCATCGTCATCCGTCACGACAATGGTCTGGAAACCGTGTATGCCAACAATGCCGAGAACCTGATGAAGGTGGGGCAGCATGTGGATGCCGGACAAACCATCGCCATCGTGGGTACCAAGGAGGGTGAGACCTACTGCGATTTCTCCATCATGGTGAATGGTGCACGCATCAACCCGGAAACCATCATCGAACTGAAGAGCCATAAGCTCCGCCGACAGACCGTGCAGTTCCGCAAGGAGGGCAACCGTATCGGCATCAAGGTGATTGGTGGCAAGGATTCCTCCGTTTCCAAGAACGATAAGAATGATAGAAACAATAAGGAAACAAATAAGAAATCGGGAAGCAGCCGTGGCGATCACGCCATGACTCTCGACCCTGACGAGGTGTACGACCCGTTTACCATCACCAACACCTTCCGTCTCGATCTGGAGAAGATAGAGGAGAAGGCATGGGCATATCCATTGCCTGATGCCCGTGTCATCAGTCCATACGGAGGTGCCCGCCGTCACTCGGGTGTGGATTTGAAGACCAAGCCTAACGACGAGATTTATGCCGCCTTCGATGGCGAGGTGGTTGCCTCGGGACCTTACTACGGTTATGGCAACTGCATCCGCATCAAGCATGCCTACGGCTTGGAAACGCTCTATAGCCATCAGAGTAAGAATATGGTGAAGAAGGGTGATAAGGTGAAGGCAGGTCAGGTAATCGGTCTTACGGGCCGCACTGGCAGGGCCACCACAGAGCATCTCCATTTCGAGGTGTCTTTCGGCGGCAAGCGCCTCGACCCGGCCATCATCTTCGACCACAGCAACCATAAGCTCAAGGCTGCCACCCTGCATCTTACTAAGGGAAAGGGTGTGAAGAGCGTCAAGAACAGATAAAGTACTAGTAACTGAACTAGAATAAAAAAACTTCGCCCGTGGGCTGCCAGGGAAAACTCCCAGCACCCCACGGGCGAATGTTTTTATCAATCTTTTATCAATCTCTTTATCTGTGTTTACAGAAAGACAAAGATAGAGCTAGAGATTATTTCTTCTTCTGCGATTTACGGTTGGCTCTCTGTTGGCGATACTTTGCCTTCTGACGGGCAGAGCCGCTTCCGTGAGCACCCGTAATGTACTTCTTCTTCTTGGCCTTGGTCTTCACCTTGTCGTCATCGTCCTTCTTCGGTCCGCCGCCGCCCTTGAAAACCATACCACCCATGATAATATCGTCAATATCGCTCATATACCTTTTATATTATATAAATTAATGATGGAAGAGGCGAACGTGAGTGAACGCCATGGCGATGCCGTACTTGTCGCAAGTATCGATAACATTATCGTCACGGATGCTACCGCCTGCTTCTGCTATGTATTCAACACCACTCTTGTGAGCACGTTCGATGTTGTCACCGAATGGGAAGAAAGCATCGCTACCAACGCTTACACCCTTGTTCAGTGCAATCCAAGCCTTCTTCTCCTCGCGGGTCAATGGCTCAGGCTTCTCTGTGAAGAACTGCTCCCAAACACCATCCTGCAATACGTCTTCCCACTCATCAGAGATGTAGACATTGATGGTATTGTCGCGGTCTGCACGGCGAATCTTCTCCTTGAAAGGCAGGTTCATTACCTTAGGACACTGGCGCAACCACCACTCGTCTGCCTTTGAACCAGCAAGGCGGGTACAGTGGATACGGCTCTGCTGACCGGCACCGATGCCGATGGCCTGACCGTCCTTCACATAGCATACAGAGTTACTCTGAGTATACTTCAAGGTGATGAGCGAGATAATCAGGTCGCGCTTAGCCTCAGGAGTGAATGTCTTGTTCTTGGTAGGGATGTCCTCGAAGAGAGCAGGATCATCGAGCTTCACCTCGTTGCGGCCCTGTTCAAAGGTAACACCAAATACCTGCTTGTGCTCGATAGGAGCTGGCACGTAGTCAGGATCAATCTGGATAACGCAGTAAGTACCCTTGCGCTTCTCCTTCAATACCTCGATAGCCTCAGGAGTATAGCCAGGAGCAATAACGCCGTCACTTACCTCACGCTTGATGAGGAGGGCAGTAGCCTCATCGCATACATCGCTCAGGGCAACAAAGTCACCGTAAGAGCACATGCGGTCTGCACCACGAGCACGGACATAAGCGCAAGCCAAAGGAGAAAGTTCGAAATCTACGTCATCGCAGAAGTAAATCTTCTTCAATGTGTCGCTCAGTGGCAAGCCGATGGCTGCACCAGCAGGTGAAACGTGTTTGAAACTAGCGGCAGCAGGCATTCCTGTAGCAGCCTTCAGTTCCTTGACCAATTGCCAAGAATTGAAAGCATCCAGGAAGTTGATGTAGCCTGGTCGGCCGTTGATAACTTCGATAGGCAGTTCCCTTCCGTCATCCATATAGATGCGTGAAGGCTTCTGATTCGGATTGCATCCGTACTTAAGTGCTAATTCTTTCATCTTAATTAAGAAATGTATTTAGAATTTGCTGCAAAGTTACAAAAATAGCTTGAAATACAAAAATTATCAGCCACTTTTTGTGCAAAGAATCTGATATTGCGTGCATTTTGCCGAGTATCCCTGCTATCTTTTACAGATTGAAAGCGATGTTGATCAGGATTTTTCGTGGGCGCAGATAGTTTACTGCATAATACATGTAGCTATCAGAGAGCTGGTGATATTCATACTTCTTTGTGCCGAACAGGTTACTTACTCGCAGGCTTATTTCGTATCTCTTCTTGCTGTAGGTGATGCTGGCATCTGAGAAGTAGGCATTATCTACATGATGGTCGGTGCTGTGATAGAGGCTGTTAGTCCATTCTATCTCCCAGCATCCTGGCATCAGCAGCAGGCGCAGGTCGTGTTGGTCGGTGCGCAGGCTTTCCCCATTGAGTGATTCATCCTGTTTGTTCACTTGCTTGGAGTAGCGTAATGTGCTTTTCTCCTCGATGGCAAAGAATGTGCTGGGCATTACTGACAGCTTGAAGTATCCCATGAAGAACCTGTTTTGGTAGGCCACTTTCTCCCTTTGCTGCAAGATGCTATAGTCTATCCACATAGCATCTCCTCCCATGTCTATGCTCATTTTACCCATGCCAAAGGCTTTGCTGATGTTGCCTGTTAGCGTCTTGGTGGTGTATGTGCCCTCCACATCGCTTAGTTGGGCGTGATATACATCGTTTGTCAGCCAACTGTCGTACAGCTTTTGGTGCAACGTCTTGGAGTAATTGCCATTCATGTTGAAGAACAAGCCTATCACAGGGTCTCCATATTTGAAGCTGGCATAACCCACGTGTGTGGCTAGGTCGTTCCATTTCCCATTGCCACCGATTTGTGAAGAATAGCTGGCATAATAGGGGAGCGAGGTGATGGTATGGAATGGCATCACGGAGTAAGATAGGCGATAGCCTGCCTGGATGTCGCTGGTGGCATTGAGTTGATATTGAACACCGGCACTAGGCATGATGTGGAATCGGGTTCGTCCATCATGGGTCAGGTCATATCTGGAAAGGTTCATGCTTGCTGAGGCTGAGAGCGACAGTCCGCTGGCGTTCGAATAACTGATGCTTGGGGTCAGCAGGGCTTGTGTCTCTTGCATGTATTCACTGGTCGTGAAATTCAGCTTTCCTTCTTCTTTCTTGTAGTTGAGCTGGGCATCATAGGCTATTTTCATGCCCCACAACTTGTGTCGGAAGGTGGTGCTGGCATTTAGCTTGGAGATGGTAACGTTCAAGTGCTGTGTTTGATTGTCGAGCAGTTGCAGCAGGCTTGGCAGGTAGGTGTACGAACTGCTTACCTGGAATTTGTAGCTGCTGTGCTTATTGATGTTATGCAAGAAATTCAAATCATCCCCAACGAATGTCTTGTGTGGACGTACATATTGTTTCACTGCATTTCCGCCGAGCAGTGTTTCTGCCCCCGAGTGGTTCCAGTGGAATGAGGAACGGAAGGTGTTGCAGATGTAGTTCTTGCTGGAGTTCAGTTTGTACTGCAATTCCAGGTTTGCCTCGTTGCGGTAGCTGTTTGCCTCCGTTTCTTCCTCTATGGCAGGCTTCCCTAGGATGTTGGTATATACCGTTTTGTTGTATTTCTTGCCTGTGGAGTGATTATACAGGTAAGAGGGTTGTAGCCTTTTTCCCTTCTGGCAGGGTGATGGAGAATTTGCCGTCTTGGTTGGTGTGTTGGAAAGTGATGGGGCGATGCTGCTCGCCATATACCACTACAGACGCATAGTCCAGGGGCTTATGGGTGATGCTGTCTTTCACCACACCCCTAAGCTCCTGAGCATTTACGTTGATGCTGCTGAGCATCAAGTATATGATGATAATGTATTTATTTCTTAGTATTCTTCTTCTCATAATATTCCAGCAGGCAAGCTGTCTTTTTTGACATTTTCGGATAAGAAGCATAAGGTGAACCTATCAGTTTTAGATATGCCTCGTAGTTGGATGAGTGGAGCTTTTCCAGTCTTTCTATATAGACAGGTGTTGTCTTGACTCTTTTGGAAAGCTTGGCGCTCATGGGCTTGTTCACGTTTTCTTTGATTCCTATGCATTCAAAAGAAAATTGGTTTTTTGTGTCCACGGCTTTGAGTATCATTCCAGGTAAACCGTCTAGTTTCCATGGACCTTCTGAAATAGGGATGTCTTCTGCATACCATACATTCCAGCTGCGTTGTCTGAAGGTACAAGAAGCCTTCCGACAGTTGTAGCCCAGGATGGTAGTGCCGCCTTCTTCCAATTGCCATTTTTTCTCCACGATAGGCTCGCTGTAGATAAATTTCTTGCCGTGGTATGTTGTCACGGAGAGAAGACCTTTTTTAGGATAGTTTTTGATGACATAATCATTGTACGTGGCTATGGGATTTCCGAGAGCAAAGTAATCTGCTGCACTGCCACCATGTGACATGATGCTGTCGTAAGCCAAATCATTGGCTCTGCCCCAATATCCTAGGTCATAGCCTTATCCTTGCCGATTTCTACTACTATTTCGTCATCTAATGGATGTAGTTCTTCTACTTCAAGTCCTTCTCTGCGATGTCCGTCTGCCGCACAAGGGCATTGGGTGGCATGTGGAGGTCTGCCCCGAGTGTGGCGACATCCATGTCAGCTACAACAGCTGCAGAGACCGTCATTGTCCCAAGTGCCAGAACAAGGAACGCTAGGTGTGGATAGAGATGCGCAAGGAAGAGGTGATGCCTGGCGTGAAGTACTTCCACGTGGTCTTCACCATTCCTGACAGCCTGCATCCGATAGCCATGTTGCATCAAAGGCTGTTCTACTCCTGCATGTTCCGTGCCGCATGGAACACCTTGCGGAAGTTCTATGAGGGCCATGGGCTGTAAGGGGGAATGACGAGCATACTCCATACATGGGGCTCCAACCTCTTCTACCATCCGCACATCCACTGCATCGTAACAGGTGGCGGTGTGGATGAAAATGGTGTGTGGCATCATCTGAAGGGATGCTCCAAGGATGCCAGGGATTTCCTTTTTCCAGTGCAAGCGCTGAGCAAGATGTTCTGGGCCAAGTTCATGTCCATGCTCACGTCTGGTTTGAGTCAAGAGGAGGTTGTCATTCCACAAGTTGTTCGCAAGCAATGCTTTGAGAAGGCTTGGGTTGTATATAGCCGTCCACCAGCCAAAAGTGTCAACCAAGTGCTGGAATACATTGGCCGTTATGCCTATCGTGTTGCCATCAGTAACTCTCGCATTGTTGAATATGGTGCAGAAGCTGGCATGGTCACCTACGACTGGAAGGACTACCGGCATGGGGCTGTGCATAAACTGATGAGGATGCACGCCGTGGATTTCCTGCATCTCTTATCGCTCCATGTCCTGCCGCCTGCCTTTGTGCGCATCCGGCACTATGGACTGCTTTCGCCATCCAACAGAGACAAGGTGCGTAAGGTTCTGGTCGAGCTCGGGGGCACTCCTGTGCCCAAGGACAGGAAGAAGAAATCCTACCTGCTCATATGTGAGGAGAAGGGTTGGGAGATTGGCGTTTGTCCGCATTGCAAGTGCAAACGTGTGGTCATTGACGTCATAGAGCCGCCAAGGGCACCGCCTCAGTCTAGCGACCCATCACGTTCTGCAAACTAGCATACAAACATATAGTCCGTCAAAACTGATTTCTTGGCGGACAGCCCTTGTTGTACCCATACGTGACAAAATCAGCGTTTCAAAGAACGTTTTCGGCGTAGTTTACTAGCCGGTGTTTATTTTTATAGCCAACTTTGACATCGTTAAGCTGCTTGAATTTCTTGCGTTGGAGATGTGAATACTAAGGAAAAACGAGGTTAATCCCCATACATACACACCATTGTTCCGTACAACTCGGTCTTCATATGACCTAAAGGTCACACGAAGACCTCTTTAGTTATTCTTTTCCTTTAAGGCGTAAACCAATATGAATATATTGGTTGCCTTCTTTTTTTCTTACAAGAATGCCATTTACATAGATTTGTCCTTTTAGTAAAGTATTGGGATTATCGCATTCTATGATTAAACTGGCAAAGTAGTTCTTGGTAGTAATCGTTTTTTCCCAATTGCCACTTGTCTTAAAATGGTATCCATCCGTAGCGCTTATTTCGAACGGTTGGTTGGGGCTGTCACTTGTGACTTTGAAATTAACGACATTAGTGACATCATCTAAGTCAACTTCATCTTTTGAACATGAAAAGAGAAGTACAGAACATAGTGCAATTAGTATAAATCTTATTTTTGCCATAGTCTCATGTTAGTAAACGGATATTCCAAATGAAACAGAGCCAGTGCTATACACTTTCATCTTGTATTCAGAACCTGTCTTTTCTACGATAAGGGGGTCATAAAAGTTTATAATGGCATCACCTAACTCATCACTTTTTTGTGAGTGCTTAATTGTAATGGTTTTAGTTTCCTTTGTCGTATTGGACGAAGAGGTTTCGCCTCCAATACTTCCAGAGCCGTTAACATTCTTTGAAAGACCTACTTTTAATTTGATGTCACCGTTGAATTTATTGGAATTCATCTTTTCGAAGTCACAAGATATGGTTTTTGTTATTTCAGTACCTTCATCAACTTCATAAAAATAGATTCTTCTATCAAGTGCTTCTTTGGAAATGTCCCATTTCCCTCCTAAAGCGATGTTTTCTAACGGAACTCTTTTTGCAGTGAAATCTCGCTGATCCATCCAGTAGGTATATCTGCTATGTCTAATGCCTGTGCTATGGCGGTAAGTTCTATGCAAATGAAAATCCCAAAGATCGTCAGGACCAAGTATAATATCTTTTGTTGTTGGTGTATCTGAATTTGAAGAAACAACACAGACTCTAAAAAGATATTCTCCTTTTGTCCACATCTCGTCCATAAGTTCGTTGAAAGAGAAGTCTTTTTTCTTTCTTGACGCATAAGTGTTTTTTATGAATGGGTCATTTCCGTTAGACAATTCATTTTGGTCGCTAATGGTGTAATATGCTTTAGGGTCAACTTCAATGAAACTCAAATATTCTTGAACACTTTTGTTTAATGCGCCTGTTTGGTTTTGTGGGGTTATTCCATAATAGATATAGTCTCTTTGGTTACCTTTGGAATATACACTGCCATCGTCTGCATGGAAATATTCGTAGGCATCTTTCATCTTCTGTTTCACGAAGAGGTTGTCAGATTTAGCTCTGGTATATTGCATAAATTGGTTTTGCAGACCTCCATCGTAAATAGGCTTTTTAAAGCTATAGCTAAATCCGTTTGAGCGAGTGATAGGACTGGTTATTACACGACAATTCTCATTTACAACCAAAACCTGGAAACCTGGAACAGCACCAGTTTCTATCTTGTCAACATATTTGCCGTTTTGATATAAAATGCTACAACTGTCAAGAGATACTGCTATAGGGATTGTATTATCCTTGGTATCGTAATTCTCCGGGATTACGTTAAGAAACTTCATTCGTGGCATAAATATGTTCAAGCGTGGAATAGTTGCCTCGATTTCTGAAATTTGCTTTTCGGAAGAATAGTCGACTAGAATTTCACGGAAAGTTTTGCCATTGATTAGGTCGTCTTTTACTTTACCATATAGGATGTCGTAATTAGTATCGAACTTCTTGATAGCTTCTGCTTTCAAGAATGCACGTACATCTTCACGCTTATCTGTAACTTTAGACAAGATGCTTGCAAACTCTTGGAGTCTTACATCTTTTTCATTATTACTGGTGACTTCATTTTTGTTGATTTTAGATAATTCACTAGTTTCGATGATGTCATTCGAATTGGTGCATGCAACACACAATAAAAACATACAAAAGCATATTATATTCTTCATATTGTTGTACTAATTTCCGCTTGGGGCGAAAAAGCTAAAGCCTAAGCCCCTTACGTTTCGTTATTATTTTGTTTATTAATTATTTTTTTGTATATTATTGGTGGATTGGGGCACGGCAGGTCACGTTGACCTTGCCGTTAAAACTCCTTTCTCACCTAATATGCCGAAGAAAATCTCCGACATGGCGGTAGAGAAGGTACCATCCAACTCTAACCGTTTTTCTCTATTCCAGAGCAAGTTGCAGATTGCGCACTATGCTCAAGGTTCAATCATTGATTACTGTCACGCCTTGTACAAGGCTGTAGTTTATCTGTCCAAGTCTCTCGATGACTTTACGCAAGCTGATGTAGATAGCTATCTGCAATATTTGCTCAGTCGCAAGCCAATGCTGAGCAAGATGTTCAGAGCCAAGTTCATGTCCATGCTCACGTCTGGTTTGAGTCAAGAGGAGGTTGTCATTCCACAAGTTGTTCGCAAGCAATGCTTTGAGAAGGCTTGGGTTGTATATAGTCGTCCACCTGCCAAGGGTGTCGACCAAGTGCTGGAATACATTGGCCGTTATGCCTATGTAAATAATTTCTTCATAATCGTTATTTTTTATTGTTTATGACCTATGTAGGTCTTGTTGTTTACCTTTAATATTATTTTTGTTGTAGCCTCTGCAATGTTGCTAGGAACGATTATTTGTATCTCTCCATTATTTGGCGTACTTTGTGAGGCATATAAAATTTCATTTGTGGAATCTGTAAAATAAATCCCAATACTGTCTGCAAAAGAAGTTCGTATTATGAATACATTTTCTTCTTGTTCAACAGACAGGATGACTTGTCTGGGTGGAGCATGACGCTTGCCTGGATCCTGCTCAAAATGATTGGTTCCAATCATGATTGGCTCTATAATATATGTTGTGTTACTTGCTGCTGCATTAGTAAGTGCTAGCAAACAAAACATACTTAAGATAATATATCTTTTATAATTACTTTGTTTTGATTTCGTGTGCAAAGTTACTTGTTTTTGCTTTCAGAGCCAAATAATTGAGTGTGCACTGTGTGTGCATTAATATGCGCACTTCCCTGTCTGTGGTGCTCGTTGCTGATACTCTGCTAGTTATAACGTTTTTATAAAATCGTCCCATTTCGGGGCACTGGCGGGTTTCTTAAATACTTTAGCGTATAATCTTCCTCTTGTTGAGTTGATTGCTTCTTTCGAATGATTCGTAAATTTAGCAATATGTATAGGCGAAATGCCAATTTTGACCATGAGACATACTTTTAGCTCATGATCACTAACTTCATAAAAACTGTTTAAGTTGTTGGTGAAGTTTGGATATATTTCATTTACTGTTTTTTCTAAATCTTTCCAGTATGACTCTTGAAGAGTATAATTTCCATTTTCTATCTCATTTTGTATGATCTGATGGATTGCTGATTTTTTGAATGCACAGTTCTCACTCTCTATGTTTTGTTTGTTTTTTTGTTCACTGCTTCTCTTTAGAGTTTCATATTTATCTAGTTTCAATTCTAAATTTTTACGTTTTTGTTTGATGTTTGAATAGGTCATGAAGGATAGAGCTATGATTAAAATCAAGGTAATCGTTAAGCAGATTATTATAATTGACAAAACGGTGTTGTGACTATTTAAACTCTCATTCTCTTTTTCTTTTAATTTATAATTGTATAACTGCTCGATTCGTTTGATAGCTTCAATATCGGAGAATTTGCTAACGGAGTCAGAGTACTGGTTGTAGTTGTTCCATATATCGAGTATATGAGAATTCCTGTCGTTTGCAAGAATCTTCGATAGTTGATCTTTGTAAATACTCTTTTTTGCCCATATTGTTCCACTATCTAATAGCCATGACTCATATTTGTTTTTAAGTTCATCTTCTCCTGTAGCTTCATATAATTTATAGGCTGTGGCATAGATTCCGCTTTTGTTGTCGCCGTAATTTTCAATATGATTCAAGCTAATGTTTAAGTATTCTTTTGCTCTGCTATAATCTTTTTGATTTAAGTAGATTACGGCTAATTGGTGAGCAAAAGTTTTTGCCATGAATTCATTTGTATGGATTGATTCCCTAAATCCTTCAGAAAAATACAATTTTGCCGTATTTGTCTCTTGCAGATGCAGATAGTTAGTGCCAATGTCTCTAATGTCAAAAAGCATATTTTGCTTGTTGTTGTTTAAAGAGTCCATGATATATGCTTTTTTGAGAGTGGTAATGGCATCATGAAAAAGATGGCATTCTTTATATATGTATCCCATTTGACAATAGATATCTCCTTGTAGGGCATAGTTGTCCTTATTGACAGTTTCTTCTGCTTTTTGATAGAGAATAAGGGCCTTGGGTGAGTCCCCTAAGTCGAAATTCACTCTGCCTGCTAGATAGTATGCTTGTGCCAAGGCATCTCCGTCCTTTTGGTCTTGGAAGTAATTGACAAGTGAGTCAATCTCTTTTTTCTTGTTTTTAATGGGGTGGTAACCTTTGTCTGCGATTTTTAAGCGCAGAAGTTTGCTGTACATGTGGTTGGGCTTTGCTTTTAGGAGTCCAAGTAGCTCCATGCTGTCTAAGGCTTGTTCACCTATTTTGTAGTCTTTGTCGATAGAGCGATCTATTTCTTTCAGGCGGGGTGAGATCTCTTGCTTGCATGAGGTGGCTGCCATCAATGTCAGCAAGAAAAGTAGACCTATGGTTAAAACCCTGTGTTTGTTTCTAAATTCCATGTTTGTAATCTTGTTTGAGTTTTGTTATCTTAATTAAGAAATGTATTTAGAATTTGGTGCAAAAATACAAAAAAAATATGAGAATCCCATTTTTTTATGGGAAATTCAAAAATAATCTTCCAAACATTGCTCCAATTCAAAAATAATATGTATTTTTGCGCCCAGTTAGATAAAAAGAGTTTGTGAATTTGAGAAATAGAGAATTTGAGAAAGGGAAAATCACAATGAAGAATGATTTGAAAATTCTCGCCGTGGCTTTAGAGAAAAAGCTTGGCAAGGCACACGCACAGCACGATGAGAAGCATAGTACAACAAAGGTGCTGCACAAGGTGTGGGATATTCTGAAGGGCAAAGAGAAGCCTTCAGAGCAGACGCTCAACCGCCTGGCATTGCTTGCAGGCTTTCAGAGCTGGGCTGATTTCCAGGGCGCATTGCATGGTACGGACGATGGCTTGACGAACTATAGCACTGGGGAATAGCCAATAGCTCTTCACTCAATGTGAGGAGTTTTTTATATAAAATATCCTGATAGAAGGTATTCTTTAGATGTAAGATAGGTTTGAACAAATATAGAAAGGGCACCCAATCGAAAGATCGGATGCCCTTTTTCAAATTCTAATTTTAATAGGTAACTAAGAAAATTACTCAGCGCTCTTTGCGATGGTCTTCTTCTCAGCGATACGAGCCTTCTTACCTGTGAGCTTACGCAAGTAATACAACTTAGCGCGACGTACCTTACCGTGCTTGTTCACCTCGATAGAATCGATAGCTGGTGACTCGATAGGGAAGATACGCTCTACACCTACTGTACCAGACATCTTACGAACTGTGAAACGCTTCTTGTCACCATGACCAGAAATCTTGATAACTACACCACGATAGAGCTGGATACGCTCCTTAGTACCCTCGACGATTTTGTAAGCGACTGTGATAGTGTCACCTGCCTTGAACTCAGGGAACTTCTTGCCGGTTGCAAATGCTTCTTCAGCAACTTTAATCAAATCCATTTTTTGTATAAAATTAAAAATTGTTTGTCGTTCCAACGCAACATGGACGGGCAACACTTCTACCCTGACAACAGCGGTTACGCCGAAAAGCGGGTGCAAAGTTACGACTTTTTCTCGTATCTCGCAAATTTTCAGATACTTTCTTTCGATTTCCTCGCAGTTTTTTTGTTTTCTTTACTACTGTCATTGAATTTTTTCGCAGATTTCGCAGATTTCGCGGATTTATTTTGTAACTTTGCACTCTAAAAGTATTTATTGTATTAAGTATGAAGGAAAAAAAAAGTATCAAGATTTTGCTTGCTTCTGCAACCATGCTGCTGATGGCAAGTCCTGCTTTTGCACAGAAATTCAAGGTGGCAAAGGTAGAGAGAACCCGTATTTTGGTAGATAAAAAATGGGATGCTCAGCCTGATGCTGAGGCTGCGAAGTTCATCGCCCCTTATCAGCACAAGGTGGATAGCATTATGGGACCTGTAGTGGGATCCGTGGCTCATGATATGACCCGCCATCGCCCTGAGAGCGAGTTGAGTAATCTGCTTTGCGACATCCTGGTATGGGGTGGCAGACAGTTTAATGAGCAGCCTGTCTTCTCGGTGTATAACATGGGTGGCATCCGTGCTGACTTTGCCAAGGGCGATATCAACGTAGGCGATGTGAGCGAGGTAGCTCCTTTCGAGAACAAAATCTGTTTCCTCACGCTTACCGGCGAGAAGGTGCTTGAACTCTTCCAGCAGATAGCCCACCGTGGCGGCGAGGGTGTGAGCCATGCCGTAAGAATGGTTATCACCCGCGACGGAAAGCTGAAGGGCGTAACCCTGAACGGCGAACCTGTCGATCCAGCCAAGGGCTATCGCATAGCCACCCTCGATTATCTTGCCGAGGGCAACGACCAGCTTGTTGCCTTCAAGAGCGGTACCGATGTGGTGGCTCCTAAGGCGAAGGAGAACAATGTGCGCTACATCATCATGGACTATTTCCGTGAGATGAAGGCTCAGGGCAAGGTAGTGGAGTCAAGAGTAGAAGGCCGCTGCGTAGTAGAATAGGGGGAACGAAGCTTTCCGTGGATTTGTAACCCCCGGCAAGCAGATAGACTAACTAAATAAGTACAGAAATGAAACATACATTATTATATATAGCGCTGGCGCTGGCATCATTCATGATGCAGCCGGCAACAGTACAGGCTAAAGTCCTGAAGGATTCAAAGGCCAAGAAGGAGGCAAAGGCGCAGAAGGCTCCAAAGGTAGTGAAACAGCTCGTGGTGCTTCATACCAACGATACCCACTCCTGCGTGATGCCTTACAATCCGAATCTCGCAGATACAGCCATAGCAAACCGTGGAGGCTACCTCCGCCGTGTGGCAATGATCAAGCAGGAGCGCAGTCTGAATCCAGATCTTCTGCTCTTCGACAGTGGCGATTTCTCTCAGGGATCTCCTTACTATTCGCTCTTCAAGGGGGATGTAGAAGTGGAATTAATGAACGAGATGAAGTATGATGCAGCCACCATCGGAAACCATGAGTTCGATTACGGCATGGACAATATGGTGCGTCTCTTCAAGATGGCAAAGTTCCCGATCGTTTGTGCCAACTACGATTTCACCGGCACTGAGCTGGCAGATATTGTGAAGCCATACGTGATATTGCATCGCAAGGGACTCAAGATTGGCGTCTTCGGACTGGCTCCGCAGCTTGCCGGCTTGGTGAGTGAGAAGAATTACGGTTGCATCCAGTACCTGGATCCTATCCAGAAGGCGAACGAGATGACAGAGATCCTGAAGAAGAAGGAGAAGTGTGATGTCATCATCTGCATCTCTCATCTGGGCTGGAATATAGAGGGCACGGATGATACCGAGGTGATTGCTGCATCCCGCCACATCGACCTGGTATTGGGAGGTCACAGCCACAGCCTCTTCCAGACGCTGAAGTACAGGACGGATCTCGATGGCAAGCAGGTGCCTGTAGATCAGAACGGCAAGGGCGCCATCTGGGT
>ERZ1034753.139-NODE-139-length-26327-cov-7.040766_pt1 | contig 26327 bp, 22 predicted proteins | sample MGYA00520702_ERZ1034753 | MGnify/ENA primary metagenome ERZ1034753 (study PRJEB33766, sample SAMN09781700) | gut metagenome | biome: gut microbiome | host: Homo sapiens | place: Madagascar | study: EMG produced TPA metagenomics assembly of the PRJNA485056 data set...
AAAAAGAGAGAAAGGGTTACAATATGAGAATTACGGATCTTTTGGACAAAAGAAGTATTTCCCTGGATGCAGCGCCTGCTGACAAAAAGGCAACACTGGATATGGCAGTGGAACTGATGGCGAAGAGCGGAAAGCTTATGGATGTGGAGCAGTACCGTGCACAGGTCTATGCAAGAGAGGAAGAGAGCACCACGGGAATCGGCGAAGGCATTGCAATCCCTCACGGCAAATGTGATGCAGTGAAGACTCCCGGACTGGCAGCCATGGTAATTAAAAACGGTGTGGATTATGATTCCTTGGACGGCGAACCGGTGACATTGCTTTTCCTAATCGCTGCACCCAACACCAAGGATAATGTACATCTGGATGTACTGAGCAAATTGTCCGTTATGCTGATGGATGAGAATTTTACCACATCTTTAAGAAATGCCAAAAGCGTAGAGGAATTTTTACAGATCATCGATGCAGCAGATGAGAGTGCCAAGAGCATTGACGACAGATTAAGTGATACCGGCATTACCACCGAAGAGAAAAAGAGCTTTAAGCTCCTGGCTGTGACTTCCTGCCCAACCGGAATTGCGCACACTTATATGGCAGCGGAAGCGCTGGAGAAAGCAGCAAAAGCAGCAGACTGCCAGATCAAGATTGAGACCAGAGGTTCTGCAGGTGCGAAAAATGTACTGACTGCGGAAGAAATCGCCGCAGCGGACTGCATCATCGTAGCGGCAGACGCAAAAGTTCCCATGGATCGCTTTGACGGTAAGAAAGTGATCATTTGTCAGGTGTCTGACGGCATCAGCAAGGCGGATCGGCTGGTACAACAGGCCATCAGCGGTGAGGTGGAAATCTTTCACGGTGAGAGCGGAGCGGTAAAGACTGCAGTCGCCGGCAAAGAAAGTGTGGCTCATAAAATTTACACACAGCTGATGAACGGTGTATCCCATATGCTTCCTTTTGTAGTAGGTGGAGGTATCCTGATCGCGATCGCATTCCTGATCGATGGACTGAATGTTGACATCAATGCACTTCCCGCAGATCAGAGAAGTAATTTCGGTACGATCACTCCCATAGCAGCTATGTTTAAAAACATCGGCGGCGTGGCATTCGGTCTGATGCTTCCGGTACTGGCGGGCTTCATCGGTATGGCTATCGGCGACAGACCGGCGCTGGCTCTCGGATTCGTAGGCGGTATGCTGGCGGCAAACGGTAAGTCCGGATTTTTAGGAGCACTGGTGGCAGGCTTCCTGGCAGGCTACCTGATCGTAGGACTCCGTAAGATCTGTGACAAACTTCCGGATGCTGTTGAAAAACTGGCGCCTGTATTGATCTATCCGGTAGTGGGTATTTTGATCATGGGACTTGCCATGAACTTTGTGGTGGAGCCGATCATGGGCGGTATCAATACCGGATTGAATAATTTCTTAAGCGGAATGGGTGATTCCAGCCGGGTTGTACTGGGTCTGATCCTGGGCGGCATGATGGCGATTGACATGGGTGGCCCTTTTAACAAGGCAGCATATGTATTCGGAACCGCAGCAATTGCGGCAGGCAATTATGATATCATGGCAGCGGTTATGATCGGAGGAATGACTCCGCCCTGTGCCATTGCACTGGCAACCCTGTTATTTAAGAATAAATTCACCAAGGAAGAGCGAGATGCAGGTCCTACCAACTTCATCATGGGTCTGGCATTCATCACGGAAGGTGCCATTCCTTTCGCAGCGTCCGATCCTCTGCATGTCCTTCCTTCCTGCATCATCGGTTCTGCACTGGCAGGTGCACTGTCCATGGCATTCCACTGCACACTGATGGCTCCTCACGGCGGAATCTTTGTATTCCCTGTAGTGGGAAATGCACTGATGTATCTGGTAGCACTGGCGGCAGGCACGGTCGTATCTGCATTACTGCTTGGTGTATTGAAGAAAAAAGTTGCTTAATGCTTAGTCGTTGGAAAATAAAAGGAGAAAAAGACAATGAAAGAATTCAAATATGTTATCACAGATCCTGAAGGCATTCATGCCCGCCCCGCAGGGGAACTGGTAAAGGCAGCCAAGGAATTTGCCGCTAATATCACTCTGACCAAGGATGGCAAGAGCGGAGATTGCAAGCGTATCTTCGGTATCATGGGTCTGGCTGTCAAAGCCGGCAATGAGATCACTCTGACCTTCGACGGTGAGGATGAGGAAGCAGCATACGCAGCAGTAACGGAATTTGTAAAAGCAAATCTCTAAAATAGAGGAAGCATAATCGTCAGGAGAGGAAAAGAGTCATGGAAGTCTACCAGGGTAAAAGCGTATTTGGCGGAATCGCTATCGGCAGAATCAGTGTTCATAAAAAAGACGAGCAGCAGGTAAAACGTGTCAGGATCGAGGACTCCGAACAGGAGATCTTACGCTACAGACAGGCGAAACAGACAGCCATGGAGCAGCTGCAGGGTTTGTATCAGAAGGCTCTGAAGGAGGTCGGGGAAGCCAATGCCGCTATTTTCGAAATCCATCAGATGATGCTGGAAGATGATGACTATAACGAGTCGGTAGAAAATATCATCCGCATGCAGCAGGTGAATGCAGAGTATGCGGTAGCTTCCACCGGTGACAATTTTGCACAGATGTTCTCTGCCATGGATGACGACTATATGAGAGCGAGATCTGCGGATGTCAAGGATATTTCCGAGCGCGTGTTAAGCGTGCTCGGAGGCCGGGCCACCGGGATTGCCGCATCCGGGGAACCGGTGATCATCGTTGCAGACGACCTGGCTCCTTCTGAGACAGTACAGCTGAACAAAGATCTGGTGCTGTCCTTCGTGACGGTACACGGTTCCGTGAATTCCCACACGGCAATTCTGGCCAGGACCATGAGCATCCCGGCACTGATCGGTACTGCAATTCCTCTGACAGATGATATCGACGGAAAAGTCGGTATTGTAGACGGAAAAAACGGGTGCATTTATGTGGATCCCGATGAAGATACCCTGGGTAGAATGCAGCAGTTAAAGCTGGAGGAACAGGAGAAGAAGGAATTGCTCCAGACCCTGAAGGGAAGAGAAAATATCACTATTGACGGTAAGAAGATCATGCTCTATGCTAATATAGGTAATAGCAAGGATCTGGCGGCAGTATTGCAGAATGATGCCGGAGGTATCGGTCTGTTCCGAAGCGAGTTTATTTACCTGGAGAGAGATACGTTCCCTACCGAAGAAGAGCAGTTTCAGATCTATCGTACGGTAGCGGAGACTATGGCAGGTAAACCTGTGATCATTCGTACACTGGATATCGGTGCGGATAAAAAATGCGATTACTTTGAAATGGAACCGGAGGAAAATCCGGCTATGGGTTGTCGGGCTATCCGTATCTGTCTGACCAGACCGGAAATCTTCAAGACACAGCTGCGGGCACTGTTCCGCGCCAGCGCCTTTGGCAATATTTCCATTATGTATCCCATGATCATCAGTGTAGATGAACTAAGGAAGATCAAGACAATCGTGGCTGAGATCCGACAGGAACTGACAGAACAGGGAGTTACTTTCGGTGAACCGAAGCAGGGGATCATGATCGAGACTCCGGCGGCTGTCATGATGAGCGAAGAACTGGCAAAGGAAGTGGACTTTTTCAGCATCGGAACCAATGACCTGACGCAGTATACATTAGCGATCGACAGGCAGAATCCCAAGCTGGATGCTTTCTATGATCCGCATCATCCCGCAGTGCTGCGTATGATACAGATGGTCGTGGAAAATGCGCATAAGGCCGGAATCTGGGCAGGTATCTGCGGAGAACTGGGTGCAGATACGACATTGACCAGACGCTTTCTGGCTATGGGTGTTGATGAATTATCCATGTCTCCCGGAAGTATTCTTCCCGTGCGGAAGATCATACTGGAGACAGATGTGACAAAGGAAAGAGAAAATAACAATTTATGCTGACAGAACAACGTTATGAGGTCATTCTGAAATTATTGGAAGAAAAAAACAGCATTACGGTGGCCGAGGTAAAAGATCTGTTAAATACGTCGGAATCCACGGTACGCCGGGACATCACAGCATTGCATAATGCCGGGAAGCTGGTAAAGGTCTTTGGAGGTGCTGTGGCATGTGACCGGACGGTGATAACACATGAACCCACGGTGGAACAGAAGGCAGAAGTCAATGTGGAAGCCAAACAGCTGGTGGCTGCCAAAGCGGCAGCACTGATCCAGCCGGAGGATTTTATCTATCTGGATGCAGGTACGACCACAGCAAGTATGCTTTCTTATCTGACAGAGAAAAGTGCCACCTTTGTGACCAATGCGGTAGCGCATGCCAAGACACTGGCAGCAGCAGGATTCCGCGTATATCTCATCGGCGGAGAATTAAAAGGCTCCACGGAGGCTGTGGTGGGGAACCAGGCGCTGATGACTCTACAGAACTATCATTTTACCAAAGGCTTCTTCGGTACGAACGGGATCAGCAAGCAGAGTGGACTGACCACACCGGATATGAATGAAGCTATGGTGAAAAAGACAGCCATGGGACAATGCAGAGAGGTGTTTGTTCTGGCAGATCATTCTAAATTCGGCAATATCAGTTCCGTGACGTTCGGTTCGTTCCAAAACGGTACCATCCTTACGGACACCTGTCCGGAGGAATATAAAAACAGCGGCAACGTGGTGATATGTGGATAGACCGGAAAAAAATGTAAGACAGTAATCCTGAGATCTTCGGTTAAAAAACAGAATGCGACGTACACTATACCCTATACAGAGATGACAGAAATGCAGTGGGGGAATGTGTATGAAGCTATGGATCACAGAGACGGAAAAAGTGAAAAGGCAGGCAGAGGAAGAGGTCGTAGTCATCTTACAACACTGGAGACAGAAAGTAAGAAGACTTCGTCTCTACCGGGCCTGCCTTTTTGCTGTGCTCATTTTGGCCTGTCTGGGTCTCATGGGTTACAGTTATTATCTGGTGGACAGCAGTATCCCTTCTGTGATCCATGTACGTGCGGAATCGGAGGAGTCATTGGAACTGAGTATTCCTGCCAGGGGAGAAATAGTTAATGTCAGCAGGCAGGGAAACAGTAATATTCCCGATGGTGCGGTGACGATAGATCTGAGCCGTCCGTTGACGCTGAAGACCGGAAATGCGGACAATCTGCAGATGCAGGTGAAATTGTTCGGCATCCTGCCGTTCAAACAGGTGGGCATACGGGTGATCGAAGACCGGGAATTGATTCCGGTGGGAGTCCCGATAGGAATTTATGTCAAAACGGAAGGTGTACTGGTAGTAGGTACCGGAGAGTTCGCATCACAAGGGGCGGGAAAAGTATCTCCGGCAAAAAATATTTTGAAAAGCGGTGATTATGTAATAAAGTTAAACGGTACGGAAGTCACTGGAAAAGATGACCTCATTACGAGAATCGAAAACTGCGGCGGAGAGCAACAGATCCTGACCATCCGGAGGAATGCTGAGACTTATGATGTGAGAATAAAACCGGAGAGGGATCGCACGGGAAAGTATAAGATTGGTGTCTGGGTCAGGGATAATGCGCAGGGAGTCGGTACCATGACATATATTGACGATAACGGGAATTTCGGTGCACTGGGGCATGGAATCAATGATGTGGATACCAGCACATTGATGGAGATGAATGATGGCACACTCTACCAGACCGAGATTATTTCTATACGAAAAGGGGCGGCGGGCCAGCCGGGAGAGATGACGGGAATGATCGTATATTCGGATGACAGGATCCTGGGAGATATTACCAGTAACAGTACCCGGGGAATTTTTGGAAAATGCAATCAGAAGGCACTGGCACTCGGAACGGAGGAAGCTTTGCCCATTGGATTAAAACAGGAGATAGAGAAAGGACCTGCACAGATTTTGTGTACTGTGGACGGAACCACAAGATATTATGACATTGAGATTACGGAGATCCATCTGGATCATGACAATGTGAATCGGGGAATTGAACTTCGGGTAACGGATCCGGAGCTGCTATCGGTGACCGGCGGTATTGTCCAGGGGATGAGTGGGGCACCGATTATTCAAAAGGGGAAATTCGTGGGAGCCGTCACCCATGTCCTGGTGCAGGACAGCACCAGGGGATATGGGATTTTTATTGAAAATATGCTGGAATAGTCCTGCATAAAACTTTCCGCTACTGTACGACCGCTTTGTCCACTTCGATGACAGTGAAGAAATCCGGATGGCTGGTCTGGATACGTTTGGTAATGGAATCCATGACTTCCTGATCGGAGACCGGATAATCATATGGAATCACGATATCGAAGATGACATTGGTATGGGTGGGACCTTTGACAATGCGAAAATCATGCATGCTAAGCTTCGGATCGATCTGATCCAGGTATCCGGAGACTTCTGCCTTCAGGGAAAGGGTCTCGGGATCGCTGGTGCTTACAGGATCCATGTGGATCACAGCATTGCAGTTCAGCTTTCTGCGCAGTTCATGTTCAATGGTATCGATGGTATCGTGCAGGGTTATAATATTACCGTCCGCAGGCACTTCTGCATGCAGAGAGATCAGAGTCCTTCCGGGGCCGTAATTATGTACGATCAGATCGTGGATGCCGATGACATTATCATAGGATAATACGATGTCATTGATCTGCTGTACCAGTTCCGGCTCGGGGGGCTGCCCAAGCAGGGGACTGATCGTGTCTTTTGCTGCGACAAAGCCGGAGTAGAGGATGAACATACCTACCAGCACACCACAGTAACCGTCGATAATGATACCGGAGGCGGCGGAGACGATAGTGCCGATGAGAACCACCGTAGTTGCCACCACATCGCTTAAACTGTCAATGGCAGTAGCTTTCATGGCTACGGAGCTGATCCGGGTACCGATGCGGCGGTTATATAGTGCCATATAGCATTTTACCACAATTGAAAATACCAGTATGCCAATAATGACAGGGGAGTAATCAGGAGCTTCCGGATGGAAGATCTTGCTTACAGAGCTTTTCACCAGTTCGAAGCCCATGAGCACGATCAGGATAGAGACTAACAATCCGGAGATATATTCGATCCGCCCGTGTCCGAAGGGATGGTCAGAGTCCGGCTTCTGTCCCGCCATCCTGAAGCCTACCAGCGTAATGATGGAGGATGCCGCATCCGACAGGTTGTTGAATGCATCTGCCGTGATGGCGATGGAATGACTGAATAAGCCTGCCAGAGCCTTGGTAGTGAACAGGATCAGGTTGAAACAGATCCCGACGATACCGCAGAGTATCCCATATGCCTGACGAACGCCGGGATCCGTAACATTTTCATGATCCCTGATAAATAATTTTGCCAATAATGTAACCATAAGATAACCCCTTTTCTCAAATGAGAGTTTAAGGAACATTGTAGCGCATATGAAGGGAAAATACAAGTGCAAGAAATCAGCGGTTGCTATTGCGCATCCGGCATTTTCAGTGTATAATCTCCGTGGACGTAATGTAAGCTTTTATAACGGTTCCGATGTGCAAAACCCGGAACCGTACAGGTAATAATGATAAAATAAAATGGAGGAACGATCGATGAGAAAGAAACCGGTTGTATTAATGATCCTGGATGGTTATGGATTGAATGATAAGGTAGAGGGCAACGCCGTAGCACAGGCCAATACCCCTGTGATGGATTCCCTGATGAAGGAGTATCCTTTTGTACATGGTAATGCCAGTGGTATGGCAGTAGGCCTTCCCGAGGGTCAGATGGGTAACTCTGAGGTAGGTCATATGAATATGGGTGCCGGCCGTATTGTATATCAGGAGCTGACCCGTATCACCAAAGAGATCCAGGATGGAGACTTTTTTAAGAATGAAGCTCTGTTAAAGGCTATTGATAACTGTAAGAAGAACAACAGCGCCCTGCACCTGATGGGTCTGTTATCCGATGGTGGCGTACACAGCCACATCACCCATCTGTACGGTCTGCTGGAGCTGGCGAAACAGCAGGGCCTGGAGAAGGTATATGTTCATTGCTTCTTAGATGGACGTGATACCCCTCCCGCAAGCGGTAAGAGCTATGCAGAGCAGTTAAATGAAGAAATGAAGAAAATCGGTGTAGGCAAGATCGCTTCTGTAATGGGACGTTACTATGCTATGGATCGTGATAACAACTATGACCGTGTACAGCTGGCTTACGATGCTATGACCGAAGGCAAAGGTCTGACCGCTGCCTGCGGTATCTGCGGTATCCAGGAGTCTTACGACAGAGAAGAGACCGATGAGTTTGTAAAACCTACTGTTGTTGTAGAAGACGGCAAGGCAGTCGGACTGGTGCAGGATAAGGATTCCGTAATTTTCTTCAACTTCCGTCCCGACCGTGCAAGAGAGATCACCAGAGCCTTCTGTGATGATGATTTCAAGGGATTTGACCGCGTGAGAAAGGACATCACCTTCGTATGCTTCTCCGATTATGATCCTACGATTCCTAATAAAGAAGTGGCATTCCACAAGATCGCAATTACCAATACCTTCGGTGAATGGCTGGCAGCACATGATATGAAGCAGGCACGTATCGCCGAGACTGAGAAGTATGCACATGTAACCTTTTTCTTCAACGGCGGTGTAGAGCAGCCCAACGAGGGAGAGGATCGTATCCTGGTAAATTCGCCCAAGGATGTAGCCACCTACGATCTGAAGCCCGAGATGAGTGCTCCCGCAGTATGTGAGAAGCTGCTTGACGCGATCCGTTCTGAAAAATACGATGTGATCGTGATCAACTTTGCTAACCCCGATATGGTAGGTCATACCGGTGTGATCTCCGCAGCCATCAAGGCTATTGAGACCGTAGATGAGTGCGTAGGCAAGGCAGTACAGGCAGTGAAGGATGTGGACGGCGTTCTGTTCATCTGTGCAGACCACGGTAACGCAGAGCAGATGATCGATTACACCACCGGTCAGCCTCATACCGCACATACCACCAATCCGGTTCCTTTCATCCTGGTAAACTATGATACTGCCTATACTCTGAAAGAGGGTGGATGCCTGGCAGATATTGTACCGACACTTATCAATGTGATGGGTATGGAGCAGCCCGCAGAGATGACAGGAAAGTCTCTGTTAATTAAGAAATAGCATGGAACAAAAGAAGAGAAATCTGGTAACTTTAGGAAGTACGGGAATTACTGTGGAGAAGAACTCCTTCGGAGCGCTGCCCATCCAGCGGATCTCCAAGGAAGCAGCCATTGGACTGCTTCGTAAAGCCTATGCAGCAGGCGTGACCTTTTACGACACTGCCAGATACTATACCGACAGTGAAGAGAAAGTGGGCGCTGCTTTTGAGGGTATGCGGGATAAAATATATATCGCTACCAAGACCGGAGCCACCACAGCAGAGGGCTTCTGGAAGGATCTTCACACTTCTCTGGAAAAATTAAAAACAGACTATATCGACATTTATCAGTTCCATAACCCGGCATTCTGCCCGAAGCCAGGAGACGGCACAGGACTCTATGAGGCTATGCTGGAAGCGAAGGACAAAGGCATGATCCGCCATATCGGTATCACGAACCATCGCCTGAATGTAGCGCATGAAGCTATTGACAGCGGACTGTATGAGACTCTGCAGTTTCCTTTCTGTTATCTGGCAACGGACAAGGATCTGGAGCTGGTACAGGATTGTAAAAAAGCAGGCATGGGATTTATCGCCATGAAAGCACTGTCCGGCGGACTGATCAATAATTCAGCAGCGGCATATGCATATCTGGCACAGTTTGATAATGTACTTCCGATCTGGGGAGTGCAGCGGGAGAGCGAGCTGGATGAATTTCTGTCCTATATAGATAATCCTCCTGCATTAACACCCGCATTGCAGGCGGTGATCGACCATGACAGGGAAGAGCTGCAGGGAGAATTCTGCAGAGGCTGCGGCTACTGCATGCCCTGTCCCGCAGGGATCGAGATCAACAATTGTGCCCGCATGAGCCTGATGATCCGCAGAGCACCTTCTGCCGCACAGCTGACAGACGAGATGCAGGCAAAAATGCGTAAGATTGAAGAGTGCCTGCATTGTGGCAGATGTAAATCCAAGTGTCCCTATGGACTGGATACTCCGGCACTGCTTGAGAAAAATTATAAGGATTACTGTGAGATCCTTGCCGGAAAAGCGTATTAACGCATAGCAGATCTGAATAATAACCTCCTTATAGGATATACTTAACTGGGAAAAAGTAAGTTAAGGATACCTGTAAGGAGGTTTTTTATGGAAAAATATCTGGAGATCATCGAAGTACACGGAAGGGAGATTCTGGATTCGAGAGGGAATCCCACGGTGGCAGCGGTTGTTACCGTGAAGGACAAAGAGACCGGCAGATGCACCAAAGGTATGGCGGCAGTGCCTTCCGGAGCCAGCACCGGACAGTTCGAGGCTGTGGAACTCAGGGACGGTGAGACCAGATATTTCGGTCTGGGCGTGCAGCATGCCGTAAAAAATATAGACGAGAAAATTGCCGGTGTTTTACTGGGAGAAAATGCCCTGGAACAGATTCGTATCGATAGAATCCTACGGGAAACGGACGGCACGGACAACAAGAGCAGCTTAGGTGCCAATGCCATGCTGGCAGTATCCATGGCGGTGGCAAGAGCAGCGGCGGAGGCACTGGGACTTCCGTTGTACCGTTACTTTGGAGGAATCTCTCCGAGACTTCTGCCGGTACCCATGATGAATATCTTAAACGGCGGAAAGCATGCGGCGAACACCGTGGATTTCCAGGAGTTTATGATCATGCCCGTACAGGCAGAAACCTTTGCGGAAGGGTTACGGATCTGTGCGGAAATTTATCATAATCTGAAAAAACTGCTAGAGGAGAAAGGCTTGTCCACCGGAGTCGGGGATGAGGGCGGCTTCGCCCCCAATCTGCCGGATGCAGAGAGTGTGCTGGATCTCCTTGTGGAGGCGATCGAGGCTTCCGGATATGCGCCGGGACAGGATATCCGGATCGCCATGGATGCCGCCAGCAGCGAACTTTATAATGAAAAAACGGGAATGTACCATTTCCCCGGAGAGAGTAAGCTGAAGGGAGAGGAAGTCCTGCGGGATACCGGAGAAATGATCTCGTATTATGAACGGCTCGTAGAGAACTATCCCATTATCTCTATTGAGGACGGACTGGATGAAAATGACTGGGACGGATGGCAGGAGCTGACGAAACGGCTGGGAGAGAAGATCCAGTTAGTGGGAGATGATCTGTTTGTCACAAATACAAAACGGCTGGATGCCGGGATCAAACTTCATTGTGGTAATGCCATTCTGGTAAAGGTCAATCAGATCGGAACGCTGTCCGAAGCCTTCGAAGCGGTGGAGATGGCACACAAGAATGGTTACAAGGCAGTAATCTCACACAGATCCGGCGAGACGGAGGATACCACCATAGCAGACATAGCTGTGGCACTGAATGCCGGACAGATCAAGACCGGAGCACCCTGCCGCAGCGATCGTGTGGCGAAGTACAACCGGCTGCTTGCCATTGAAGAGGAGTTAAAGGATGCCGCGGCATATATGGAGCCGTTCCACAAGATCTGAGTGGTTGCGCAACAAAATGTAAACTACAAAAAATAAAAAATGTATAAACAGGAGGATTTTCATCACTGGAAATCCTCCTGCTTTTATAGCAAAACGATAGAAAAATACATGAGTGAAAGAAAAATGCACAAAAATAAAATGATTAAATATACATAATAGAAGCGTAAAATATACACTATATGCAAATTTGAAAAACAGAAACTATTTTTATTGAAAAAGTTTTTCATAAATATACAGACATATGTGCGTGCTGTGCGTACACCGAGAAGAGACAGCAAAAGAGGCAGAGTCACGGAAACCGGCAGATGCTTCATGTGTAATTCAGTTGACACAGCCTCAAAAGTGTTGTAATATAACAAAAGTCGTTTTCGGAAAAGTAAAGTACATTTTTTGCATGTGTATACTTGCATACAAATGCGAAGAATGCATTTTATTAATGTCCGTAGGCAAAAGAAAAGCAAGGAGTTGAAGAGATGCTTAAATATATTGCAAAACGTATCGGCCTGGCGCTGATCACGATTTTTACAGTAGCAACACTCACCTTTTTCCTGATGAACATGGTACCCGGTGGACCGTTCCTCTCGGAGAAGGCAGTAAGCCCCGCTGCACAGGCAGCCCTGGAGGCAAAATATGGACTGGACAAGCCATTGTCTCAGCAGTATCTGACGTATATGAAAGATGCTCTGCACGGTGATTTCGGAGAGAGTCTTAAGCAGAGAGGAAGAACCGTTACTTCTATTATAGTATCCAAGTTCCCTGTATCTGCAAGAGTAGGTGGACTTTCCGTTATCGTAGCGCTGTTGGTAGGTATCCCTCTGGGATGTCTGGCAGCTACCCATCGTGGCAAGACGCTGGACAGCGTGATCTCCGTGATCTCCACCTGTGGTATTGCGGTACCAAGCTTCGTTATATGTACTCTGCTTCTGTATTTCTTGGGAAGTAAGGTAAAGATACTGCCCACCTACGGAATCGGCACCTGGAAGCATTATGTGATGCCCGTGATCGCACTGGCATTGTACCCAACTGCTTATATTATGAGACTGATGCGTTCTTCCATGCTGGATGTTTTGGGACAGGATTATATGAGAACCGCTACGGCGAAGGGAGTAAAGCCTTTCTTCCGTCTGTTCAAGCATGCACTGAGAAATGCACTGCTCCCCGTTATCACCTATGTAGGTCCTATGATGGCTTATACTATGACAGGAAGCTTCGTAGTAGAGAAGATTTTCACGATCCCCGGTCTGGGCAATGAATTTGTCAGCTCGATCATTAACCGTGACTACACCATGATCATGGGTACCACCATTTTCCTCGCAACACTGATGGTTGTCATGAATGTGCTGGTGGATATCGTATATAAGATCGTCGACCCCAGGATCAAGTTGAAGTAAGATTAACAGGAAGGAAGATACCGATGAAAGAACCGAATGCTATGAGCTTTCATGTAAAATATAAACCGGAAGATTTTATGCCGGCGAACGAAGAAGAGAAGCAGAGCCAGGTCATCATGCGCGAGAGCGTGGGCTTCTGGCAGGATGGCTTCCGCAGACTTCGTAAGAATAAGGTTGCCATGGTCAGCCTCTTCGTTATTATTGTAGTTATGATCTTTTCCTTTATTGTGCCTGCATTTTATCCCTATGATTACAAGACACAGATCAAAGGAAGCGAGAATCTGCACCCCATGCAGTATTCCGAGAAAGAGATAGAGCGTATGGATGCGGGAGAGAAGGTATTCCCCCATGTGCTCGGTACCGATAAAATGGGTCGTGATTATGCCATCCGTGTTATGATGGGAAGCCGTATCTCCCTGCTGGTTGGTCTGATCGCTACTGCCATCATTTTTGTGATCGGTTCCCTGATCGGTTCCATCTCTGCTTTCTTTGGTGGATGGGTGGATCTGATCATCATGCGTATTGTGGATATTATCTATACGATACCGGATTTCCTGCTGATCGTGCTGCTGTCCTTCGCGTTAAAGGATCCTCTGGCAAAGCTGGCACAGCTTCCCGGATTCGGATGGATGCAGATCGTAGGATCTAACCTGATCAGTATCTTCATCGTATTCGCATTGCTGTACTGGGTAGGAATGGCACGTATGGTACGAAGCCAGATCCTGACCCTGAAGGAAAATGATTATGTCATGGCAGCCAAGGCTCTGGGAGCCAAGGATGGCCGTATCATTAAAAAGCATCTGCTGACCAACTGTATCGGTACGCTGATCGTTACCACCACACTGCAGATCCCTTCCTCTATTTTTACCGAGAGCTATCTGAGCTTCTTAGGTATGGGTGTGGCAGTTCCCCTGCCTTCCCTGGGAAGTCTTGCAAGTGATGCCATTAACGGAATGATCACATTCCCGTACCTGCTGTTTGCACCCTGTCTGCTGATCAGTCTGATCATCTTAAGCTTTAACCTGTTTGGTGACGGACTTCGTGACGCATTTGACCCGAAGCTTAAGAATTAATGGAAGGAGTAGTGAAGATGGATAACAATTATCTGGTAGATATACAGCATGAACGTCTCTCTTTCTTTACTCCTGCCGGAGAAGTAAAGGCACTGAACGATGTCTCCATTCACCTGAAGGAAGGGGAAGTACTGGGCATCGTAGGAGAGAGTGGTTCCGGTAAATCCGTAACCGCATACAGTCTGATGGGACTGACCGCTTATCCCGGTAAGCTGATCGGCGGAGAACTTCACTTCAATGGACACGAAGTGGAGAAAATGACCGAAAAAGATTTTTCCAAAATGCGTGGTAAAGAGGTATCCATTATTTTCCAGGATCCTCTGACCAGCTTAAATCCCGTATATACCATTGGTAATCAGATCATGGAAGTAATCCGTCTGCATACCGATGCGGACAAGAAAAAGGCATATGCAAGAGCAGTGGAGCTTTTGTCTCTGGTAGGTATCAACGAACCGGAGAAGCGTATGAAGCAGTATCCCCACGAGCTGTCCGGTGGTATGAGACAGCGTGTCATGATCGCAATCGCGCTGGCATGTGAACCGAAGCTTCTGATCGCCGATGAGCCTACTACCGCACTGGACGTTACCATTCAGGCGCAGATCCTGGAGTTGATGATGGAGCTGAAGGACAAGCTGGGCATGGCCATCATCATGATCACCCATGACCTGGGTATCGTGGCGAGCATGTGTGACCGTATTGCAGTCATGTATGCAGGCCGTATCGTGGAGACCGGTACCTGTGACGAGATCTTCTACCATCCGAAGCATGAATATACCAAGGGTCTTCTGGAGAGTATCCCCCGTCTGGACAGTACGAAGCATGAGAAGTTGATCCCCATCGAGGGTAATCCGGTGGATCTTCTGAATCCTCCTGAGGGATGTGCATTCGCCCCCCGCTGTAAGAACTGCATGAAGATCTGCCTGAGAGAGAATCCTCCCAAGACAGAGTTCACCGAGACGCATTACGCACACTGCTTTATGAACCAGAAAGCTTGTATGGAGGGAGGAAATACCAATGAGTGATAAGTTACTTCAGGTTGAACATTTGAAGCAATACTTCCCCGCAGGCGGCATGGGTAAAAACCGTAAGTTCGTGAAGGCCGTGGATGATGTCAGCTTTTTTGTAAATAAAGGTGAGACTCTCGGACTGGTAGGAGAGAGCGGCTGTGGTAAGACCACCACCGGACGTTCTATCTTACGATTATATGAGCCCACCGGCGGTAAGATCACATTTGACGGCAATGTGATCCTGGACGTTGAAAATAAAGTAAAGGTAGATATGCTGCCTTACCGTCAGAAGATGCAGATGGTATTCCAGGATCCTTATGCAAGTCTGGATCCCAGAATGACCGTAGGAGATATCGTAGGGGAAGCCATCGATATTCATAAGCTGGCTGCCAACAAGAAGGAACGTCATGATATGATCATCTCCATGCTGGAGAGAGTCGGACTGAACTCCGAGCATGCAAACCGTTACCCTCACGAGTTCTCCGGCGGACAGCGTCAGCGTGTCGGCATCGCGAGAGCACTGGCAGTCAATCCGCAGTTCATCGTCTGCGATGAGCCTATTTCCGCACTGGATGTATCCATTCAGGCGCAGGTGGTAAATATGTTCGAGGAGCTGCAGGAGCAGATGGGACTGACTTATCTGTTCATCGCCCATGACCTCTCCGTCGTAAAACATATCTCCGACCGTATCGGCGTTATGTACCTCGGTAAGATGGTAGAGCTGGCAGACAGCTATGAACTGGTAGCAAGAAGCCTGCATCCTTATACCAAGAGCCTGATCTCTGCAATTCCCATTGCAGATCCCGTGAAGGCAAGAGCAAGCAAACGTATTGTTCTGCAGGGAGATGTTCCCAGCCCCTTAAATCCGCCTACCGGATGCCGTTTCCGCACCAGATGTCCTTATGCGGATGAGTGCTGCGCACAGAAGGAACCCGAATGGAGAGAAGTGGAAAAGGGTCACTACGTGGCATGTCACCATGTGGAGAAGATCAATGCCTGAAATTAGGTATTGACAGCGAAGTAATTTAGCTGTTTAATATAAAACTATACAAAGCATAGTGCTTTTGTATGAAAACAAAGAGGAGGATAACTTTATGAAAAAGAAGTTAGCTATGCTGCTCACCGCAGCAATGCTGGTAGGTTCTCTGGCAGCATGTGGCAGCAGCGACAATGGTTCTTCTGCAACCGGCAGTGCCAGTGCAACTGACAGCACCAAGACCGATGCAGCAGCAACTGAAGTTAGTACCGAAGGCAAACAGCTTACCGTTCAGATCGGTCCCGATCCCGAGACCATCGATCCCGCACTGAACAGTGCAGTAGATGGCGGTAATATGCTGCTTCACTCTTTTGAGTGTCTTCTGACCGTAGACCAGGATGGTAAGATCGCTCCCGGACAGGCTGAGACCTGGGAAGTATCTGAAGATGGTCTTACCTGGACCTTCCATCTTCGTGATGGATTAAAGTGGTCTGACGGCAGTGATCTGACCGCAGACGATTTCGTATACAGCTGGAAGCGTGTATGCGATCCCGTAGTAGCAGCTCCTTATGCTGAGACTGTTCTGGGTATGGTTAAGGGCTTTGACGAAGCACAGGCAGGTGATCTGGATGCTCTGGCAGTATCTGCTCCCGATGCCAAGACCTTCGTTGTAGAGCTTTCCAATCCCTGCCCTTATTTCGAGTCTCTGGCAGCATTTGCTACCCTGAGCCCTGTTCAGCAGGCAACTGTAGAGGCTAACGGCGATGCATGGGCAACCGCAGCTGAGACCTATATCTCCAACGGACCTTTCAACATTACCGAGTGGGTACCCGGTTCTCACATCATTATGTCCAAGAACCCGTACTACTGGAACGCTGATGCGATCAAGCTTGGCAGCATCAAGTTCGTACTGATGGAGGATTCCAACGCAGCTTATACTGCATTCCAGTCCGGAGATGTTCTGTTCATCAAGAGTGTACCTACCCAGGAGATCCCCAGCTTACAGGGTAACCCTGAGTTCCATGTGGATCCTATCTTAGGAACTTACTATCTGTCCCTGAACTTGGAAGATCCTGCATTCGAGAACGTTAACGTTCGTAAGGCTCTGAGCCTTGCAATTGATCGTGATTATGTAGCAAATACCCTGATGCAGGGAACCTACTCTCCCGCATACAACATCGTAGGTGAGGGCTGGGTAGATACCGACGGCAGCTCCTTCAATGCAAATGCTAACGGTGGTCAGAGCTATATCTCCGATGATTTCGATGCTAACCTTGAGGAAGCTAAGAAGCTCTTAGCTGATGCCGGCTACCCTAACGGTGAAGGACTTCCTACCATCACCTATACTACCAATGATGCAGGTTACCACAAGGTTGTTGCTGAGTACTTACAGCAGGCTTGGGGCGAGCTTGGTATTAACGTAGAAGTAAATATCGTTGAGTGGTCCAGCTTCACTCCGATGCGTCGTAACGGTGAGTACATGGTAGCACGTAACGGATGGGTAGGAGATTACAGCGATCCTTCCAATATGTTAGATCTGTTCTGCACCGGCAATGGTAACAACGATGGTAAGTTCTCCAACGCTGACTTCGATGCAGCTATGAAGAAGGCAGCTTCCACTATGGATACCGCTGAGCGTTCCGCAGCTCTTCATGAGGCTGAGGATGTTCTGATGGAGCAGGTAGGCTGCATCCCTGTTGCTTACTACAATGACTTCTGGCTGCAGAGCGAGAAGATCACCGGTATCTGGCATTCTGCTTATGGTTACTGGTACTTCATGTATGGTGACATCGCAGAGTAATCTGTGGATCTGATCATTCAGAATAAAAAACAAAGAACCCCTGTGAGATCGTAAAGATTTCCGGGGTTCTTTTTTATGCCGCTTTTTCGGTACTGTATTGTAAAATGTTGTTGCAATTGTGTACAATATATGGTAATATAAAACCTGCTTGACATTAGGAGGTGTGAAATGGAAGCATTAAGAATCGTAATCAACATAATTTTTATATTGGTATGTGTAGCACTGACAGTGTTAGTATTGATGCAGGAAGGTAAATCCGCAGGACTGGGTTCCATCAGCGGCGCTGCTGAGACCTACTGGGGCAGAAATAAAGGACGTTCCATGGAAGGTATGCTGGTGAAGATCACGAAGATCCTTGCAGTATTCTTCATGTTACTTGCAGTCGTACTGAATCTGAATGTATTTTAATCATTACGAAGGATGACACTCTTGTGTGCAGAGCATACAAGGGTGTTTTGTTTATTCATAGGAAATTTTTTCCTATGAATAAATAACGCTCCGCAGGGATCGCACTGCGGCGGTTATGAAATATGTCGCAAAAGCGACCCGCCGCAGGCGGAGAATCTCGCAAGCGAGATCCTTTTTTATATTGAGAGAGGTTACATGAGTAATAACGAAATCAGAGAGAAGAGAAAAAAAGTAATCTGTGATCTGGTGAAGGACGATTTTTACGTTCCGATGAAGGAAAAGGAACTGGCAATGTTTCTTCAGGTCGCAAAAGAAGACCGGGAAGAGTTTCGTGAGATCTTGCGGGAACTTTTAGCGGAAGGAAAGCTTACCCTGACCGTAAAAGGGAAATATATGAAGTCCAACGGTAAGGTTCTGACAGGAACTTTTATCAGCAATGCCAAAGGCTTTGGATTTGTGGAAGTGGAAGGAAGGGACGAGGATCTGTTCATTCCGGAGGACAAGCAGGGTGGAGCATTCCATAAGGATACTGTGGAAGTGGCACTTCTGCCTGCGAAGACCGGCAAACGGCAGGAAGCGCAGGTCATTCGTATCATTGCCAGGGGAATGACCCAGGTGGTGGGAACCTATGAGCAGTCCAAGAGTAATTTCGGCTTTGTCATTCCGGATAACACGAAGATAGCACAGGATATTTTCGTGCCGAAGGAGTGGTCGAAGGGAGCCATGACCGGACATAAGGTCGTGGTGGAGATCACCGGATACGGCACGGATACGAAGAGTCCTGAGGGCAAAGTCGTGGAGATCTTGGGACATATCAACGATCCCGGTGTAGACATCATGTCTATCGTACGTGGCTTTGATCTGCCGGTGGAATTCGGCGAGAAGATCATGAACCAGGTGGAGAGGGTATCCCAGGAGGTATCCGAGGCAGACTGTGCCGGCCGCAGGGATCTGCGGGATGTGACCATGGTGACCATCGACGGAGAGGATGCCAAGGATCTGGATGACGCTGTCAGTGTATCCTTTGACGGGACATATTACCACTTAGGAGTACACATTGCAGACGTGACGAACTACGTGCAGGAGAATTCCGCACTGGACAGAGAAGCATTAAAACGCGGCACCAGCGTCTATCTGGTAGACCGCGTGATCCCCATGCTGCCCCATGCCTTGAGTAACGGTATCTGTTCCCTGAACGAAGGCGTGGATCGGCTGGCATTAAGTTGCCTGATGAAGGTGGATGAAGAAGGCGAGATCGTGGACTATGAGATCTGCGAATCTGTGATCCGGGTCAAGAAGCGGATGTCTTATACTGTGGTGAAAAAGCTGCTGGAGGAGCCGGAGTGTGTAGAAAATAACGCCGGTGCGCCGGATGGAACCGCCGGGGAAAGAGCAGGAACCGTAACAGACTATTCCCAGTACAGGGAACTGCTCCCTATGTTCCAACAAATGGCTGAACTCGCGGACAAACTGCGGAAGAAGAGACAGAAGAGGGGATCTATAGATTTCGATTTCCCGGAGTGCAAGATCCTGTTAGATAAGGAAGGACATCCGCTGGATATAAAACCTTACGAGCGGAACGTGGCTACTATGCTGATCGAGGATTTCATGCTTGCAGCGAATGAGACAGTGGCGCAGCATTTTTACTGGCAGGAGCTGCCCTTCGTCTACCGTGTCCATGATGTACCTGATCCGGAGCGGATCCAGAAGCTGTCCACGTTCATCAGCAATTACGGGTATTACATGAAGGCGCTGGGGCGGAAGAACAGCAAGGTCTCCACGGAGGAGATCCATCCCAAGGAGATTCAGAAGCTGTTACAGAAGATTGAGGGAACTCCCGAAGAGCCTATGATCGCCAGACTGACCCTGCGCAGCATGAAACAGGCGAAATACAGCACGGAGTGTACCGGACATTTTGGACTGGCATGTCAGTATTACTGTCATTTTACTTCGCCGATCCGCCGCTATCCGGATCTGCAGATCCACCGCATTATCAAGGAGCAGCTTCGGGGACGCCTGAAGGCAGAGAGAGTGGAGCACTACCGGGATATTCTTCCGGAGGTGGCTAAGCATTCTTCCGAGATGGAGCGCCGTGCCGATGAGGCAGAGCGGGAGACGGATAAGCTGAAGAAGGTAGAATATATGGAGCAGCACATCGGAGAGGAATACGAGGGTGTGATCTCCGGTGTCACCGGTTGGGGGCTGTATGTGGAACTGCCCAATACCGTGGAAGGGCTGATCCATATTTCCACGATCCCGGGCGATTATTATCACTACAATGAGGCAGCCTGTGAGATGGTGGGAGAAGCCACCGGACGTTGCTTCAAACTGGGAATGCCGGTACGGATCGAAGTGGAAGACTGCGACCGTTTTATGCGCACCATCAATTTCCGGCTGGTGGATCAATAAATCTGCGGATTAAATGAACTGTTAGTTCATTGACAATTACGGAAAATATAGTAAACTGTAACTATTCAGAGCCGAAAAAGAAGTTCCGCAGGTGCGCCTTGTGAATTGGTTTCTGAATAGTTACAAGGTTTTAAGAGGTAGCCATGGCAAAAGGAAAAGAGTCCCAGAAGCTGATCGCAAACAATAAAAAGGCATATCATGATTTTTTCATCGATGAGACCTATGAGTGCGGCATTGCCCTGCACGGTACGGAAGTAAAGTCCATGCGGATGGGAAAATGTAGCATCAAGGAGGCTTTCGTCCGCATTGAAGACGGAGAAGTATTCGTCTACGGAATGCATGTAAGTCCTTATGAGAAGGGGAATATTTTTAACAAAGACCCCCTTCGTGTGAAAAAGCTGTTGCTGCACAAGTACGAGATCAACAAGCTGTTGGGCAAGATCAAGGAAAAAGGGTATACATTAGTCCCTTTACAGGTATACTTTAAAGACGGTAAGGTAAAGGTAGAGATCGGACTGGCACGTGGTAAAAAGCTCTATGACAAGAGAGAAGCCATTGCCAAAAAGGATCAGCGCAGAGAGGCAGAGAAGGAATTCAAGGTCCGCAATCTGTGATCTGCAGGCTCTGATCCTGCAATGCTTTACTGCAAGTGCTTGACAGTGTGTGTGCCATCAAGTATACTTGGTCTGACAATTGAATAAGGGGTAGTAAAGGTTTCGACAGGGGTTTTGCAGCTGGAGAAGCGAGTCGCATGGTAATGCGTTAAATGGCCAAATTAAAATTAAACGCTAACGATAATTTAGCATACGCTGCCTAATGGCAGCAGTCGGCCCTAGGGCACTCACACCTTAGGATCCCGGCTTCAAACATGTGAGAAACGACATATGCAAAGCTTTGCGCATATGGGCGTAACATGAAGCTACTGAAATGCTCAGGGTGTTTATTCCCGGGGCGCGGAGGGAATGTAAAAGAATAAACTACACTCGTAGAAGGACAGGGAATAGGCTTTTGGACACGGGTTCGACTCCCGTCTACTCCATAGAAAAAGTGCCGTTTTTGCGGCACTTTTTCTTTTTCGTGTGTGCATTATTGAGGACTGATTCGCTGCAAAAGAGCATCCTGCAATACTTGTGAAAAGTTAATATTCATTGCAACAGCAGCTTCATTCAGCCATTCGGGAATGGTCAATGTTTTTTTAACAGCTTTGTTATTAAAACGTTTGCGATATTCTAGGGTATCGCATGCAACCATACTTAAAAAGGAATCCGCAGTAACTTTGATGTCTGACATTTTGGAGGGCTGTGGAATGGGGCGTTGGTCCTTTTCATATCCATAGAGAATAAGCGCGAGGGCATCTTCAGCCATAAACAGAGCATCAGCCAGTGTGTCGCCGCAGGTATAACAACCTTCCAGATCGGGAAAATATACAGAATAACTTCCATCTAGTTCAGAAGTAAAAATAGCGGGATAAACATATTTAGACATAAGAATCTCCTTTTTTCTTTAATAGTTTTAGCAGTTCGTTTGTTTTCATTGATATCCTTTCTTAAATTATAATACGTGTAAATACGTGTGTCAATAAGCAGAAAAAAACACCTCAAATAATAAGCCTAAATGTTTAGATGATTGGCATATTATTTGAAGTGTTTTTCAGATATTTTCAGCATACTGTTTTTTGAAAAAAATGTCAATGAAAAGAAGAGGTCAGATGAAAAATGTGGTATAATTTCCAAAGAGTTTTACAAGGGAGTAATTGACAAGCTATGAAAATGAAACATAACAGATTTCAGAAACGTTTGATAACACAATTGTCATTATGGCTGGCGTTGCTATTGACATTCACCGGCTGTGCGGAAAGCACCGTCACGCCGCAGGACAATACCTATGCGATTGAGCAACTGGCGACGATCCCCTCCGAATTGCTGGAAGCATCGGAGACTGCAGTATCGGAACCCGAATCCGGACAGACACTGGAAAGCTCTTCGGATACACAAGAATCGCAGCAGGTCACATCTGCAACAGACGTTCCGACAGGAGAAGGCACGTCAGCATTTTCCCTCCGGGAGATTCCGGCATATTCCGGCACACCTTATACAGAAGTCAATGGCAACCAGCCTTATTTCACAGAGGAGGAGCTGACCACACAGTCCTTCGAAACCTACAGCGAGCTGGACAGCCTGGGGCGCTGTGGCGTGGCATATGCCAACGTGGGACAGGACCTGATGCCGACAGAACCGAGAGGGGAGATCGGAGCCGTGAAGCCTAGCGGCTGGCATCTGGTGAAGTACGATAACGTGGACGGAAAATACCTATACAATCGCTGCCACCTGATCGCCTATATGCTGGCGGCGGAAAACGCCAACCCGCTGAACCTGATCACCGGAACCAGATATCTCAACGTACAGGGAATGCTTCCTTTTGAGACGAAAGTCTGCGATTATATCAAAAATACAGGGAACCATGTCCTGTACCGTGTCACGCCCATATTTGACGGTGATAACCTGCTGGCAGATGGTGTCCTCATGGAAGCCTATTCCGTGGAAGATGCCGGGGAGGGTATCTGCTTCTGTGTATTTGCCTACAATGTGCAGCCGGGGATCGGTATTGACTATGCCACCGGTGATAACTGGGCGGAGGGCAGTGAAACCTACCAAAGCACAGCAGCGCCTGTTGCGGTAGAGACACCGGCACCACAGCCTGAGACCGATACTACGGTACAGATCACACCGGAATCGTCGGTGTCGCAGGAATCCCGGGAAACCACCTATGTGTTGAATACCAACACCAAGAAATTCCACTATCCCACATGCTCCAGCGTGGACGATATGAAAGAGAAAAATAAACAGATCTACACCGGCAGCAGAGAAGAGGTCATCAATATGGGATATGTCCCCTGTAAACGGTGCAATCCCTGAAATTTGGTGCAGACCTGGTACAAAAATAAATAAAAATTCCTCAAAAGTTGATTTTCGACAGACATGAAAAAGGTAACACAATTGATATTGTGTTACCTTTTTGCTTTCACATAGTATATCGGTACGCTCGCAGAAAACTTAACCCCTTTTTTGAAAAAAATTTAAGCCCCTCATTTGCCAAAGTAAATGCAGCCCCGGAAAGTATATGTTATAGTTCACAGATATATAAAAAACGCCGGTTTTATGCGGCTTACACTAATTTCTAGGAGGAATCAGATGAATACAGCACAACCAATTCGTAACCTGGAGGATTTGAAAAATTTTAAAAAATACTATAAGGAAATCCACCCCAATGCCAGAAACCAATTGTTAGTGATCCTGGGCTTGAATACTGCACTGAGGATTTCGGATCTGCTTACTCTGCGGTGGGAAGATGTTTATAACTTTTCTCAAAACAGATGGCAGGAGCATATTGAGATCATTGAGCAGAAGACGGGAAAGACCTCCTGCATCTATATCAATCATAATATTCACGCATGTCTTCAAAACTATCAGGCACAGCTTCAAAAGGAGCAAAAACCTATTCAGCCAGAGAAGTATCTTTTTCCCCACAGCAATAAAAACGAACCCATCAGCCGGGTGCAGGCTTTTCGCATCATCAAAAAGGTGGCAGCTTATTACAATATCCCCGGCGTGATCTGCTGTCATTCCCTTCGCAAAACCTTCGGATATCATGCCTGGCAGCAGGGCGTACAGCCGGCAATGCTGGTCAGCATCTATAATCATTCGTCTTATGAAGTGACTAAACGATATCTTGGCATTGAGCAGGATGACCGGGATAAAATTTTTCAGGAGATCATACTCTGAACACAAGGGTAACACAATATCAAGTTTGTTACATTACGATCAGTATTTCCAAAACACAGCAAATTATAAGGAAATAATCGATTCAAGGAGGAATGGCTATGCTGAGATTATCGGTGAGAGATGAAGAGTTTCTGATGATCGGAGACGATGTGAAGATTGTATTTCTGGGAAGCAGCGGCGGACAGACACGTATCATGATCGACGCTCCCAAGGATGTGAACATCGTACGAAGCAAGGCCATTGAAAAACGGATCCAGGATCCGGAGCTTCTGGCGACGATCCCGAAGTATTACAAGAATCCGGAAGGCACCGCCAAGAAGAAAAAATCCAACGTCGTGATCGTACAGAATAAATAACTTCAGATACTGTGGGACAAAAGCTTGCTAACAATGCGGAATCCTAGGGCCGCAGTAACTATTAACCACACACCGCAGATAAACGGATGTATCTGCAACACTTTTTTACACATGGAGGTAAATTATTATGGTAGTACAACACAACTTAACAGCTATGAACTCTAACAGAATGTTAGGATTAACCACAAAAACTCAGGCAAAGTCCACAGAGAAACTGTCTTCCGGTTACAAGATCAACCGTGCAGCAGATGATGCAGCAGGCCTGTCCATCAGTGAGAAGATGAGAAAGCAGATCAGAGGTCTGACACAGGCTTCCCTGAATGCACAGGATGGTATCTCCGCAGTACAGACCGCTGAAGGCGCTCTGACCGAAGTACATGACATGCTGCAGAGAATGAACGAGCTGGCAGTTAAGGCTTCTAACGGAACTATGTCTAAGGATGATAGAGAATATGTTCAGAACGAAGTTGATCAGTTAGTGACTGAGATTGATCGTGTCGCAGAAACCACAAAATTCAATGAAACCTATTTGCTTAAGGGCGATGATACAAAGCCTGCAGTTACAGAAAATGTGTTTAAAAAGTTTGATGTATCTACACTTAATAGCGTGATCAGTGATACATCTAAGATCAGCGAAAGTAATGATTTTGATTCAATGACTGGTAAGTTCACGCTTAAGTTCACTTCGGGACTTGCTGTAGGTGGCACATGGAATGGAAAAAGAATTGTTGATGATGCTGCTACAAATACTACAAAAGAAGAAATCAAATTGGCTGATGCTAAAAAAGCTGAGTTAGATGCGTTAAATGCTGCAATAACTAACTCAAAGCAGGTCACCGGTACAGCAACTGCTGATGGTTCTGCATTCGGTATGACATCAGCTGCAACTATGAAACAGAGTTATACTTATGCAGCGGCAATTGATGTAAGTCTGCATGTAGGCGCTGATTCTACTGCAAACAATAGAATTAATCTTAGCATTGATTCTATGAGTGCATCCGGTCTCCATGTTACTGGATTAAAGGTAAATGGTACTGACGCATCCAATGCAACGGCAGCAATCAATACAATTTCAGATGCTATCCAGAAGGTATCCACCCAGCGTTCCGCACTTGGTGCAGTTCAGAACAGACTTGAGCATACCATCAATAACCTGGATAACGTAGTTGAGAATACCACCAGCGCAGAGAGCCAGATCCGTGATACCGATATGGCTACTGAAATGGTTAAGTATTCCAATAACAACATTCTGGCTCAGGCAGGTCAGGCTATGTTGGCTCAGTCTAATCAGGCTAACCAGGGCGTACTGTCTCTGTTACAGTAATTTTAACCACAGATGGATCCAAAACATTATTACAATTAGTTGTGTAAAAACTAACATAAAAAGGTTCCGCCGGAGGATTCCGGTGGAACCTTTTTGCTGTGAACAGCCTGAAAATACCAGTAATACGGCACTTGGTAAAAATGCACAAAATCCAAATCCGTGAAAATAGCCAATTTCAGTATGCTGAATTTTGTATACTTATTTCGTAGAAAATCATAGGAAAACACCCCTATATACCTTATAATAAACGTGGGTGCTGCCAAAACGGTAAGCGGTTCGCCTTTCGCCAAA
>ERZ1034753.141-NODE-141-length-26116-cov-8.861440_pt1 | contig 26116 bp, 28 predicted proteins | sample MGYA00520702_ERZ1034753 | MGnify/ENA primary metagenome ERZ1034753 (study PRJEB33766, sample SAMN09781700) | gut metagenome | biome: gut microbiome | host: Homo sapiens | place: Madagascar | study: EMG produced TPA metagenomics assembly of the PRJNA485056 data set...
CTATGCTTGCTGTCAAATGCATCTATGCTTGCTGTCAAATGCATCTATGCTTGCTATCAAATGCATCTATGCTTGCTATTAAATATACAAATTGCTGTATAGATGTAGCTGTAGCATCACTCAAAATATAGGATAAGTCCAAATCATTTTCTGATCTTGTGTCCAGCCAGTCCATAATAGAATATGAACAGGAAGCAAGGCACAGCAAGCCAGTAGGCATTCTGTGCACCAAATGAGTCTTTAAGTGTGCCAAACAATGTCGGTACCACAGCTCCTCCGGCTATAGCCATAGTAAGCAAGGCACTGCCTGATTTTGTAAAGCGTCCGAGGTCGGCCATTGCCAACGGCCACAGCGAGGGCCAAAGCAACGAGCATCCAAGAGCCATAAGGAATATAGACCATATGGATATCTGAGCAGGCAAGAGCACAATAAGTAGCGAACCTACTACACCTAACGAAGCACATATGCGCATGGCTCCATCCTGCGACAAGTATTTAGGAATAAGCACAATGCCACAAATATATCCTACTACCATACCTATACTTGGTATCCATGCATAGCGGTCGGGCGATGGCAGACCTACTGCTGTTGCATAGTCAATGGCTGTACTTAGTGCAAGAGTCTCGACACCTACATAAACAAACAAAGCCAAAACGCCAAGCAATAAGTGTGGAAATTGCCATATAGATGTCTTGTTTGCCGCGTAAGGACAATCATCGGCTGAGCTTTCGTCCTCACCAGTAGCTTTTACTTCAGGCAGTGGAGCCATAAGCGAAATAATGCTCAGTAATACAAACACGCCAATGATGATATAGAACGGCAAGTATAGGTCGGCTATCTGCACATTGGTACTGTCGGGCACAACGGCTGCAAAGAACAGCGGAGCTACAGGCCAAGCAAGTTTGTTGCATATACCCATCATGCTGATGCGTCGTGCAGCGCTATCGATAGGACCAAGTATTGTAATGTATGGATTTACCGAAGCCTGCAGATAGGCGTTGGCCGTGCCACTTACAAATGAGGCAGCAAGAAACAGTATGAAACTCTCGTTCTTAGCCGACAGCACGAACACTACGAAAGCCAAGGCGAAAATGACAAACGAAATAGCCATGGTACGCTTGTAGCCAATAGCTGCAATGGTGCGCGAGGCTGGATAGCCGAAGATAATAAACGGAATGAATGTGGCTGCCAGCAGCAAGTAGGCCACTCCCGAAGACAAATTAAGCGATTCTTTCAGAACGGGGATAAGGAAAGAGTTGATGCCTAACGCAAAACCTAACGTAAAGAACATTAGGCCGACAAACGCCAATGGTATGGCGAAGTTCTTGTTTGATTGTTGTGCCATAGTTTTTTAAAATTGGTTTATAATAATCACTCTACAAAGTTACACTTTTTTCTTGTAATAGTCGTAAAGTTAAGTCATTGACTATAGTCCTAAAACTTTAGAGCGTATTTTTTTATGACAAATAAAAAGCCCGACAGGGGTGACTCACGTGTTCACTTCCTGTCGGATTTACTGTATTTCAGCAACTACTTTTCTCTCATAATCAGTTATCCTGAAAAACTTATCTACGCTTAGACCTATTAGCTATTATGTATACTATCTTATTCCCATTTGCGTGTGATTACTCCTTGTTGGCCTCAGGCTTCTGCTCAAGGTCAATAATCACCTTCATTGAAGTCTCGCGGTGAGTGTCGATATATTTGTAGGCATCGTCGTACTCCTCGAAGGCAAAGCGGTTGCTTACGAGAGGCTCAAGATTGACAATGCCACGCGATACATAGTCGATGGCTGTCTGATAGTCCTCGTGGCGATACATCATCGAACCTATGAGTCGCAGCTCATGCTCGCCAAGATGGAACATGCTAAGAGCAGGGTCCTTAGCAAAGACAGCCACAACAACGATGTCGCTACCTTTCTCGATGGTCTCCATAAGCGAGCGTATTGAAGACTCAACGCCTGCTACCTCGAAGCCAACCTGATAACCTTCGTCGCCGAAAAGCTCTTTGGCAGCTTCCTTCAATGGTCGCTTTGTGATATTGAGTGTGTCGGCAATGCCACACTCGCGAGCCTTGGCAAGTCTAAGGTCGCTAACGTCTGTTATAAGTACTCGCTTTGCACCGCGAGCCTTGCAGAACTGAGCCACAAGATTGCCGATAGTTCCCGCTCCGCTTACCACAACGTTCTTGCCTTTTACGTCGGTGCGGTTGCTTGCGTGTGCGCCTACTGCAGCAGGCTCAACCATTGCTCCATAGTCGAGACTCATTCCCTCAGGCAATTTAACCACGCGGTCGTCGTCAATAATAAAGTAGTCTTGAGCGCAACCGTCGGCCTGGAATGCCTGCACACGCAAATGCTCGCATACGTTATATTGTCCACGCTTGCAAGGGTTGCATTCCCCGCAAACCAGTTGTGGGCGTGCTGTGATGTTGTCGCCAGGCTTGCATACAGTTACCTTACTACCACATGCAACAACTACAGCCGAATACTCATGTCCCTGAACTACGGGATAGAATGTGGCAGGATGGAGTCCGTGGTAAGAGTGAATCTCGCTACCGCAGATGCCAATACGCTTGATGTTGACGAGTATCTGGTGTTCCTTAAGGTCTTCTGCCTTGGGTGCTGCCACTTCTTTGAACTCGATGTGCTTGGGTGCTACTAATATTGCTTGTCTCATAGTTGTAATGTTTTATGGATTCTTTATAATTCTTGTTTATTTAAGTTTCTCCTTTTTACCCTTTTACTTTTTTACTCTTTTACTCTTTTACTTTTTTACTCTTCTCAGTTCCTCTACAATCTTGTTGTACACATGGCGGTGGAGCTTGTAGAAGCACAGACATAAGGCTGTAACAACCCATAGCGCACCGGGGATGGTAGAGAATGTATGGCGCATGATTGCAATCACATCTGCATTCTGTTCAGCTCCTGCTACATATCCTGCAGAGTCAAGAGCCAAGGCAAACATTGCTGTGCCGAGAGCCATGCCCATTTTGTTGGCAAGTGATACGAAAGCATACTGGAAACCATCGTTGCGTATGCCCGTCTTCCATTCGCCATATTCCACACAATCGGGTATTACGGCATAGATGGCTGTGTTGAAACCCGAGAAGAAGAACCAAGCTATTGCCGAGCAAACGTAGAACTCAACAGGCGACGTGTTAGGACTGAAGAAGTAGAGCAACGCCATGAATATTCCGCATAGTAGAGCGAAAACGGCTGCTGCATAACCCTTGTTGCCAGTCTTGCGGAACATCCACGGGAAACATGCGGCTCCTGCTATTGACGGCAATATAATAGCCATGGAATAGTAGCTGAACAGTGTTGCCGAACCTTCAACATAGGTGAAGTAGTAGAGGATGTCGGCGTTGCGTCCGTAGAGGATGAATCCAAAGAGAAACTGTCCGAGGATGGCAAGCTGATAAGGGCGATTCTTAAGTACTGACTTAAGCTGTACCGAAAGAGGTAGTTTCTGTCCTACAGGCACCTCAACCACCTCTTTTGTCTTGCTAAAACAGAACAGATGGCAGGCGGCGAATATTATACCATATATTATAGCTACTGCCAAATAGCCGAACTGTGCATTGCCCTTACCCAAGAATGTAACTAAAGGCACGGTTATGATATTCAGCACACCGATGGCAATCATTGCGCTCACCGAGCGGCTTGTATTGAGCTTAGCTCTCTCGTCAATGTCCTGTGTCATAGCTCCGCAGAGTGTGCCGTAAGGCAGGTTGACGCAAGTGTAGCCAAGCACCAAGATGCAGTAGGTAACAGCCATATACACAATCTTTGCAGTTTGGCTCCAGTCGGGATGTGCCCAGAATGTGAGCATAAGTATAATAGCTGTAATAGGAGCTCCGAACAGAAGCCAAGGACGGAAACGTCCCCAGCGTGTGTGGGTCTTGTCGGTAAGGGTTCCAATGATAGGATCGTTCACGGCATCCCATATTCTCGATACGAGCATAAGTGTGGCTACTGCGCTCATTCCGATGCCAAACACGTCGGTGTAGAAAATCATAAGGAAGTTGCTTACGAACATCCAACTGAAGTTGCAGCCTACATCGCCCATTCCATAGGCAATCTTGCTGATGAATGGCACACGGCCATTGTTTGAGGTAGTTTTCATATTCTTTTAGGCTTTTGTTATTTTCTGACGCAAAGTTAATGCTTTTACGCAAGAAAAAAAACACGAAAATATCAGACTTTTTGCGCAACCGTTCCCGCAACCGTTCCCGATTTGCGCAACCGTTCCCAAAAAGTCTATTTGTCTATATATATATAAATAAGGTGTCCTCTATAACTTAGTTTACACTTATCTTTCTTCTCGATACCAAAACTTTTTGCTAATTTTGCATTATCATTTCTGTAATAGCTAAAAACAACGATAATGTCGAAATATATCACCATAAAGGATATAGCCAACGAACTCGGTATTTCCAAGTCAACAGTATCTCGTGCCCTTTCGGGCGACTCTTCGAATGTGAAGGCAGAAACTATGCAACTCATAATCGAGACAGCACACCGCATGGGATATCATCGCAATGAGATGGCTGTGAGCTTGCGCAAGCAAAGCTCACACAATATAGGCATCATAATTCCCGAGATAGTTACATCTTTTTATATGACCTTCATCAGCCACGTACAGGCTATATTGCGCAATCATGGCTACAACGTGCTTATAGCGTCATCTAACGAGAGCTATACTCAAGAACGTGATAATATAGATATGATGGAGCGTTGTATGGTAGACGGACTTCTTATCAGCGTATGCGACAAGGATCGCAATGCTGATATCTACCGACGTATTGTGTCACTTGGCATTCCGGTAGTGTTCTTCGATCGTACAGTTGAGAATGTTGAGGCCTCGCAAGTGAGGCTCGACGATTATATAATGTCATTCTTCATGGTTGAACAGCTCATCCGTAGTGGTTGCAAGCAAATAGTTCATATCCCGGGACCTTCGCGCATACGCAATGGTTATGAGCGTCTGCGTGGTTATCGCGATGCACTTGGGAAGTTCCATATAGCCTATAATCCTGATCTTGTGTTGCCTCCGGCATTGAGTGCCGATGAGGGTAGTAGTGTTATGGGCAATTTCCTTGACAAGAATATACCATTTGACGCTGTGTTCGGATTTACAGAGACAGCACTCATAGGTGCAAAGAGCGTGATTCAGAAAAGAGGTCTGCGTATACCATTGGATGTTAGCATTTGTTGTGTGTCTGGCACTACACTTTGTACACTTGTTCATCCAACTATTACAGCTGTGGAACAACCTGTGGAGCAAATGGCTATAGAGGCGTGCCGACTGCTTATGCAGAATATAGCAGGCAGCGACAAGCCTGTAGAAGATATTGTGTTGAGGGGCGAAATAGTTGAAAGGGAATCAACGATTAATCATTAACAGTTTGTCTTCTCCTTATTTATATTCATGTCGTGTTTTGATTTCGATTTCACTACAAGCCAAACACCCGAGAATATCAATGCTGCTGCTATAGCCTGAGTGCTTTTAAATACTGCAAGACCAACGGCTACGCTTACACTTACCGACACAATAGGTTGCACATAATTATATACGCTTACCACCGTAGGGCGCAACGTCTTTTGTCCCATCATCATGCATATGTAAGCCAAGTAGGTGCCAAAGAATATCACGAACCCAGTCTCACACCATGTGTTTATAGGTACTGTGGCAAAGTTGATGTCCATGATATGCCCAAATGTAAAAGGCCATATCAGTAGCGTAGCCCAAGTAAACATCCATTTGTTCACAGTAAAGAGCGAGTATTTCTGCACCAAAGGTTTGAAGAGCGCAAGATATAGAGCAAACGACAATTGTGCCGAAACACATAGCAAGTCGCCCCAAATATTGCCCACTTTAGCATTGCCTGCCGTAGCACTTGTTGTTATTATTATTATAGCTCCCGTACATCCTATCAGTACGCCCGCCGCCTTCTTCCATGTAATGGGTTCTTTAAGTATTAGGAATGACAGTATCATAGCAAAGATAGGCATTGATGTAGTCATAATGCTCGAGTTACTTGGCGATGTAATGTTGAGGCCGATAGTGTAGCAACATTGGTTAAAGACAAGAGCAAACAGTCCTGCGCATCCTAACATCAGAATGTCTTTCACAGGCACATGTTCTTTCTTTGCAAACAATGATGTAAGCCAAAATAGAATAGCTCCGCCAAGAACACGGAAGCTCACAAGGTGAAACCCATCAATGCCATTTTGCATAGCATCCTTTCCAATAGGTGCCATAAGTCCCCAAAAGCTTCCTGCGCAAAGCATACACAGATGAGCGATAAGTGGTTGTTTCTTGTTATCCATAAAAGTATCTTTTTTGCATGTAAAGGTACTTCGAATTATCGTAACAGCCAAATATATTGTAGAAAAGAAAGGTGTAGTGCTTAATATAACGTGAGTTGCCAACGAGTGCACTTTGAAGAAGGATACTCAAGGCGATAGATCAGCCTTCTGATAATATCATTTGCATCAGTTCCTCATTGGCTCTGTTGTTTACTGATGCATCTTTTACTTCAGAGAGATAGTCGAGCGTGGCAGAACATTCGCCTGTTATGTCCACACCAATTACTTTCTCGTGGGCATATATAATGCGCAGCACAGCTTGCATCTGCATGAGGCTCATGTCTCCATTGCTCCAATCGGTAATGGCATCTTGCTTTCTTAGCACGTCCTTGTCTATTGAGATGTAGACAGGTTCGTGTATCAGCTTGCCAGCCTTTGAAGGCCATGCCTGATGATGGTCGATTTCTGATTGGCTGTAGAACATCACTTTCTCCCTTAGATTAACTGGCACTTGGGATATCAATTCATCCGAAGCGCCTACGATGATGATATTCCTTACAAAAGGATTCTTCTCCAATACATCCGTCACCCATCCGCCACATGAGACAACACCCTCCCATTGCGGTTGCTGCATGTCAGGATGATGGTCGAACACTATCAGCGAGAAAGGTTCTTGCAGTTTGGAAACCCAATATTCTGTAAGATAATGATAGTCGCCCGAATCTATAAAATGAAGAGCTTTAGCTGGATATGGAGCAAGAATGCGATGCAGTTCTTTTCTTCCATCCTCGTCACAATAGCAGTCAACGCCACTAAGTCCACGACAGTCGATGTGGATAATCTTCTGGCTTGAGGTAAACGACTCGTAATCGTATACGCCAGAGAAATTGAGAAGTATAATAGGCAGTTGATTTTTCATAAACGCAAGAATATTTATAATGTCAGTTTGATGTAAGCCCGGTCGTCGAAGCTTACGTTTCCTTCAACCAGTCCCTTGGTAGCAACAAAGTCGCCTATATTCTGTGGATCGTCAGCCAGATGTTTTGCCAAGGCTTCTTCGCTTTCTTTTAGTGTTGGTAGCAGAGTGGGGTAACCGTCAGATGCAAGCACAACGGAATGTGATGCCTTAACGATGCGAGTGCCAGGCATATATATAGGTGTTCCGTCAATAACGGCATAATGTCGGTTTTGTCCTTCGAGCATAGCCTTTATCAGTTGAGGCTCAATAGTGCGTCGGGCTTCTTTAGGCGACATACCGTTCTTTATCAAAGTGGCACGCTGCATGGCTATCTCTTGCTCGTAAGGCTTTGAGTTGTCGTAATACGTTCCGTCTATTATGGCTTGGCAGTCGCCCACCATCCAAACCTCTTTTCTGCTTTTGCTATATATAATGGCAGAAGCCGTGAGGCGTTCCTCAGGATGTTCAGCCATACGCTCTGCGATGCTGCGCTTATTATATTCTTCAGCAATGCGAAGCGTTATGCCTCGGCAGAAGTCAGACATGGTATAGTCAGCCGGCATCTGTTTGATATATTCGCTTATGAGCAGCATGGCAAAACGTCCGTTCTTCATCGAAGGGTCAAGCCTTGTAGGTGTCTTGCTTGTGCTGCCATCTATAACAGCAGCAAAGTCATTAGTAGTGACAATACCGTCCTCGCAGTCGTCAGCAGTATGCTTACCGCAAATGAAATGTTCAGTTATGATCATATGCTCTTTCCTATCTGATGTGCTCCACGTAAGACAAGGAGCTTGTGGTTCTCACGCTTGCTCCATTCTGTCAAATCGTCAATTAAAAGTCTGTGTATCATTATAGTTAAATCATTGATTCTACAGGCAAAGATAACGATATTTTCCTAAAGCATAGGTAAAAACAAGGTGGAATATCCCTAAAGTATAGGCAAAACCATATGAGATTTTAATGGAAAAGGTTAAGTATGATTATTTTGTTGTTGTAAAAAAATCTACCTATCTATCTTTTTTGTACTTTTGTACATGAAAAATAATGAGACAAATAAATACAAATATGTTTCACTTTCTAAAAAAGTATTCTCCGGATTATGCCCAAAACACTATTGAGGGATGGTCAATAATTTTGGTTGTTGCTGTTGGTTGCGAAGTGTCATCCTTAGCCAATAGTTGGTTGGGAATGTGTGGTATGTTCTTAATTGGAGCCTTATGTGCTCACATCATAGCTTGTATCATAAAATATTGTATGACCAATAAATGATTTAAAGGATTTATAACCGATTGAAGCTGTTGGACTCCCAATGTCCAGCAGCTTCAATCGGTTTTATACTTACAAATTCTATTTTTCTCTTCCGGCAGAAACTTATACACCAGCACAACTTCAATATCTTTCTCCGGTTAGTTTCCTATCCCAACACCAAAGAAAAGCGCAGACCAAGAGCATCAGCAATGCGCAAGAAAGTAGAGAGCTGCATATCTGTCTGTCCCTTTTCTAGTGAAGATATATACTCGCGTTTCTTTCCGATCTTTTCAGCCAATGCTTTCTGTGTTACATTCTGGCGTTTACGTTCGTCTTTAAGGAGTTCGGCATAATACCAAGCTTTGGTTTTTGCCTCAAACTCTTTACGCTCGGGACTGTTTTCGTCACCGTATCTTTCCTGCAAATGGTCGTCAAAGGTTTTGAGACCGGCAAGTTTGTTTTTGTCAAGTTTCAACATATTCAATCCTCCAAATAGCGTTTAACTATGTTTTCGGCTTTTTTTATTTCAGCCTTATATTGTTTTGTATCTTTCTTCAAGAACGAGTTCAGTAAAAGTATATTTTTGCTTTGCATGAAATTGTCATGGTCAATTGCGAGCAGAATGGTTCTGTATTCGTTGGAACTGATGGAAATTCGGAGTTCATAGAAGTCCGTATTCTCTAAGCTCTTTACTATTTTTGAACTAACAACATATTGTGATTTTATAATCTGTAAAGCATAGTCGTATTTCTTCTTAATTTGTTCGTTCAAACTTGCATAGTATTCTTCGAATTCGTCCGAGAAGATAATGTTTCTTATCAAGTACTCTTCCATATTGCAAAGTTAATAAATTTGTTACGTACTCCAAAATAAAAGTAATGTATTTGTTACATGATTTTGCTTGCTTAATGCATTAGCATCAATTGGTGCGTACGTTTTTTATAAGTTACGCACGCTCATTTCAATCGTGCTGAGTAGACGATAGTGACGGTTTTAGGAGAGTAAACAAGCTTGTAAGAGGTATGTTTTATCATTAAAACCTTCAACCAATAAATGATTTTTATTCTTTATTTGGTTTTTCACGGTAGAGTTATTATCGAGCATTATTGCTTGAAGAAGTTTCACCGACGTTGGTATGAAGCAAACCTTTTGACAGATTTGTCTTATCACTTAATAACGCCGAATACGTCTGGTTAGATATACAACGTTGTAGTTCTCGTACAAGCAATTGCTCTTTATGAACATAAAGAATGTAGAATAATCGTTCTTCTACACTTTTACACCTGCACAATATCTCAATATGGTTTGTCAAAGTCGTTAGTGTCAGGATATTGGGCATTTGTCCAGTTTGTAATTGGACAAATTGTGCAGTTCTTGACTGCACAATTCCTTCTTCTTATTGGGGCAAGACCTTCATCAATACCACACTTGAACTGGAGTCTGCCATTCAGCAGTATCAGCGTGCAGAAGCCAAATTAGGTGGTGCTGTGACTACTATCAGCAAAAAGGTTGATACCATCAATCAGCACATAGACAAAGTTTTGGAAAATGCTCCCACAAAATTAAAGGTGGCAGTAAATGTCAATGACGCTGACTGGCAGAAGATTCAAGAACTGTTTGCCAAAGAACGCCAATGGATGACCGCACAGATGCAGATGCATATCCGTGAGGTCAATTCCATGTTTGCTGATGAGCTGAAGAAAGTCCGTGAGCGATACAAGGAATATGATGGCTGTTATCTCGGTCACTATGCCCAGTGGTTCTTCTGGTTCTTCTTCATAATTGGCATCTTTGTGGTTGCAGGATGTGTAGGAGTGATTATTGCGAAGAACTTTGGAAAATAATAAACCGACTGACCTTAAGGCTAATGCTTATGGTCAGTCTGGAGCCCACGACTTAGGCAAATAAAGGCAGTGATTGTAGTTCCGTCTTTCTTTCAAAACAACTCATAACAATGTCGTATTCAGTCTCGGACAATAAATCTGCTGTATATAATTTTTTTGCCGCTTTTTCAAGGTCGATTCTCATAAGAAGATCTTTATTGATACTCCTTTTAGCATCATAGAAGACAAGCGATTTCATAAATCTTTGAACAATTTCACTGTTCAATATTTTTAATACGCAATTAGCTGTATCTTCGTTATCAAAGCCAAGAAGATAGCAAGTGTCATCTAACATGACGCATTTATTGTCCATGGGCTTTACCAATGAAAAGCGGGTACTTTTATATAGTCCTGCAATTGCTATCTTATATTGCTGAAATGAGTATGAGCCTATTCCAAAAATGCAAAATTTTGGTCTCTTCCTATAAATTACACTTCCTCGTTTGTCAAACCATGTAGAGTGATTCACCAAATAACTATATGTTTGAGGTTGTTTAATCTTAATACGGCTTGTATCATCCGAAGTATTTTTTTGGGTAACTATAACGTATTTGCGAAATGAAGTCACTTCTTCACCCTTTAAGTCGGAGCTTTTTAATATAGGATAGACCAAGTCTGGTTCTATATCAACCTCCTCTTTCAAATTGTTGTAGAATTTACCGTCTTTTTTCTCGAGTTCCATGACTTTAGAACAATCATGTTTTAGACCTGACCACCATGTTAGTTGGCATTCTCCATCTATATTAGAGTAGCTCATATAGTCATCAACGTTTGCAACAAAACATTCTTTTACCCAACCATATGAAAAAGGAGGGTCAAGAGTATATAAGTCAGTTACTGAACATTGTTTTGCATTTCCTCTTCCAAGTTTTGCTACAAACAAGCAAGCAGCCACAGAAACATTAAACTCTTTTTTGGCATCAATATTGTATTGAGTCATATTTTCAATATTGTATTTGCCGTTTTTTTGCTCATATACAATATTTTTAGCAACAGAGTTTTTAATCAAGAAAGCCAAGCAAGCATTCTGACTATGGAAACTATCTAAAAGTTGATAAGTTATATATTCTGCAATGTCAAAGTTTGCTTTGCCAGTTATAGCCTCTAATCCTTTGACGTTCTTGAAATTTGATTTCTTCGGTAGGTTCTCGCTATTGATTTCACTAAGTTTGCTGTTTGTCACCCATGGCGGATTACCAACGACAAGAACATTCTTATTGTTATCAATTTGCAAAGAATCAAAGTTAAAGCCAAATATACTCTGATGAATAAGATGAATGCGACTATTTATCACACCTGGGTTTTTTAGAGCGTATTCTAAAAATCTAAATTTTAATTCATTAAGATATGGCTTGTAAATTTCAATTCCATAAATATCTTTCGCTGTATCACCAAATACAATTACTGAAGCTAAAATGAAATTACCGATACCACATGTTGGCTCTATTATAACTTCAGGAGTGATACCTTGATTCTTGATTAACAGACAAACTCTGCAAGCTAATTCAAAGTTGGTTTGCCAATCTCCATATTCAACCCTCTTTTCTTGCTCAATTTTTTCAGAGACAGAATAATCCTCCGTGTCAAAAAAATCGACAATTCCACAGATTGATTCTGCCTCTTTATTGGCTTGTTCTAATGGCTTGCCCTTAAGTGAATTTAGAAAATTATTAAGACTCTGATTCATATTTAATTATAGATGTTATACCATTTACTTCTTCAGAAAGGTTCACAATGCGACCATACTGCAATCTCCATTGAAGGGCATTTGAAATAGTAAGATAGCCTATCAATGGTGGGTTATTTAATAAATCTTTTGCAATGTTTATCAATGTGACTTCATCGGCTGGAATATTGCGTTCTACTAAGAATGCAAAAATATCGTCTTGGTTGCCATCCCTTTCTATTATATCACAAATACCTTTAGTTGTCTGGAAATCTGCAGTTCTTGACTTGTCAATAAATGAGCAAGACACAAACTCCAAACGACCAGTCTTACTTTTCGTATCATCATGCTTTTTATAGACAAAGACTATCAAGTTATAGCCTAATCCATAGATTTTCTGTTTACTATCTTTGTAGGGGCAACTTGATTGTGGCTGTTTAATAGAAGTTACCTTTATATCACAATTGACAGATGGTAAATCAAGTCCTACTGCAGAACTTCCAACTGTCATGTCGAATCTTTCTTCAAGATAATGTTGAAACGCATGTTCTACAAATGTACCAACGGCTTTACCATCTGTAACTCCAAACAGTTCCTTACGATTTTGTTCACTTTCTATCTTGCAGAATTCTTTTGCAGATGAAATTAGTGAGTTTATATCTAATTTTTGTTTCATATTATTTCATTTTATTTTAAACTGAAGTTAGAACTTAATTGTTGGAATTAGAGGGTGTGAGAAGTTCTCGTCTGTCAACCTCTAATAATTGGGATATTTTGTCGAGTGTTTGCAAGTCTGGTTGGATTGTATTACTACACCATTTACTTATTGTACAATTGCTCTTACCTAATTGTTCAGCCAGCCATTTTCCTGTTTTTTGCTTCTCAACAAGAACAACTTTAATTCTATTCAAGTTTGCCATATAAATTCAATACTTTTAATTTCGGTGTAAAGATATATAAATTCTACGAAAAATCACAAAATCTTAATTTTATTTAACCGATTACTTTCGAGACAAAAGACTAATGATTTATGACTTCTCATTTTATGGTGTGTTGGCTTGTAATGCCAAAATCGGAAAATTACTATTGCTTTCCGTGTTAATTTTTGTTTTCTCATGTTTCCATTTTGGGGTTTATTGATTTATCTGTTTCTAATTTGTTTCTTTCGCCTGTTAATCATTTTAAACAATGCTGATTATCAATGAATTATAATCAATCAGCAAGATTTCAAGATCTCGGTCACTATGCCCAGTGGTTCTTTTGGTTCTTCTTCACCATCGGATTTTTTGTGGTTGCAACAGGAATAGGTATAATTGTAGCACAAAATTGTGGCAAATGAAATACCAACTGAATTTAGGAACATCATCATCAAATTCAGTTGATTGCTTCTGTATATTTCCGGAAATAATATTCAAAACAAATTATGATTTACAATTCCGACAACTCCGTAATTAGTGACGAAACAGAATTTTTTTTTGCAGAATATATTTTAGTCTGATATTTTTTATCCAATTGGCATCTTTCAATAGCTAATTTCTTTTCATTATCAGCGAAAAAATAATCAGAAATACGCAATCCAATAGCAGCCCTATCTATGTCTATCACATCATTCGGAGTCTGACTTTTCCCGTTGACAGCCATATCTGCATTCAACAATGAACGAATATTCATTGATGGAATTTTTTCAAACCCATGTGTTTCTAATTCGCAAATCAATTTCTGAGCTAATCTTTTATCAAGTCTTTTATCATATAGTAGTTTTAATAACCAATCTACTTTATTTGGAATATTTATTTTACCACATTGCACACCACGAACATTAACCACACCTTTTCGGCATAGCTCTTTAAGACCTTCTATATATGCTCTGGTCTGTATTTTACATAGATAATCCAATGCTAAAGATTTATCTGATTTGCTAAGTTCTTGACCAGCTTTTTTCATGCCTTCTCTTAACACGTTTACATCTTTGAACAGTTCTTGGTTATAAAAATGATTATCTTTGTTGAACTTATGACCATTTGCATAAATGTCAAGTATTTCAATGTCTGCATAGTATGCTTTATGAAAATACATGGATTGTATTGGTTTAACGTTCCCCTGTCTTAGCAACATCATTATTTCCGTTGCTGCGATTTCTTCATATCCATAAAATGTAGTTCCTTTTGCAATCTCGCTGAAGAAATGATGTTGTTGCGCTATTTGTTTTGAATACTCTATACTTTCGTTGCCGTCTTCGCCCATATTGGAACGTCCTAGTGTTTCGTATAGGTGTTCAAGTGGCATAGGACAAGAAAGGATTCTATTGTTTACTTTTTCTATGATAATACTACGTAGCTGTCCCCACAAAGATGTAGGGACAGCATTATACATATTACTTACAGCAAATTGGTCAAGATATAATATTTTCTTTCTTTTCATTGTCTATCTCTGTTTATGTAAGAGAAACTTCTCCATCTTTAACCTTGTCTATAATAGCTTTTCTATGGTAACCATTCTTTGTGAATTCGTTAATCCATATCAGTCTCCTTGTGCCATCACCATAAGGTTGCAATCTGAAATGACCACTAACCTTAAAAGATTCATCATTACATATTTCAGTGTACCACTTACTGTCAAAGCGATAGTAATCAAGTCCTGGTTCTGTGACATTCTGATTTTTCTTTTTCTTCTTAACCTCTTTTCTAACAGTGGTTGAAACTTTACCTAATTGCACTTCTGCCCATTGTCTTAAACACAAATAATCTAAGACCATATCTATGTAGTCTCTGATGTTTACTTCCATACAACCATCAATAATAGGTAGAACCATGCAGTCTAACTGATGTCCATTTCCCTGAATTCTATCCTTTGGTGACACACAAATGTAATATGTAGGTATCGACAAATATTTATCGATGTTGTCTTGGAATATCCATAAAGTAAGACAGCCATTCTTTATGCTATACACGACATAACACCCTTCTATAAAGTATGGGCTACGAACAATTCCATTTTCATTATCTAACTCTTGGAGAATATCAATATGAAATTGTGTAAATTTCATATAGGATTTATCCATCGTCTCAATAAATGTCTTAGAGAAAACGACCAAATTACGACAGTTTCCTTTTACTGTAGATAATTCTCTTATCGCATTCTCTCTGTCAGAATCAATTGCACTACCGATATTATTACACCAATTAAGAATGCTTTGTGGCAATTCTCTTTTATCAAGACAAAACAAGTATCTAAACAATGTAATGTCATTTATGTTTTTAATTTTCATAAACAAATACAATTTGTCAATTAACCCTTTTGATCCATCTATAGTCAGGACCTTTAGTTGTCCACTGAAATTGCCACATTGCACCGGACTTATTGCTTATCAAATAGTATTGATACATACTCGTCATCGGTTGTATTGTAAAAATGCTACTATTACCTGCTTCAAGAACTTCTTCATTAATTGAAACGCAAAGGAGGTTGTCTAAAGACTTGGTGTCGTATTGCACTTGCCAAAGTCTTCCAGTGAAACTATCCAACATAATAAATGTCAACATATTTTGAGTAGCAAACATTTTGAATCTTCCTTGCCATCTGTCAGAAGAGGAAGGATATGCTTTTGACCAATAATTAATTGGTGCAGCAAACATGTAATCAGTTCCTTTTGTACTAAATTGAACCTGCCAATTCTTACCCGTAAAAGTATCAAGCATGATGAAAGTCCACATATTTTGTGTTTCATAAAGACAGAAGCGATTATCAATTTCACCACCATCTTCCACTGCATCACAAATTTTCCAAGATTGACCGTCATCTTGCACCTGTAATACTTCTCCTGTAGCTGTATTCAAACGTAACTGGTTATGGTAGTTACGTGTTTGATACATTTTATACGTTTGTGCAAATAGGCAGATAGGCATAAAGCACAAAATCAGTAAAGTAGCAATTTTTCTCATATCGTTTCTATTTTTATATTTCCAAGTTGTTCGGTAAGCCATTTTCCTGTTTTATCTTGTTCTGCGAGTACGGCTTTTAGCCTATTTAAATTAGCCATATATTCATATTTATATAATTTTGATTCAAAGATATATAAATATAGCGAAAAACATAATATCTTTATTTAATTTAACTTACTATGAAATGAAAACTGTGTTATACATCCTTTTATAAAGTACAAAATAACGAGAGAACAACATATTATATTCTTTGTAGCATACGTTCTCAAATGTCAAAATCGGAAAATTATCATTGCTTTCCGTGTTAATTTTTGTTTTCTCATGCTTCCATTTTGGGGTTTCTTGATTTTGTTGTTCCTATTTTGTTTCTTTCGTCATTTTACCATTCCAATTAGACTTGATTATCAGTACATTACGAGCAATCAGTAAGATTTCAAGAAGAAAGTAATGATTGCGCTTATGATGGTTTTAACAACCAGCATAGTAAGTTTTGCAAAGACAGGTAATGATAAAGTATTAATACAATAAATATATAAATCTATGTTACAACTTTTAGGCTCACAATTAGGTTTTATACTTGTACTTATTATTGGTGTAGTAATATTATGTATTGTTGATAAATTTAAAAGAAATAAAATGTCCGATTAACAATCGGATGATTGTTTGGGATGTATAGCAACTATTGGCTTTGTCTTTGCTGACAGATTTGCTAATGTATTTGTTAGTATGAATACCTTGGGTGTTATAATAGCCATAACACATATTGCTGGGTATATTGCAACAAGACGTGGAAAGAACCGTAGGTTAGTTGCCTCTGTCAAAGATGATGTTCGTAGGAACATTACAATGTGTGGGTATCTGTATATTTATGCTCATATTTGATATGGATAGCCTTTCTCTTTGTCATCCCATTCGTTGTGCTGATAATAAAGAACTATAGAAGGAAGAGAAAAGGTTCATCCGGAATATGTGGTGATGAACCTAAGGTATTGTAGGAGGTACGGTATCCGAAGAGGGCACTTTTTTCAGTGTCCTCTTTTATTGCACCTGTACTTATTATCTGTGTTCTACCAGCAAAAACTTATACACCGGCACAACCTCAACATCCATTCCCAGTTCGACTGAGGGAATGGTTTCTTCCTGGTCGTATGTGATAACCATGCATTTCTTTGCATTAAGGAACTTTCCTACTTTTTGTAGTGCAGAGATTTCTCTATTTCGTGTTGCATCCTCTGTCATACGATAAGACACCTGGACAAGCAATCCGTCTTTAGGCACACAGAAGTCTACCTCTATGTTTTTGTTGTAATAATACAAGTCGTCGCCATACTTCTTGTAAAGTTGTATAGCCACAAGATTCTCCAATAACTTAGTCTCTGGCTGGAAGAGAAACAGGTTTAGAATGCCATTATCGTAGAAGTAATGTTTCTTTATCGTCTCACGTTCGGTGATAGAATCGGTGAAGGAGCTGATACTGAATGTAAGAAATGATTCGTGAAGATAGTCGAGATATGAAGCAATGGTTTCTCTTGCTATTTTTGTTCCGTCTCCTTGTAGTATGTTTTGCAGACGTTTTATGGCAGTAGGTTGCATTACGCTGTCTGCCAATTTCCTTATAAGCAAGCGAAGACTGCGCTCATTCCTTACACCTTTTCTTATAACGATGTCAGAGTACAAAATCTTTTGGTATAGCGACTGAAGCCACGACTTCTTGTCTTGCATGTTGAAAACCTCCGACAGTCCGCCATAGTAGAAATAATCGGAAAACAGTCTTAATACATCATTCTTTATAGGCGACAGTTCCCAGAATTTCGTAAGATGCACATGTCGGTATTCCAGATATTCCTCGAAAGAGAAGGGATGTATCTCCTTTGTCAGATATCTTCCCCCCAATGTAGAGCTTATCTCGCGACTAAGCATGTGGGCATTGCTTCCGGTGATGTATACACGATACTTCTCGTCTGCTAATCGGCGGGCAAAGTGCTCCCAACCTTCGACGTTCTGTATTTCATCGAGGAAGATGATAGGTTGATGACTGAACATTTCACGGTAAGCCTCAAGTATAAGGTGCAACTCTTCCTTGCGGATGTCGATGATACGTTCGTCCTCAAAATTGATAAACAAGATTTCTTCCAATGAATGTCCTTGCGCTACAAGGTCGTGTATCTTTTGATAAAGCATGTACGACTTGCCTGCACGACGAATGCCTATTAACACATAGTTTGCATTTTCCTCCAAACTTATGTTGCGTCCTTGTAGTTTCACTTTGCCCACAAATTCCTGCTGCCAAAGTATGTTTTGCTTTATAACATTCTTGTCCATAATCTTTGCATTTAAACTATTCTATATGCAAAGATAGCATAAATAAATGATATAAACAGCATATTTTTAATAAACATGCAGTCTATACACTACATATTTTTACTAAAACATGCAGTCTATACACTGCATAATTCCATTGAAAGATGCAGCGTATAGACTTCATCCTTTGCTATGCTGCTTGTTTCTTCAGTCTATGCTGCACCCAAATGAAGGCTGGAATTAGGAAGACATCTGCCATACACCAGGCTACTGGGTCGCCTAAGCAGACACCAGTCCAAACCAAGGCGGGGACGAGCCATAGGCTAACACCACATCGGGCAATCATTTCCATGACACCGCTAAGCATTGAAAGGTTGCTGAAACCGAGTCCTTGTATTGAGTAACGCAGTATGGTTAGCAATCCGAGAGCAGGGTAGAAGTAATTGGCAATGCGCATGAACTGTGCGGCACGGCTTACTACCTCAGCCTCACCACTGTCTACAAATAGGCGCATCATCCAATCGGCAAAGGGATAAATCACGATGAAGGTGAAGACGAAGTAGACCAGCATAAGGCAGATAGCATCCTTCACTCCTCTGGTGATACGTTCCATTTTGCGAGCGCCAAGGTTCTGTCCGCAATAGGTAGCCATAGCCACTCCGATATTCTCGAATACACAAGTGAAGAGATATTTAATTCGCATTGAGGCAGTAAAGGCAGCCACGCAAGTAGTGCCGAGGGCGTTGTTGGCACTCTGAAGCATAATGATGCCAATGCCGGTAATGGAGAATTGCAGACCCATTGGTACACCATTATTTAGCAAAATACTTGTTCGCTTGTTGTCAAACTGTCGTTCTTCGCCATGAGGAATGAGCAGCTGCATATGATTGCGTATGTACCATATACATAATGCTACCGAAAGAGCTTGCGACAACCATGTAGCGATACCTGCTCCAGCTACTCCCATACGACATCCGAGTATAAGCACAACGTCGAACAGAATGTTTACAATGGCAGATGTTATGAGAAAATAGAATGGCTGACGCGAATTGCCGAGAGCACGTATCTGACCAGAGAATAGATTGAACCCGAACGTTAAGGGTATGGCAGCAAACTGCAGCATAAGAAATATGTAGGCATCGTGAAAGATGTCGGTAGGTGTATTGACCAATTGCAGGATTCTATGGCAGAACATAAGCGATAGAAGTGTTACAACTGTTGCAATGACAGCTGATATTCTTACGGCATTGGCTACATAAATGCGCATCTTATGATAGTCCTTTGCGCCGAACGACTGTGCTACAGGAATAGCAAATCCAGCACAAGCTCCATTGCAGAAACCCATGACAAGAAACATTATGGATGATGATGCGCCTACTGCAGCCAATGCTTCTACACCAATCCATCTGCCTACTATGGCTGCATCGATTACAAGGTACATCTGCTGTAGGATGTAGCCCAAAATCAAGGGAAGGGCAAACTTGGTTATCTGTCGTAATGGCGAACCTACAGTCATATCGCCTACCGAACTGGTCTTTGCCTTGGCATAAGACTCATTTGAATTCTGATTTTCTCTTTCCATGTCTTAGTTATCCTTATCCTTAAAAATTGCTTAAATCTTCTGATAAGCCAAGCGCTCAAAGTCGGTATCCAGATCGATTATGTGCACAATGCCGCAATAGTGGAATCCGTATTTCTTTATCAGATGCTGCATAATGCTATTGTTTCTATGTGTGTCGATGCGCAGGTTGTCGGCGTGTTTGTTGCAATAATCCATTATGGCAGCAAATTTATCTTTTCGAGTGATTTGTTGATATTTTGCCGAATCGCCAACCCACACCAAGCATCAAGTGTTTAGGTGTATGGAAGTTGTTGAGCGAGTATCCGATGTGCAGCAGACTGCGTTGTGTTATATTTATCTTCAATGCCAGAACCTCGTACATACCTCCAAACTCGCCCTCGGTATTAAGAAAATTCTTGCCGATACCAAAGTTTATTGCAAAGTAGGGCATAGTAAATTCGGCACGTGCCGACATACCAAGTGTCATCTGTTTGGCTGTTGACGGGCGTCGGTATTGGTCGTTGTATTTAGGGTCTATATAGTCAACGTCGTAGTATAGGTTGGCTGTGCGGTCGTATGTACCGTCAAGCGATGCGCCGAGTTTAAGCCAATGGTTAAGTCGGTACATAGGATTGAAGTTGAAGCCAACAACAGCAGTCTTTCCTTCAAGCAAAAAAGGATAGTCGCCATCGTATCCGCCACGTTGACGCCAAGCGCCATACATAATAAGGTCGTAGGTAATGTTGTGGCTTACGGGCGAAACTGTTTGGTGGCGATATAGCAGATGGTCGCTCTTACGACCTATATAATAAGCAGCTCCAATGTTTACAAAGGCGGTGTTGAGTCCAAGGTTTGGATATTGCGTATTGCCGTTGGAATAATGGGCTGCTCCAATTCCGATGTTAAGGTCTATATGTCTTGACAGAATCCAACGCAGATAAAAGTCGAGACCAATGTATGCCGTTACCTTCGAACCTATAACTTTGTTGTCTGGGTTAGACTCCTCGTTGTATGGATGCCAACCAAAGGCAAGTCCAAGGTTCCATTCATAGTTGAGTGATAGATGGTTAGACAAACTTGCTATGCGTGCTCCTTGTAGCAGAAACACACTAAGTGGATTGCCCAACTGATGATTGAAGTCGTTGTAGCTAATGCCAATACCTTGATATGCATCACGGAATATTTGTGCTTCCTCGCTCTGTTCGGGAGCCGAGAAAGCATACTTCAACCTAAATCCCATGTCATGGTTCATTGTGCGCACTTCTGGATTGCTTCCTCTTAAGAACTCATTGGTATGCAGAATAAGTCCCGGCATGGCGTCTATAGCAATCTGATGTATATAATGGCTGGTTGCAGTAGAGTCGGCTACCTCTGTTTGTTCAGGTGCCTGTTCTGTTGCTTTAACTGGCAATGCAATGCAAGCGATAGCCAGAAGTATACATATATAATAAGGTGTATTTCTCATATCTTTGTTTGTTGGTGCAAAAGTAACAATAAAATAGAAGACAGGGCATTTTTTTTTGTAATTTTGTATCTGCTTAATTATACATCAATAAAAATAGGTAAAGACAACTTAAGAATATATCACAACCGTTTAAATAATTAGTAAAAATGAATATATCAACTCTCTCGTTCATTCATATCGACGACATACGCCTGCACGCTCATCATGGTGTATTGCCACAAGAGCAAGCTACAGGCAACGATTATACCATAAACATACGCATAGGCTACGACATAAGCCGTGCTATGCAGACCGATGATGTAACAGATACACTCAACTATGCCGAGGTGTTTAATGTTATAAAACAGGAAATGGCGATGCCATCAAAACTCATAGAACATGTATGTGGACGCATAGCCAACAGACTGATGGAGCAGTATGCCGATATTACGTCAATAGAGCTTCGCATAACAAAATTAAATCCTCCTATGGGAGCCGACTGTCGTGGAGCTGGTGTCGAAATACACGTGACACGCGAAAAAACTAAATGAATGTTTGCAGTTTTATCAATTAATTAGCTAACTTTGCACGCAAACATAAACGTAGCACATCCAATCAATGTTAAAGAAAGTACTGCTCGCAATTCTTCTCATCATATCCTTTGCATCTGTAGTAGCGGCTGCAAACAGGAAGTTTACTCTATGTATTGATGCCGGACATGGCGGAAAGGATACTGGAGCTCCTGGCAGCATATCGGTAGAGAAGAACATAAACCTCAATGTGGCGTTGGCTTTTGGCCGTTACGTTGAGCGCAACTGTCCTGACGTAAGTGTGGTATATACTCGTCGTACCGACGTATTTGTGCCATTATACGAACGTGCCGAGATTGCCAATCGGCGTAAGGCCGACCTCTTTATATCTGTTCATACCAATGCATTGAAGGGCAACCATTCTATGCGTGGTTTTGAAACTTACACTCTTGGCGACGGTACATCGCATGCCAAAGAGACTAATCTGGAGGTGGCAAAACGTGAGAACTCGGTAATTCTGCTTGAGAAAGATTATCAGCAACACTATGTTGGCTTCGATCCCAACTCGCCAGAAAGCAATATCATGTTCGAGTTTATACAAGACAAGAACCTGACACGCAGCATAGAGTTTGCCAAGATGATACAGACACACGTATGTCGTGCTGCCAACCGTCCAAATAAGGGTGTGCACCAGCAAAATCTTGCCGTATTGCGACTTACATCTATGCCTGCCTGTCTTATTGAGCTTGGATATATTTCTACCCCTGCCGAGGAGCGCATGCTCAACAATAAAGACCAGGTGGACAATATAGTCAGAGGTCTGTACAACGCCTTTGTGCAGTATAAGAACAAGTATGATACGGGCATGACTGTGCCTTACAAACCAATATCCGACCCCGTGCCTGAGCGTAAAGCCGACGATAATGCCGACAAAAAAGACGATAAAGACAACAGTATAGCTGATGAGGCTCGTCAAGAAACACGTGGCATGGACGCTGACAACCAAGAACAGAATGTTGTAAATACCAACGACAACAAGGAAAAAGCTCGTCAGCAAAGGTCGCGCAACAATCAAAAGCAGGAACAGTCAAAGCGTCAACCTGTCGTTAAGCCTTTGCAGAACAAGCCACAACAACCTAAGGCTGTTATGGGCAAGCCAGATAATAAACGTCCTGTATTTAAGGTGCAGATACTTGTATCGCGACATCGACTGAAGTCAGGCGACCATAACTTTAAGGGACTTGAAGGTTGCGACAGTTACGAGGAAGCAGGAATGGTGAAGTATACCTACGGAGCATCCAACAACTACAACGAGATATATCGCTTGCGCAAGGAAATACTCGACAAGTTCCCTGGAGCATTCATCATAGCCTTCAAAAATGGAGAGAAGATGGATGTAAACCAAGGCATACGCGAATTTAAACAAAACAGAAACAAATAAAACACACATATAGATATGAAAGCGTTTACAAAGGAAGTGAAAATTGCACTCGTCGCAATCGTCGGTGTAATTATATTGTTTTTTGGCATGAACTTTCTGAAGGGTATCAACATCTTCTCGTCTACCAACGACTACTTCATCGAGTTTAAGGACATAAGTGGATTGTCGTCGTCGAGTCCTATATATGCCGATGGCTATCAGGTAGGTACCGTTAAGGATGTTATATACGACTATTCGGGAGAGAAGCCGGCACGTGTTGTTGTGGCTCTCGACAAGGAGATGCGCATACCTGCAGGCTCGTCTGCCGAGATTGTCAGCGATATGATGGGCAATGTTAAGGTAAATCTTCTTCTTGCCAATAATCCTCGCGAGCGTGTTATGCCTGGTGGAACTATCGTAGGCGAAGTAAATGGTGGCGCTTTAGGCAAGGCTGCGGCTATGGTTCCTGCTATAGAGAAGCTGCTTCCTAAGCTCGACAGCATACTTACAAGTGTAAACACCTTGCTTGCCGACCCAGCCTTGGCACATTCATTGCACAATGTAGAGACCATAACCGATAATCTGACAACATCGTCTGCCGAGCTTAACACTCTGATGAAGCATCTCAACCGCAACGTGCCTTCAATGATGGCCAAGGCCAATGGAGTGCTCGATAATACTAATAAGCTTACAGGCAATCTTGCAGCTCTCGACATTGAGTCGACCAAGCAGCAGGTAGACCAGACTATAGCCAGTGTTCAGCAGCTTACAAACAAGCTCAACAGCAAGGACAATACACTTGGTTTGCTTATGAACGATGCGTCGCTCTATAACAATCTGAATACAACAATGCGTAGCGCCGACACCTTGCTCGTAAACCTCAGAGAACATCCTAAACGCTATGTACACTTCTCTATCTTTGGAAAGAAAGATAAATAGTTTATATTAGAATTAGTATAAATAACGATATTGCATTGTTTCACGGCTTCAGCAATGTGCTGAGGCCGTTTTTCCTGTCTAACCACCTGTATATGCTATCTAACAGGTAACAAATTAAGTGAATATCGCCCTCACTTTGCCCAATACTTTTAACAGTCTTGTTTTTCAGTAGTTTACACATGACAGAGGGTGCATGTGTTTCACGAAATCATAAAAAAAGCTAACTATCGGGAAATAAGCCTGTTACATATCAATTACAAGAAAGTTAGAATTTAAACGATTTGCTCACCTCAAAAATAATTACTAATTTTGCAGTCGGATTTCATCAATTAATAGTTAGAAGTAAAAAAAATAGTTAATACACCAATAGCCAATGAATTTAAGTCCTGATAAGCTTTGGGACAAATGTCTTGCGCTCATACGCGAGAACATATCCGAGCAACAATACAACGCATGGTTCAAAAGAACCGTTTTCGAATCCTACAACGAGGAGTCGAAGACGGTATTGCTACGCGTACCGAGCCCTTTCGTGTACGAGTATCTTGAGGAGAACTATGTCGACTTGTTGCGTAAGGTGCTTACACGTACCTTTGGCATGGGTGTTAACCTGTCTTATCGCATCGTAACAGATAGCGAGAACAAGAAGACACAGGTGGTGGAAGGTGATGAGCCTACTGATGAGGCATTGCGTCCGCAGCAGCGCGAGCATGCTAATGAGTCGCCTTCTTTGCTTGATAGTGCTCCACAGCAGAACATCGATCCACAGCTTAATCCGAATCTCACCTTTAAGAATTATATAGAGGGCAACTCAAACAAGCTGCCAAGAGCCATAGGCAAGACTATAGCCGAGCATCCGCAGAACATGCAGTTCAACCCGTTCTTTGTGTTTGGACCGTCGGGATGTGGAAAGACTCACCTTATCAACGCTATTGGCGTTGAGGCCAAGCGCCTATACCCAGAGAAGCGAGTGCTATATATCAGCGCACGTCTGTTTGAGGTGCAGTACACCAATGCCGTGTTGCGCAACACCATCAACGACTTCATCAATTTCTACCAGACTATTGATGTGCTCATCGTTGACGATATACAGGAGTGGGAAGACAAGAAGGGCACACAGAACACCTTCTTCCACATCTTCAACCATCTCTTCCGCAACGGCAAACGTATTATTCTTGCGAGCGACCGCCCTCCGGTAGAACTTAAGGGTATGAACGAACGTCTTATCACACGTTTCTCTTGCGGCCTTATAGCCGAACTTGAGAAGCCTAACGTGCAGTTGTGTGTAGACATTCTTGAGAGCAAGATTAAGCACGACGGACTGAGTATTCCTGAGGATGTGATACAGTTTGTTGCATCTACAGCCAATGGTTCGGTGCGCGACCTTCAGGGTGTTGTCAATTCGCTTATGGCATATAGTGTGGTTTACAACTGCAATATAGACATGCAATTGGTGCAGCGTGTAATAAAGCGTACGGTAAAGGTAGACGAGAGTCCGCTTACTGTAGACGAGATTATCGAGAGTGTTTGCCAGCACTACAATGTTACACCCGCCAATATCAATAGCCGTAGCCGCAAGAAGGACTTTGTTATGGCACGTCAGGTGTCAATCTATTTGGCACAGAAGTATACCAAGATGCCGGCAAGCCGCATTGGTCGACTTGTTGGCGGACGCGATCATTCTACCGTGATATATAGTTGCAATCAGGTAGAGCAGCGTATGAAGATAGATCAGAAGTTCTCAAGCGAAATAACAAGTATAGAGAATTCGTTTCGCTCGAGAGGATAAATAATAAAGAACCCAAGGCACATCGCCTTGGGTTTTATTGTTTAATATATATACTTAGCCATTTAATATATATTACTTTGCCAAGTATATTGTATTACTTTGCCAAGTATATTGTATTACTTTGC
>ERZ1034753.144-NODE-144-length-26077-cov-30.249251_pt1 | contig 26077 bp, 18 predicted proteins | sample MGYA00520702_ERZ1034753 | MGnify/ENA primary metagenome ERZ1034753 (study PRJEB33766, sample SAMN09781700) | gut metagenome | biome: gut microbiome | host: Homo sapiens | place: Madagascar | study: EMG produced TPA metagenomics assembly of the PRJNA485056 data...
GAATCCCCGATAAACACTGGGGTTGCGAGAGGTGAAGGGTTGCGCTCACCCTTCACCCACCCTTCACCACCCTTCACCTTTTTGGGCTTTTTTAAAAAACAGTCCCAGGTGTCTATTATGACTTGCATCAGGCGTCTATTAAGCTTGGTTTAAGCCTCATTTGAATTTGGTTTAAGCCTCATTTAAACTTGGTTTTAGCCTCAGATAAAGTTTACGTAGGGCTTTATTAAAGTTTACTTGAGCCTTATTCCGATTTCCAGAACCTCCGATTTTCCCTTATCAGCAGCAGAAAAATCATTAGAGGTGAAGGGTGGTGAAGGGTGGGTGAAGGGTTTAGCGCACCCTTCATCACCATAACAACCTTACATTCAGGTAATTATACTACACAGGTGAAGGGTGAAGGGTAAATTTGAGAGTAGAGTTTTTTCTCTCGCACCTATCTCTACCGCATTTTCAAGGAGAAGACTGGCAAGACACATACCGATTGGCGCAAGATGGTGTACAGTTGCTGCAAGTAGTTACTCCGCCCCCATCCGGTAATTCTTAGGCGACAACCCGGTATGCTTCTTGAAGAAGGTGCCGAAGGATGAGGCATTAGGGAAACTGAGATCACTGGCTATCTGCTGAATCGTCTTGTTCGTATTCTTCATCAGATAAATGCTGCGACGGATAATCGCCTTGAATAGTAATTGCTGGACCGTCTTGCCACATACTGACTTCACGATAACGGAAAGATATTTGGGAGTGATGCAGAGCTGATCGGCATAGAAAGCCACACTGCGCTCACGCATGAAATTTTTTTCTATCAATTTGACCAGCGACTCAAAGACCTCTACCTTGCGCTCCATCTCCTTACCCGCCGTCTTGAACGTAGAAGAGAAGATGCTGCAAAGGCGATAGGTTACCGCCATGAGAAGCAGCTTCTGCTCATGCAGACTGTAGGTATCCGGCTCCTCCTTCTGCTCCAACCTGAGAAGCATCAGAGCATAAGACGACAGCATCTCCTCATAACCCGTATGCACCACAGTACAAGCCGAAGGATAGAGCGTAGAATAAAGGCGCATGCTGACAACGGTATTGCCCAGCATGTGACGAATCTGCTCTACACGGTAGAAAAGCAAGGTAAACCGGAAATCAGAAGAGGTTTCCTGAACCTGCAACAGGATTCCTGGAGAGAGAAAAACCGAGTCCCCCATAGACGCAACAAAGGATGTTCCGTCTACACAGAAACGGAACATCCCTTGATGACAAATGACTATTCCGACATAATCAGAATAGAAAGGCTGCATCAGAAAATGAGGAATTTCCTGAGCCTCATATATGATGATATTATCTGTTATCTCCATTTTTTCAAATTGCTTGAATTGCGAAGATAACAAAAATATCAATTCCCCCGAATGATAACCTTGATTATTTATGATATTTTAGCAGAATTCTGCCGTTACCGGCAGAACCTGCATCCTCTTCCCTACCTTCTTCCCAGGGATTTCACATCTACATTCTTCAACAGATACTCGCGGGTCAATTCCTTGATGTTGCGCTTGCGCCAAGGTATTACGAGCATCAAGCCGGCACATACCAGACAGCCATAGAAGGTCCAGCCTGCCATCTCCTTGATGGATACCAGGGTGGCTTGCACCTGCACCTTGCCCTTCACACTCATGGCAGCCATATTCTGCGCCTCAGTTACACTCTTACCCTGATACTGCATGCCCATCACCGTCTGATCATAGGTCTTTGCCGTCTCCAAGCTGGTACGGTCGTAATCCTGTGCAAAGCGGGTAACGTAATACTGCTGGCGATGCTGAAGCACATTGGTGTAGAGCGCCGAACCGATGCAAGGGGCGATGACCATACGAACGGTGAGCATGATGCAGACCCAGGTAGACATGAAACGGTAAGGCATGCGCTGATTGGCTATCGTAGAGATGAGCGAATAGAGCAGCATCATTCCCGTAGAACGGATGATGATTGGCCATTTCATGCGCTCATACATGCCGTCGTTCTGTACCTCGAAATACATAAAGAGGGCGTAGCCTCCGATAAAGAGGAAGCCCAGACAGTACATCCACTTCAGATGAACATTCTTGGCTCTGGCGATGACCGCAAAAATCAAGCCCATGGTATATCCCACCATCACCCAGTTGCCCAGGGTGGCATTCTGCCAGTTGTCTATCTTCATTCCCACATTGGTGAATACATTCACAAACATGGCGCTGGAGTTGCAGACCATCAGAAGGAAGAACAGCATGATGCCGTAATTGATAACCCTGAGCTGGAACACCTCCATGATAAAATAAGGTGAACGGCGGGTCTTCTCCAGATAGATGAACAGGGCGGTGAAGATGAGACAGACCACCGTAGAGATACGGATGGTAGGATCATCAAACCAATCCAAAGTCTTGCCGAACACCATCACATAGGCAAATGAACAGAGCATGATGCTGAACACCGTGACATTGCCAAACTTCGACATCGTAATCGGGAACTTCGGCATCGGATACTTATGATAAGGCATGGTGAAGAACACGATGATGATGCCCGCCAACATGAATGCCATCATGAAATGATACACATACTGCCACTCGTAAGCATAGGCAAGCCAAGCCGTAAGCCAGGTGCCCAACTGTCCGATGATCATGAAGAAAAGATAGATAACCGGCTGGGAAACCATCTTCTCCGAATCCACTGCATCCCAAGCCTCCTCGGTGGTAGGCTCGCAACCCGGCGTGATATTCTTCGTTGCCTCGATGCCGAAACCATATCGGATGAGTACAAAGAGATGCGCCATCAGAAGCGTCTGTCGGACAAAGCCCATCAGCAAGCTACACAAGCCTAGGATGAACAGCGAATCGGTCTGGGCGCAGACAAAACTGAGCAGAAAGAGAATGGAGAATCCCACGATACACATCATCTTCTCTCTTCGGATACACACCAGTTCGTAGAAGAATGGCGAGAAAGCAGCCATTCCTATCGACGTACAGAAGCCCGCAAAGGCGATGTATTCCGACTGGATGCCCAGTCCGCTCATCATCTCACCGCTGTTGGCGGAATAGACACCACTCATCGTAATCATCGGCACGAAGAGGATGATCATGAAGATGATGCCCAGCGGTTTCGGCACCCAGCTATAGAACGGATAATTCTTATATTCTTCTTCCATATTCCATTACTTTGATTTTCTCTCCGCCTTCACAATCACCATCATACCTGCTGCCAGGCGGGCATTGTCTTCCTTACTGAGGTTAGTGAAGTCGATTCTTACAGGCACACGCTGCTGAATCTTCACGAAGTTACCTGCTGAGTTATCGGTAGGAACAAGAGAATACTTTGAACCGGTAGCCCCGGAGATAGCGGTAACGGTACCCTCAAACTCCTTGTTGCTGATGGCATCCACCGTCATGCGTACCTTCTGACCCACATAGAGATTCTCTACCTGAGTTTCCTTATAGTTGGCGATGACCCACTTCTGGGCATTAGGAAGGATATAGGTGATGGTGGTTCCAGCGCTTACCATCTGTCCCTCTTCCAGGGTGCGGCGACCCAACTTACCATCGCATGGTGCTACCACCACGCAATAAGAGAGGTTCAGCTTCGCCATCTCCACAGCAGCCTCAGCCCGCTGGATGGCAGCAGCCACATTCTGCTTGCGGGTAACCACCTCGTTCACGCCCTTATAGGCAGCAGCCTGCTGTCGCTTTACCGACTCCAGTTTCTTCTTGGTAGCCGCATATTCCACTTCGAGCTGCTCCAGCTGGATTGGTGTAGCAGCCTTCTTCTCTACCAGGTTGCGATAGCGCTCGCAGTCCTTGGCGAGTTTGGCAAGGCGCACCTCTATCTCATCGATGGATGCCGAATAGACGGTAGCCGATGTCTGGGTGGTCTGCTGGGTAGCATCAATCACGTTGGCTCCAGCCTTGGCATCCTTCAGTGCCGCCTCAGCCTCCATCAGACGGATGCGATACTCACGGTCGTCGAGGATAAGAAGGGTATCACCCTTATGAACCTCCTCGTGTTCCTTGAAGCAAACTTTGGCAATATAGCCCGATGCACGGAGGTTGACAGGAGAAATATACTGCTCTATCTGCGCATCATTGCTGGTCTCGTTGGCATTATAATCCAGGAAGAGGCAGACAATCTTCCAAAGTCCGAAAGCAAGGATGGCTACACCGATAAGGCTGGCGATGATCTGACGGATGCGCTGCTTCTTCAATTTCTTCTGCATTTCCTCGTGAGAAGTCTGAGTTGCGGCATTATCTTCGTGAGACATCTGAGTAGCTTCTGCATTTTCCTCACGAGCTGTTTCTATCTTGTTATTTTCGTTCTGTTCCATTGTTTTATTCTGATTATTTGTTTCTTTATGATTCCTTTGTTATTTTACCTGATCCAACTGTCCGGTGAGTTTCAGGAGCGAGAGGTTTGCCACCTTATATTTATAATAGGCGGTGAGATAATTGTTCATGGCTTCGCTCATGCGCATCTCATCCTGAAGAACGGCGGTCATCGTTCCTACACCTTCTTTATACTGGTCGGCTGTTACACTATATACATCCTGCGCCAGGGTATAGTTGTCAAACTGCTTCTTGTAGTTGCGCTGACTGTTGTTCACCTCGCTCACGGCGTTCATATAGTTTGCCTGCATGCCCTTCAGTGCATCCTCATATCCGATGCGGGCATTCTCCTCCTCCACTTTGGCACGTCTTATCTTGGAACGCTTCTCGAAACCATCAAAGACAGGCACTCTCAGCTGAATACCGATGCCGTTGGAACCATACCAGTGGTTTGATTCGCCCGAATGAATCCAATGTTCTATTTTATCGGTGAAGGCAGAATACATCAGGCTACCGGTAAGACTCACCGAAGGCAGATAGCCATCCTTGGCTAACTTGGTCTGCTTCTGTGCAAGTTCCTTCCTCTTCTCCAGGAGCTGGAGTTCGTAGAGATTGGTATTCAAACCGTTGGCATTCACCGTTTCTATCTCTCCCGGATTCACCTCCGTTACCTTGATTTGCTTATCCGCAGGATAATCTATAACATACTTGAGCATGGTATATTGCTGGTCGAGCATGGCGATGGCATTATCACGCTGTACGGTGAGATTCTCGATGTTGAGTTTCACACGCTTCACGTCTACCTCAAGACTCATCTGATTATCATAGAAAGCCTTGGTAATGCCATAGAGTTCTTCCAGACGCTTAATGTTGTCGTTTACCAGTCTAATCTGCTCAGCCGTATTCTGCGCCATGTAATACATCTTGGCGGTCTGCACGATGAGGTCTTCACGTGCCTTCTCGTAAGAGAGCTGATTGAGATGATCAGCAATCTTGGCAATATCGATGGCGGTATTCACCATCTGGTTGTAGAGCGGCATCTGGAGCTGCAAGCCAGCCGAAGCATTATATTGCAGGGTCTTGGTAACATTGTAAGGCTTACCATAAGCAGAACCGTCAGTCACGGAAACGGGAGGCGTGAAGTTGTCGTTCAATTGTGCCACGGCATTGATCTGCGGCAGCAGTTTAGCCTGGTTCTCGCTGATGGAATACTTTCCCTTTGCTATCTCATTGCGACTTTTCTGCAGCGACAGGTTATTGTCTACAGCCATCTGCAAGCACTGGTTCAGCGATAAAGTCTCCTGAGCCATCATCGTAGAAAATGCCCCAAGAGTCAAACAAAAACATATGATTTTTCTCATGTTCATTTTTAATATATTTCTTCTGGTATACAATACTATTGAATTCTGGTGCAAAGGTACTGATTTTCTGCAAATAATCACTATTCACAAAATATCACAATATGTTCAAAAATGCCGTTTCTTTTATCTGCGGAATCCCCCAAAACAAGAATTCCCCACAGATGCTGTCTGTGAGGGAATATTTTACTTTTTCAACTTATACATTTTCACCCAGTCAATCTCCATTTTCACAGGCAACTGAGATGGGTCTGCCTTTCCTACCCAACTGCCCTCTATCTGCATATCGATGAGCAGATAGTATGGCGCCCCGAAAGGATACTGGCCTTCCTTATCTGTCTGGATGCGAGGATAGGAGAAGGTCTTCTCACCATTGATAGAGAAGATGAGTTCATCTGGCAGAATCTCTACCGCATATACATTATATCCATTGGTATCAATCTTACCTGTAGCAAAATGAGGAGGGTTCATATCCTGTTTCAGGGTATGAGTATAATGTGTATGAACGGTCTGATAAGCCATCGGATCAAAGTTAAGATGCTCCATGATGTCGATCTCTCCACCATTAGGCCATGCGATATCTCTATCCGGCAACATCCAAATAGCTGGCCATGCTCCCTGCGCCTGACCTAACTTGGCTCTTACTTCCACCTTACCATATTCTATGGTTCTCTTGTGCTTTGTATACAAGCCACCGGTTACAAAACGGGCTGTATCCGCTTCCAGCTTACCATCGCCATTCAAGTCGTACTTATAGGAACCGTCATTGTTCACACCATGCAGAATAAGTGTTCCGTCCTTTACTTCATAGAGGCGGTCGTCATACGACATGTGGCGCTTCCAATCAGGTCGGTCACGCGGAATCTTACTCCATGATTTGGAATCAAAGGTCTTTCCCTTGAAATGGTCTTGCCAAACGAGTTTGTACTTGTTGGTCTTTTCAGACTTATTGTCTTTGGCTGAGCCGGAAATACATCCCATCATCAGCAGGCAACAAGCCATGCATGTAGATTTCATGTTCATAGTTACTATTATTTTAATTAAAAACTGCTCTATCAAAAACTGTCATTTTCCGACAGTTATTCAGAAAGACATTTTATATACATTCGTCTCTCTTGTCTCAAAGCCCAGACTCTGGTAAAGTTGGTTGGCAGCCACACGGGAAGGGCGCGAAGTGAGCATCAGCGTCACATTTCCCTTGTTTCTGCATAGCTCTATCACCTTTTCTATCATCACTTTACCATATCCCTTGCCCCGATAGTTCTGATCAACCACCACATCTTCTATCCATGCCTTCCTTCCTGTAGGACATTGATAGATACATAGGGTTACCATTCCGATGATTTTCTCATCATATTCCAAAGCATAGAGATGGCTTTGAGGTGAGGCGATAAGACTGTTCAATTCTGCCTCAGTAAGGGTATGCGAACTGGTACTCAGCTGCGAAATCAGTCTGTTAATAGCTTCCAGATAATCAGGCTTCAAATCTTCTATTTCTATAAATCTCGGTTCATTCATGGTGCAAACTTAGCACATATTTCGGAGATTGCCAAGAAGAGCATCTATTATTTTATCTTTTTTAATAATCACATCAATAGAAAAGGCGATTGCCATTCCTATTGCAGGAAAAGCAATCGCCTTTTTTATTTCATACGAATCTTATCTTACTTCCAAGGATTCTCGGTTGGGTAAGGCAAGCTAGCTGGCTGGTTGTAAGCGATATCCTTGATGCCAAGATACTTGAATACCTCGAACAGGGTCTTGCCTACATGAGAGAAAGCTACGGCTCCGTGGTGTGGATAGCCCTTCTGAACCAAGACGTGACGATAGAAGCGGCCCATCTCGTTGATGGCGAAGATACCGATACCACCGAATGAACGGGTAGGAACATCGAGAACCTCACCCTCTGCGATGTAAGAACGGAGGTTGCCCTCTGAATCGCACTGCAGACGATAGAATGTGATGTCAGATGCAGCGATATCGCCCTCCAAAGTACCACGGGTGAAGTCTGGTGTACCACCATTCTCCAACAAACGGTTCTGGATCAACTGATACTTGATCTTACGGCTAGAGCACATCTTGCACTGTGGAGTGTTACCGCAGTGGAAGCCCATGAAGGTATCAGTCAACTTGTAATCGTACTTACCCTTGATGTCCTCATCATAGATATACTGAGGAACAGAGTTGTTGATGTCGAGCAATGTTACAGTATCGTCAGATGCACACATACCGATATACTCAGACAATGCACCATAGATATCAACCTCGCAAGCTACAGGAATACCGCGGCTAACGAGACGGCTGTTAACATAGCAAGGCTCGAAACCGAACTGGCTTGGGAATGCAGGCCAGCACTTGTCTGCGAATGCTACATACTGGCGAGAACCCTTGTGAGCCTCTGCCCAATCGAGCAATGTCAACTCAAACTGTGCCATTCTGCGGCTGAGATCAGGATAGTAGCATCCCTCGCCCATCTCCTTGGCCATATCAGCGCAAACCTCGTCGATACGTGGGTCGTTCTCGTGCTCCTTGTAAGCTACGAGGAGGTCGAGCTCAGAATTCTCCTCAATCTCTACGCCAAGTTCGTACAAGCCCTTGATAGGAGCGTTACAAGCGAAGAAGTCCTGAGGACGTGGACCGAATGTGATAATCTTCAAGCCCTTCAAACCGAGGATGACGCGAGCTACAGGTACGAAGTCTGCAATCATCTTAGCTACTTCCTCTGCTGTACCAACAGGGTACTCTGGAATATAACCCTTCAGGTGGCGCATGCCAAGGTTGTAAGAGCAGTTGAGCATACCGCAGTATGCATCACCACGACCATTGATCATGTCGCCGTCGCCCTCAGCAGCAGCTACGAACATAACAGGACCGTCGAAGTTCTTTGCAATCAAAGTCTCAGGAGTCTCAGGACCGAAGTTACCGAGGAATACAACCAAGGCATTGCAGCCCTGCTCCTGAACTTCGCCCAAAGCCTTGAGCATATCTTTCTCGTTTTCAACTGTAGTCTGACAGTTGAAAATCTCACCCTTGTACTCTTTTACGATGTTCTCACGGCGCTGAGTAGAAAGCGCGATTGGAAAACAGTCACGGCTAACGGCAATAATACCGAGCTTTACTTGTGGAATGTTGTTGCTTACCATAATTATTATGTTTTTATTAAGTTTTTGTATATATGCTTGTTTTTGCTGAGGGCAAAGGTACAAATATTTTTGATTTCCGCAAGCAAATTCTGAGTTTTTTTTCCGTTCAAAATGTAAAAAAACGTTTATTTGTACCCGAATGTAACATTTGATAAACTTCCTGAAACATTTTATACCCCCTAATGGATATCCAAAACAAATAAAAAACTGAATGAATGATGATATTTCGAATAAAAGTTGTATCTTTGCACCGATAAAAACAGATAAGTTAATATGAATAAAATCAAAACAGTCTTTGCCGGAATATGGCATAAGCTATGTGCTTTCTGGGCTTGGTACAAGAGTTTGTATCAAGGTAGGTCTTGGTATACCAAGACCATTGTCGCATTCGTCAGTTGTATCATCGCCTTCATTATTTATCTGGGCGCAGTAGACATCAACTTCTTGTGGCTTTTCGGTAAGTCACCAGGCTATTTCTCCGGCATTCTGAATCCACAGACTTCAGAGGCATCAGAGATATATAGTGCCGATGGCAAGCTGATTGGTAAATACTTCAATGAGAACCGTACACCTGTAAAATACGAAGAGGTGAATCCTGCATTCTTCAAGGCTCTGATTGATACAGAAGATGAGCGTTTCTACAAGCACATCGGTATCGACCCTATCGGTGTGTTCGGTGCTGCCAAAGATGCCCTCCTGCATCATGATGCCCGTGGTGCCTCTACCATCACACAGCAGTTGGCTAAGAACATGTTCCGCGTACGCTCGCAGTATTCTACCGGTTTGCTGGGCAAGGTGCCTTTGCTCCGACTGCTCATCATCAAGAGCAAGGAGTGGATTATTGCCGTAAAGCTGGAGACAGCTTTCTCAAAGAAAGAAATCATCACCATGTATGCCAACACGGTAGATTTCGGAAATAATTCATACGGTATCAAGACTGCAGCCAAGACCTACTTCAATACGAATCCAAAAGACCTGACTACTGATCAGGCTGCCATTCTGGTAGGTATGCTCAAGGCTACTACCTATTATAATCCGCGCACCAATCCAGAGAACAGTCTGGTTCGTAGAAACACCGTATTATATAATATGTTGACTCATGGCGACCTGCCTCGTGCTGAGTATGAAGAACTGAAAGAGCTTCCTATCAAACTCGACTTCAAGGTAGAGGAGAACTATGACGGACAAGCTAAATACTTCCGCGAAGCCGTAGCCAATTACCTGAAAGACTGGTGTCAGGAAGAAGGTTACGATCTCTATTCCAGCGGTCTGAAAATCTATACTACCATTGATACCCGCATGCAGAAGTATGCAGAGGATGCTGCCCGTAAACAGATGAAGCAGGTTCAGCAGAACTTCAACAATCACTGGAGCATCCGCCGTACTCAGGCAGGTAAAGGAAAATGGCTGGGCGAAGAACCTTGGCAGGATGAGAACCACAAGGTGATACCAAACTTCATCCAGGACATCGCAGAAAAGCAGCCTTTCTATAAGAATCTGCTGGCCAAGTTCCCAAACAATCCTGATTCTGTAACCTACTATTATAAGGAGTGGGTTCACCCTGTCAAAGTGTTCGATTACGACAAGGGAAGCATCACTATCAACATGACTTCTGAAGATAGTATCAAGTATATGACTACCTTCATGCACAGCGCTTTCGTAGCCATGGAGCCACAGACAGGAGCCGTGAAGGCATGGGTGGGCGACATCGATTTCGACCACTGGAAGTATGACAAGGTAACAGCCGAGCGACAGCCTGGTTCTACCTTCAAACTCTTCGTATATACCGAAGCCATGAACCAGGGATTGACTCCTTGCGACAAGCGCCGCGATGAATATATCTCTATGCAGGTATACGATAAGAAGAAGCACGAGATGACAACCTGGACCCCAGGCAATGCCAACGGGTCATTCTCTGGCGACAGCATTCCTCTGAAGAATGCCTTTGCCAAGAGTATCAACTCCATTGCCGTCAGACTGGGTCAGGAAATGGGCATCAAGCGCATCATCGAAACCGCCAAGAAGATGGGTATCGACAGTCCGCTCGATGATACTCCATCACTCGCCTTGGGTTCCAGCGATGTCAACCTGCTGGAGATGGCTTGCGCATACAGCACCATCTCTAACAACGGTAAGCATCACGACCCTGTATTGGTGACCAAGATTGTTGATCATGACGGCAAGGTGGTTTATGAAGGACCAAGTACGGAGGAACAGGTTATTCCGTACAAGAGTGCCTTCCTGATGCAACAGCTCCTGCAGGGCGGTATGAGAGAACCGGGTGGTACCTCACAGAGTCTCTGGGGCTATGTAGGCAATTACAGAGATACAGAATTTGGCGGTAAGACCGGTACAACCAACAACCATTCTGACGCATGGTTCATGTGCGTAAGCCCTAAGCTGGTTGTGGGTGCATGGGTAGGAGGCGAATACCGATGTCTCCACTTCCGTACAGGAGCCTTGGGACAGGGTTCTAGAACAGCATTACCTATCTGCGGTTACTTCCTGCAGACGCTTTTCGCAGATCCAGCATTCAAGGAATATCATGCCAAGTTCGATAAGCCAAAGGATGGTGACATCACACGAGACATGTATATCTGTGCCAGCTATGCACCAAAGCCAAAAGTAGATACAACACAGGTGGACAGTACTGCCTTCACAGAAGAAATCATCCTTGATGAAAACGGAAACCCTATTAAAAAGGAAATTCCTACAGTGAAGACGAATGGAGAGGCTACGACAACCACTCCAACTACCACTCCTGCAGCTACAGAAGAAAAGAAAGAGAAGAAGAAGGCTAAGCCTACAGAACAGCCTATCAACTTCGATGACCTCTAATAGAATAATATGATTGATCTCGACAATGCGGAGTTGCAGAATGCACTCCAAATCATACAGTTTACCCGTCGTTCGCTTTTCCTCACCGGAAAGGCGGGGACGGGTAAATCTACTTTTCTACGTTATATCGCTGCCAATACCAAGAAAAAACATATCGTCCTGGCACCTACCGGTATCGCAGCCATCAATGCCGGTGGAAGCACCTTGCACAGTTTTTTCAAGTTGCCTTTCCACCCATTACTGCCTAACGACAGCATGTATTCGGTGCGCAATATCCGAAACACACTGAAATATAATTCTGAGAAAATCAAGATTATCCGCGAAGTAGAACTCATCATCATTGATGAGATAAGTATGGTACGTGCCGACATCATCGATTTTATCGACAAGGTATTGCGCGTATATTGCCGGAACATGAGAGAACCGTTCGGTGGCAAACAGCTTCTGCTGGTGGGAGACATCTATCAGCTGGAACCCGTTGTCAGAGAAGACGACCGCAAACTGCTCAATCCTTTCTACCGCAGCAGTTTCTTCTTCGATGCCAAGATTTTCCAACAGTTCCAACTGGTCAGCATCGAACTCAAGAAAGTATACCGCCAAAGCGACCCTGTCTTTATCGGTATCCTCGACAACATCCGGACCAGTCAGGCAAGAATACAGGACCTGCAGTTGCTAAACCAGCGTGTTGGCGCCCAATTGGATGAAGGCGACTCCAAGCTTGCCATCACCCTGTCCCCCCGTCGCGATACAGTAGATTACATCAATGACAGTCAGCTCAAGCTTTTGCCTGGCGAACCTTGCCTCTTCCGGGGACGTATACAAGGAGAATTCCCAGAAAGCAGTCTGCCAACCCCTATCGAGCTTTACCTGAAAACGGGTGCTCAGATTATCTTTATCAAGAACGACATCGAGCACCAATGGGTAAACGGTACGCTGGGCACCATTATCGGGTTCGATGATGAGGATGATGCCAAGATATATGTACGCACGGAGAATGGACAGGATGTGATGGTGGAACCAGCCGCCTGGAGCAACATGCGCTATCATTTCAACGAGGTGGAAAAGAAGATTGAAGAAGAGGAAATAGGCAGATACGAGCAATACCCTATCCGACTTGCCTGGGCGATTACCGTTCACAAGAGTCAGGGCTTGACTTTCAACCAGGTGAAGATTGATTTTACGGGTGGCGTCTTTGCAGGCGGTCAGACTTACGTGGCTTTGTCGAGATGCACCAGTCTGGAGGGAATCAGTCTGCAGGAGCCTATCCGTCAGAGCGAGATATTCGTCCGCAACGAGGTGAAGCAGTTTGCCCGCCAGTATAACAACCAGAACACCATCCACACGGCGTTGACGCAGAGCAAGGCAGACAAGCAGTATCATGATGCCGTAAAAGCGTATGACAAGGGTGACATGCAAACCGCCCTGGATAATTTCTTCCTCGCCATCCACAGCCGTTACGACATCGAGCATCCGCTAGCCAAGCGCTTCATCCGCAAGAAGCTGAACAAGGTGAATGAGTTGCAGGCTGAGAACGAGCGGTTGCGTGAAGTTATCAAGCAGAAGGATGAAGAAAAGAAGAAGCAGGAGAAATTCCTGAAGCGCCTAGCCACGGAGTATGTGATTATGGGTAAAGAGTGCGAGAAGGAGGGTATGAAAGAAGCAGCTGTCACCAATTACAGAAAGGCGCTCACCCTCTATCCTAGCCATCCCGAGGCAAAGAGAAGGCTGAAGCATCTCAACGAATAATCCCCCAAAAAGGTGAAGGCATTTCAGAGACCAATCATATAAAAAGAATGTGGTTGACAAAACGGAAAACAAATCCGTTTTATCAACCACATTTTTTTATTGATTAAAATCTAATCTCATAGGTCTTGCCCTTCTGGGTCTTCATCTTCTTCACCTTATCTCCATATCTCACCTGGCAAGGTTCACCGGAACCAGAGAGGATGACAGCCTTGGTAAGGCGACCGTTGTCCCAATAGATATCTACCGTAAAGTTACCCTTGGCACGGAGCCCCTTGATGGAACCCTTCTGCCATGCATCAGGCAGGGCTGGCAGGAGATGGATAAAGCCCATGTGGCTCTGCATCAACATCTCGGTGATACCCGCTGTACCGCCAAAGTTACCGTCTATCTGGAATGGAGCATGCGTATCCCAAAGATTATCCAGCGTACCATTCTTCAACAGGTTGCCATAAAGCTTGTAGGCATGATTGCCATCGTGCAGACGAGCCCACTGGTTCAACTTCCAACCCATAGACCAACCTGTAGCACCATCACCACGATGCTCCAATACTACTTTGGAAGCCTTCGCCAGCACAGGAGTAGTGATAGGTGAAATGGTACGACCTGGATGCAAACCGAATAGATGGTTCACATGGCGATGCTCATCCTTAGGATCATCAATATCCTTCGACCATTCCATCAACTGTCCATAGCGACCAATCTGGTAAGGAGCAATATGCTTCAGGGCATCTTCCCACAATTTGCGATCCTTGGCATCCTTGCCCAGAATCTTACTAGCCTCTACAGCATCAAGCAGAATCTCACGAATCACGGCATGAGCGAAGGTTGCACCCTCGTCTATCGGTCCGTGCTCTGGAGATGTGGAAGGAGCTGCTGTATAAACGCCATCCTTGCGATGCCACAGATAATCTGTTGCGAAGTTGGCACTTCCCTTGATGATATCGTATGCTGTCTCGCTCAGGAACTTCTTATCGCGGGTATAGTCGTAATAATCCCAGAGATGGGTAGCCAGCCATGGACCAGCGAATGGAGAGAAGTTCCACGACATATCCTCACTGGATAATGGAGAGGTGAAACCGAAGATGTTGCTGGATACAGATGTTGTCCAGCCACGGGTACCGTAATATGACTTGGCAGTCTTCTCACCCGGCTTCACCTGTGTCTGGATGAAGTCGAAGAGCGGAAGCTCGCACTCGCTCAGGTTGGTGGTGCATGCTGGCCAATAGTTCATCTGAAGATTGATGTTGTTATGGTAGTCAACACGCCAAGGACCATCCACGTTGTTATGCCATACACCCTGCAGGTTGGCTGGCATGTTGCCAGGACGGGAAGAGGCGATGAGGAGATAGCGGCCAAACTGATAGTAGAGCTGCTCCAGATAGAAATCCTTGGCACCCTTGCGGTAGTTAGCCAGGCGCTCATCGATAGGCATATCGTTGGCATTAGCCGCATCATTCAGATTCAGGCTCACACGATTGAACAGGCGGCTGTAATCCTTATAATGCTCCTCCAGCAACTGCGCATAGCCCTTGCCTTCAGCCTTGCTCACCCAGTCCTGAGTGGTAGCAAGTGGATTCACGCCCACATAGGTTTTAGGATCATTGTAATCCGGATTATTGTTTGCCTTGTAATCGGTATCGGCAGAAATGAGGAATACCACCTCGTCAGCACCCTTCACGGTCAGCTTTCCACCTTCGTTCGACAGGTTACCACCCTTGTTGATGGCACGGATGCGGACAGCATACTGCATATCGTTGTTATCGAGACGTGCATCCCAGAGCAGACCGTTCTTGCCATCAGCCACCATCTTGCCTGTAGAAACCGGATTAGGTGCATAAGAGAATACGAGATTCTGCTTGCCCGGACGGGAAGCCTTATAGCGGATAGCCAGCACATTTGCCGGATAAGAGATGAAATACTCACGCTCATAACTCACCCCATCCTTAACGAAGGAAACTGTAGCCAAAGCGGAATCGAGCGACAAGGCACGACGATATTTAGACATACCTACGGTACTCAGCCCCGTTTCGATATATGCCTCACCCATCGTTGTAAAGCTACCGAAGCGGAATGGATCTTCTGCATAAGACTCGTATGGCACAGGACTGTTGAAGTTCTTGCGGGTCAGCTGTGAAGCCTTCTCCCAGTCATTGGCAGCAAAAGCATCTCTGATTTCCTGCATCACATGGGCAGAATTCTTGTTTACATTCCAGTAGTAGGCAGCGCCCTTGCTGGTGTTCGGACCGCCACGCCAGAGTGTTTTCTCGTTCAGGGTAATACGTTCTGCCTCTACCGATCCCATGATATTGGCACCAATACTTCCATTACCGATAGGCAATGACTTAGACTCCCAATCCGGATCCGGATTGCGGGCAGTATCACCAGCCGAGATAGGCTTCTTGTGAGTCCACTTCTCAGGATGGCCTCCATACCAGATTTGCTGTCCCTTCAAGGTGACAGGCGTGTCAAACCAGTAAGACAATGAAGTCTTCTGCTGTGCTGAAGCCTGAAGTGCTCCCAGCATAGCCAAGGTAAAGATAGTTACGGTTTTCTTGTTCATGATGTATATAAATTTAAATTTTCAATTATTATTTTCAATTGCTATTTTGGGAATTATCCAAAATATGATTTTCCATATCCGGTACAAATTTACGATTAATATCTGAAATAACAAAGATATATCATAAAAAAACGAGAATAACCGGCATTTTTTTCAAATACCTGTTATCCTCGTTTGATTTTTATTTGATTTCTATTTTCAGATTAATACCATTTTACTGCATTAGAATAGCCACTACGCTTATCATACTTCAGCGCATCCGTCAATGTAGCTGCATTGCATCGGAAGGTGAAGTTGTAACTGGTATATGGCGCAAGCACTACTGAACAACTCATGTTGAAACAGTGGAGATCTCGAGCCAGACTGGCAGTAGTCATACTAATCTTGGAATTCTCGAAGTCGTAACCAGAAGAGAAACTGATGTTCCATCCATCGCTCAAGCGAACATTACCACTCATGTTAAGAGTCTGTGTAAACTTGTAAGGATAGCGCATGGTCTTCTCGTTGAATTTCTCTCGTCGAGTATCCTCACGCATGGTAACACCATATCCGAAGGTCAAAGACCAAGGCATCTTGAATGCCATATAACCGTCACTGTCGGTCTTTGCTTTACCGCCGCCACTCTTCTTGGCAGCCGTCTTACCTTTCTCGATATTATCATCCACGTTACTCTCGATGTCGGTATCCATTCCTTCATCGTCATCATCACTCTTTCTGTTCTTGTCCTTATCGTCATCATCATCGCCACCACCGAAGAGTTTCTTCAACTTTTCCGGATTCAGCGTGAATGAGAAGTTCTGTGACATTCCCTGGAAACGGCCAAAACGCCCCTTGCCCCACTCTGTGTGGTTGCCTACATATACATTGCCCTGATCATCCAGTTCGTATGCGTATGTAGCAAAGACGGCATTCATGTTGAATGTATAGTTCTTCCACCACTTGAGACGCAGGTTGATGTTCATATCGCTCCAAGGGCGAACCTTAGCTGCGGTGTTGTAACTCATATTGATATCGAACGCGTCAATGAGACTCACCTTCTTGAGACTGTCGTTCTTATCTCTCCATTTCATTTCCAGGTTATTACCCAGAGTGAATGAAATGTTACCACTCTTGCCCTTACCCGGAACACCGTAAAGTGCATTCTGATATGGTGAATAACTTACGAGCGATACGTTGCCATCAGCATCGGTCTTCTGATAAGTATCCCAGAATCCATACCGGCTAGCACCGAAGTCTGGTGCATAGCTGAAATTGACTGTCGGAGTGAGCACGTGGCGAATCCTGTCTATTCTGTTACCGAAGAGCTTACGGTTAGGAATCCAGAATCCATACAGCTTGGTAGAGAGACCTACGCTCATGTTCCAGTTATAAACATTGTTGAAGCCATAGATGGTATCACTCTTCTCAACCTGCTTCTCGCTATCCCATGATTTCTCCACCTTATTGGTATACATACGGTCGGTGAAGTTGAACGATGGACTCACATTGAGATATTTGAAGAGAGTGAACGAAGCACTCACCGGTATCTGATGCTGCCATCCGTTGCGCCAATCCTTGATAAGCGAACTGTGCATCAGCTTATCCTCCTTGGTATTGATACTGTTGGAGATATGACCGGTATAGCTCATGGAGATTTTCTCATACCACCTTTCATCACCCACCATCTTTTTTCTTCTGAACGGATAGAATCGGGAGATAGAGATATTGAGGTCTGGCAAGGTCATCGCTATCGAAGAGTCACGCATGTTCTGCGAGAGATTGGCAGTAGAACTGAGCGACATACCGATGCTGGAGAATGTAGTACTCCAGTTGACTGAAGAGGTTCGCGTACTCTGCGTCATCGTCTGCGGATTGTAGAGTGAACTCAGATTGTTTCGCTCATAGCTGGATGTGGCAAAGTTGACACTTGCCGACAACGAACTGAACGGATTAGCCTTTGAATCTTGCCTATGGCTCCATTGCAGCTTGAAACTCTCCTGCTCAGTGAAGTCAGGCATTCCCTTGTCTCCATTCTTCGTATCTTGGTAACTGAAGAAGAACGAACCGGAATACTTATATCGCTTGCGATAGTTGCTTGCCACCGAAAGTCCCCATGATCCCTTGGTATAGATTTCTCCGAGGAGCTTCAGATCCCACTTGTCACTCATGGCGAAGTAATAACCACCATCCCTGAGATAGAATCCGCGCGCACTCTCATCACCGTAAGTCGGCATGATGAAACCGCTGCTATAACTCTTGGAGAATGGGAAGAAACCGTATGGTATGGCAATAGGCAACGGCACATCGCACACCACGAGATGAGCAGGTCCGAAAACCACATCCTTACCCGGTCGCATCTTGGCACGTGAGAGTGAGATATAGAAATCCGGATGCGGATCATCACAGGTGGTATAAGTGGCATGTTTCAGATAAACCGTACCCGTAGAATCTCGCTTCGATTTCATACCTCTCAAGAAACCATCTTCCTGCTCTGTATATACATTATTAATAAGAGCCTTCTTACTCTTGAAGTTAAACTTGATGGTATCAGTATCGTAGGTATCGCTTCCCATCTTGAAGACTGGCTTTCCCTTGACGCCTTCATCAGCAGAAGAATCGGGAGTACCCATTGCCTTCACATTACTCTTGTCGAGATCCATGGAGATACGATCTGAAGAAAGGTCCATGTTCTGATACTTCACATTCGAATTACCAAAGAGATGCGCCACCTTATTATGAGCATCATAGACCAGCGAATCGTCTGCCTGATAACTGACAGGAGCGTCAATACCACCCGATTTCTTACGGTTGATACTGTCCAGACGGATACTGTCATCCACCACCTTATTATGTTTCCATATAGCCTTCTGCAGCGAGTCCATCTGGGTGGTATCGGTCTCCGTACTGATGATTTCATTGCCGAGCGAATCGACAAAGACGGAGTCGCCCACAGCCACGGCAGTAGAATCCACCTGAGCCTTCTTGTCTTTCTTTTTAGAAGGCATACCCGGGTTTGCCACCATCATGCAAGAGATGGCAGCAAACATCAGTGCAGCTATAGTTGATTGTTTTCTCATTCAGAAATTATTGTTAAGAAGTTACCCAACTGAACTTCTATCCTATTTCAAACATCCGCTCCCATTCCTGGAAGCGCTTTACTCCTTCCTCGCCAAACTTAGCGAGACTTTTCTCTGCCTTTTCTATACTCTTTTCCTTGTCGAGATGAGTCTTGCTGAAGAATTTGTCAGCATAGCAGATTACCTTCTCCTCCATGGTTTCGGGCAGAAAATCCTGATGAGGCAGAGGCAGTTGCTGCTTCTCGATTTGCTCTTTTGTGATGCCGGCACCCGTATGGCGCTCGCATACCCGAGCATGGCGCTCATAACCTTCCTTGCGCAACAGTTCGGCACCCAATCTACCATGACAGATATATGGCTGCGAGCCGAAACACATGATGCCGGGAGCATCAGTCATGAAGATTCCTATATCGTGAAGCATCGCTGCTTCCTCGATAAACTGGGCATCCAAATGCAATTCAGGATGAGACGAAACAATCTGTAGCGCTTTTTGCGCTACAGATTGACTATGTGTAATGAGGATATGACGAAGCTCATTATCCTCAGGATAATACTTATCAATTAATAATTTATAATTCATAATTAATAATTATTCGTAGCCGTCCACAACGGCGCAGCCTAATTGTTAATTCTTAATTATCAATTCTTAATTATTCTCGCGCTCGATATAAGCGATAACATCGCCCTTGCGCACCTTGCTGCCCTGCTTAGCATTGATTTCTACGAGCTTGCCGCCCAATGCTGCCGGGATAGTTTCAAACTCGCCCCAAGGAGCCTGGATATAGCAGAAGGCATCACCTTCCTTATATTCCTTGCCTATGTATGGTTCTACAGCTGGCTGGCACTCGCCCTCGCCCTGGAATTCCCAGAAGAGCTGACCGGCTACTGGTGCCACGATGGCATCTGCCTTGGCGTGCTTGAACTCTGCGAGCTGAGCTGGTGTCAAGGTGCTGCCGAGCTTGGCATCCTTTGCCTTCTGGAGGTCAGCCAGGAAGTTCTTCTTTGCCTGTCCGCTCTTGAAGTTGCGATACTGCTCTGGGTGCATAGCGAGCTCGAAGAGCTCCTCATCGTCCTGACCGTAATCCCAACCGTTCTCGTCCATTTCCTTCTTGAAGTCGTCGAGTGCATTAGTAAGCAATGTATGAGCATCAACATCTGTAAACTCACGACCCTGCTTCTTGGCAAGCTCTACGAGTTCTGGGGCGATAGTTCCAGGAATCTTACCACTCTTACCGAGAATCATACCCCACATTGAGTCGTCCATCATTACGAAGCGGCCCTTGCCCTGCTCCATGGTGAGGAGGTTCATCAGTGAGATGTTCTTCACGTACTGGCTGAATGGTGTTACCAATGGAGGATAACCCACGCGTGGCCATACATACTCTACCTCGTCGAAGAGCTTGATCAGAAGGTCGTCCATAGACAACTCTTCCTCACCCTTCTTCTTGCGGATATTGTTGATAGTCTGACGCATACCGCCGAGGTCTGCCATCATAGAACCCATCATACCGCCAGGGAGACCGCAACCGAGCAACAATGAAGACATAATCTTGTTACCTGGGTTGATGAAGTAGCCCAACCACTCGTCGATGAACTCCTGAGTCATGGCACGAGCCTTCATGTAAGCGCTCATGTTGATTTCAGGAACCTCGAAGCCCTCGTTCTTCAGCATGCTGATAACAGAGATTACATCTGGGTGAACCTTACCCCATGACAATGGCTCGATGGCTGTATCGATGATGTCGGCACCATTGTTGCAGACCTCGAGGATAGAAGCCATAGAGAGACCAGGACCAGAGTGACCGTGGTACTGGATGATGATCTCAGGATACTTGTCCTTGATCATCTTGGTAAGCTTACCGAGGAATGCAGGCTGACCGATACCAGCCATATCCTTCAAGCAGATTTCCTCTGCACCTGCAGCGATGAGCTGGTCGGCGATGTTCATATAATATTCGAGTGTATGAACAGGAGAATTGGTAATACAGAGTGCACACTGTGGAGTCATACCACCTTCCTTAGCCCACTTGATAGAAGGAATGATGTTACGAACATCGTTCAAACCATCAAAGATACGGGTGATGTTGGTACCCTGCTTAGCCTTTACCTTGTACATCAAGGCACGTACATCGTCTGGCACAGGATACATGCGAAGAGCGTTCAATCCACGGTCGAGCATGTGAGTCTTGATGCCCACCTCGTTGAATGGCTTACAGAATGCACGAACTGCATCATTAGGATTCTCACCAGCGAGGAGATTAACCTGCTCGAAAGCACCACCATTGGTCTCTACACGGCTAAAGCAACCCATTTCAATGATAACTGGGGCAATCTTAGCCAACTGATCCTTACGTGGCTGGAACTTACCAGAACTCTGCCACATGTCTCGGTATACGAGACTGAACTGAATTTTCTTCTTCATTCTTATTATTAAATTTCTTTTTTTCTATTATATATAATAATGTGTATCCTATGCTCTCAAGCTCGCAAAAGCCAAGGCATTCCATACCAAGGTGCAAAATTAGACAAAAAATTCGAGAAATCAGACTTTTCCCCTCATTTATTACATTTTCTGCACCGAAATTATTAATTATTAATTATTAATTGCCAAACTGAGAGAACAAAAATGAGAAATATAGGGGAATAAATACAAAAAATGGTTGCGAAATTTTGTTTTGTCTGCTTTTCTCAGTACCTTTGCACCCGTTTTTGGAATAACAGAGAAAAAGACAAAAATCTAGTTACAAAATTTATAGACTATTCAAGCAGAATATGGCGAACAATACGAAAAATCATCAATTACCTATCTGGACAGAGGTAGAGTATACAGCATTATGTAAGAATCCGTTCATTGACACTCCTTTCTTCATTCCAAAGGAATCGAAGGTCTTCCTATGTCGTGAAGACGGCAGCAGAGAGGAACAGCGCATGATTTTCCTGGTCTTTAAGTCTACTGCTGCAGCAGAAGATGCAGAATGGGAAGACGACCCTATTCCTGGCGAATTGTGGGTAAAGCCTTTGGAGGATGACGACACTGAGGAATATGAACCTGCAAAAATCATCTATCTCGGACAGGATATTGATGACTTTATCAATGTGGTTAGCGAAGATGATAATACCATTACATTCGACTTCTACTGGCGTCACGGTGAGGTAAAAGTAGAGAAAGCAGAAAAAACCGACGAAGGATTCGTATGCAAGAAGGAAGACTTCGGCGAGGAGGGTCTGCGCCTGACTCTCATCCCTGAAGAAGACGGCAATCCATTCTCTATCAACCTGCAGATTCCATACATCGGATTCTCTCTGTATGACGCTGAAGACCACAAAGTACATGGAGAGATAGAAGTGGCACACGACCAGATAGACAATTACCGCTACGAGTTCGTAGGCAACGATACCAACGACCGTTTCTCATTGCATCTCGACAATGACAAACTGATTTATATCTGCGTATTGCGCCCTGAAAGTGCACAGCTGGTGGTACGCGACCAGCGCGAACGCCTTTCCGTGGTAGACCAGATTCCGTCAGAGGGTAAGCTGAGCCAGCTGATGATGAATGCTCATTCTGCACTCATCAAGAACAAGAACTACCGTTGGCGCGTGAACATCTCTGGCAGTTCTATCGCTCAGGAGGTGGAATTGGAAATCAATCCAGAGAGTCTCGTTGCATTCATCAAGGAGCAGATGGCTAAGGGCACCGACATGGATACCCTCGGACAGCAGCTCATCGCCATGGAACAGAAGTATGCCTTCCAGTGGTTCTGGTTGAAGGACAGCGACTGGAGTCATGACGACCCGATGTTCGACATGTTCATGAACCAGCTTGTAGCATTCTCGTTCGTCACCCAGAAGCCAATCCAGGGCGACCAGCTGCAGGCACGCAACAACAAGCGCAAAATCAAGCGTTGCGCCAAGCTCATCAAGGCTCATCAGAAGGGAGAAATCAGCCTTTGGGAAGAGGAAGAGGAACAGCGTAAGGAGATTCTCCATCTCTTCAGCACCTTCCACGGTCCTTTCACAGAAATGCTGGAATCATTGAATGATGAGTCTGGAGAAGATTAAAATATATCCTCGGATTATTTTATAATATATCGAGGAGTTCCTCGAATCTTGAGATACGTCGGAGCTTCGGATGTTCAAATTCCTCTATTTTTTCATGTGCCCATGTGGTATGAAAAGGAATATGGACAGCCGAAGCTCCGATTTTTAATGCAGGAGCAATATCACTCTTGAAACTGTTTCCCACCATCACCAGCTCGTCGGGAGTTACATCCAGTTCCCTGCAGAGACGATGATAAGCCTTGGGCGTCTTGTCGCTCACGATACTTACCACATCAAAATACCGTTGCAGCCCAGAACGCCACAACTTATTCTCCTGATCCATCAACTCACCCTTGGTGAAGACTGCCAGCTTATATTTCTTCATCTCACGGAAACAAGCCAAGGTTTTCTCTACCCCTTCCAAAGGCTTGGCATCAAGATGCAGGAGACTCTTACCCAAGTCCACAATTTGAGCAATGACATTCGCCTCCACCTTACCATGACTCACCTTCACCGCATTCTCTACCAGGGATATGGTGAAAGCCTTGCAGCCATACCCCAAATCAGCCATATTTTTACTCTCCGTCTCGAAGAGAGCTGCAGAAATATCCTTTTCCTTTCCATATTCCGCAAGCAGCTCGCAATACTCATGCTCCACGTCCTCGAAATAGTTTTGTAATGCCCAGAGCGTATCATCGGCATCGAAGGCTATCGCCTTGATATTCTTCAGTTTTTCCATACTTTTCATTTCTTTTAGTTGCAAAGTTAATGTTTTTATCCGAAAAGGAAAACAATTTATTCTGCTTTCTTTTGCATATACCAATATTTTTCGTAACTTTGCCAAAAATTCAATAAAAGCAACAATATGAAATACCCTATAGGAATACAAAACTTTGAAAAAATCAGAAATGACAGTTATGTCTATATTGACAAGACTGACTTGATTTATGATTTAGTTCACAATGGGAATATATATTTTCTGAGTCGTCCAAGACGATTCGGAAAATCATTGTTGATTTCTACCTTGGAATGCTACTTCCAAGGAAAGAAAGATCTGTTTAAAGAACTTGCCATCGAACAATTAGAAAAAGAATGGAAGCAATACCCTGTTTTCCATATAGACTTCAATGGCAAGGATTTCACACAAGCAGGAGAATTGGAAAAGACTTTGCTGACTTTTGTTGAAACCCAAGAACTGATTTATGGTAGAGATCCATTAGCCACTACCTTGGGAGACCGATTTATGGCTGTATTAAGAACTGCCCATGAAAAGACAGGACAAGGCGCCGTTGTCTTGATTGACGAATATGACAAACCTTTACTGGATGTCTTGGACACAGGATTAAAGACCTTCGATTCTGAAGGTAACGAGCGTTTGTTGGAAGACAGACATCGTGAAATCATGAAAGGTTTCTACAGTGTCTTCAAGGCTGCTGACAGAGATTTGAAATTCGTGCTATTGACTGGTGTCACCAAGTTTTCTCAAGTTAGTGTGTTTAGTGGTTTCAACCAGCCTAACGACATCAGTATGGACGACCACTACGAGGCACTTTGCGGAATCACGGAGGAAGAATTATACTCAACCTTCGATGAACAAATCAAGGCTATGTCCGTAAGATATAAAGTATCAGAGGATGAGATGAGATATCGACTCAAGCGCAAGTATGACGGTTATCACTTCAGTCCAAGCATGCTCGACATCTACAATCCTTTCAGCATCTTGAACTCACTGAGCAAGAAAATCCTGAGTGATTTCTGGTTCCGTACAGGTTCGCCAACCTATCTGGTTCGCTTATTAGCTCATTCTGACGAAAACCTCAACGAGTTGACAGGAAAGTATTATCCAACGAGCAGTTTTATTGACTACAAGGCAGATATAGAGGCTCCCCTACCTATGATTTACCAGAGCGGTTATCTCACCATTAAGGATTGGAACATGGATACCGATTCCTATCTCTTGGATTTTCCAAACGACGAGGTAAAAGCGGGTTTCGTAACCATGGTGGCAGCCAATTATCTGAGACCCAAGGAGTCACCAGACGCATGGGTTATAGAGGTTGTTAACACTATGAAGACGGGAGATTGCGACAAATTAGAGAAGCTACTCACCTCCTTCTTCGCCAGCATCCCATATAGTCAGCGACGCAAGGATGACGAGCGGGAAAAAGAGCGCTATTTCCAATACACATTTTATTTGGTGATTCGCATGATAAGTTGCTTTACTGTCTTGATTGAGAAAGAGCAAAGCGAGGGACGAGTAGACAGTATCGTAGAGACCCCTAATTTTGTTTATATCTTTGAGTTTAAGCGTGATGGTTCAGCACTTGATGCCTTGAAACAAATCGAGACAAAAGGATATGCTCGTGAGTATGCCGCCGACAAAAGAAAGATATACCAGATAGGCTGCAACTTCTCATCTGAGACAGGTACAATTGATGGCTGGAAGCTGCAGATTTCTTCAGAGGATTAAGAACAAATAAAACACCGTTTGAAATTTTCTTGTTTAATGAAGATTCCAAACGGTGTTTCATTTTATTTTTTACATATCATTTCTCTTCATACCCTTCAAGCAACAATAGCGATAATTATAATTTTTCTTACTAAAGAACGGATGGAAAGTCTGTAAGTTTCATGTGCCATCCTGTAGATTTCAAATGCGAATGGGGACATTTCACTTATTGTCTTACTAGGGCACAACATTGCCCCTAGGCGGGCAACTTTTTGCCGTCTAAAGATAAATATTACTACGTCGGGATAGAGATTTCTACATGCCTATAAAACGTTTCGCCAAAAGCATAAAGGCTGGCGGAATTTTTCTGTACGTAAGCCCTGCTTTCAAATCCACTCTTCACTCTTCACATATATGGCATAAGCATCTGAATACAAACCATTTACTGAGGTGAAGAGTTATGCCGACTCTTCACAACTCTTCACCAGTCTTCACTTTTGGGATGTAAGCGGCTCCGCGTTTATACCTTGCATAATTCAAAAAAAGCAGTAACAG
>ERZ1034753.146-NODE-146-length-26038-cov-20.502059_pt1 | contig 26038 bp, 17 predicted proteins | sample MGYA00520702_ERZ1034753 | MGnify/ENA primary metagenome ERZ1034753 (study PRJEB33766, sample SAMN09781700) | gut metagenome | biome: gut microbiome | host: Homo sapiens | place: Madagascar | study: EMG produced TPA metagenomics assembly of the PRJNA485056 data...
GCACATAGAAGCCAGAGGTTGCCCAGATTTCAGGAACATAGTACCTTAGGTGGACCTAGCGTATCCCCATTAAATTCTATATTGCTTTCCAAGCAACCAATCCTTTTCCTAAATCATCTAGTTCTATGGCAAGAGCTGTAATCTTGCGCTTGTCTGCTTTGAAAGGTTCTGCATACTGCTTAGCTTTAATTTGCTCTGCTGCAGCATCAACACCGCCATTGTTACTTAGCTTCAATTCCAATACATAGATGATGGTCGATGTTTCTACCACCATATCTATTCTACCCGTAGCTATCATCTTCTCAACTTGTACTCTGCAGCCAATGGCATTGAAAATTGTACTCAGGATGAGACGATAACGTTCTTCCATATCCATGCTTGCAAGCTTCTTGTTGCTGTATGGGACATCGGCAATGAGAGCTTTCAGACATTCCATAGCTTCTGATAGATCGCCCATTTTCAGGGAATACTGCAACATATTCTGAGTAGATACCACTTGGGCATTTGACTTCAGCGTCAAAGCTGGTAACACTATCTTATACAAAGCCTTGCGTACTTCATTATTAGGAATGCCTAGTAAATAAATACCTTCTACATACCCTTTTATCGTAAGGTAACCAGACTGATAGAGGAACAGTTCTGCTCCACCGCCTGTCACGTCAGAAGTCTCCAGGGTATCACTATCAATCGGACATTTTTCGAAATCCTTCAATCTTATTTCTATATCATCCACAAACTTAGGAAGTAACGAGGTTGCTCCAGAGGAAGCCCAGTAATTCTTAAGACTGGAATCAGAAAGGGCATTGACAAGACTAAATGGATTGAATATGTCAACCATATTTTCATGACTGAAATGATAACCATCGTAGAATGTCGTTAACTGTGCAACGGCTTCTTCGAAAGTCCACCCATTCTTTGTAGCCAGTTTATTGACTTCCGGATTGAAATCATTGAGGACTTCTTCTTTCGTGATACCGCAAAGAGCAGCATACTCAGGAGCGAAACTGATGTTGCTCAAATTATTGAGAACTGAGAATAGCGAAATTTGCGTAAACTTGGTTATACCCGTGATGAAAACAAACTTCTCGTATTTATCCTGAGCTTTCAATACAGAAAATACTTCTCTATAGACACTCGTACATGCTTCATGTTGCGGAGTCTTCCAGGAATGCTGCAATGGAGAGTCGTATTCATCTATGAGAATAACCACCTGCAGCCCAGTCTTATTGTAAGCCGTCTTTATAATTTCTATCAGACGAGTAGCTAATGGGAAGTTTTCCTTGGCTTCAATCCCATATAAAGATTCATATTCTTGAAAGGTATAGTTCAGATAACCTTTCAGACTTTCCGGTTCTGCTCCTGCCTGGCTCATGTCGAGTCTGATAACAGGTCGCTTCACCCATTCTGTCTCCAGTTGCATAATCTTCAATCCCTCGAAGAGTTCCTTCTTTCCTAGGAAGTATGCTTCAAGCGTATCGACAAGAACGGATTTACCAAAGCGACGTGGTCGGCTCAGGTAATTATACTTCTTCCCCCTATTGGCAAGGTGCCAGATGATATCTGTCTTGTCAACATAAAGATATCCATCCTTTCTGATTTCCTCAAAAGACTGGATACCTACAGGCAATTTTCTGTCGTTTGCTTCTATCATAATTATTTGTGCATTTGTAAAAATATCACTACCGGAGCTTGCTAAGCTCCTCTATATGTTCTTTGTTTGATACTTAGTTCGTGCTTGATTTACAAAGATATGGCTTTCTACTTGGCTCTATGCCTTCTAAGCGGAGATATCGATATACCGTTGACTTGGACTTTATATTTAGTTGACTTTGTATATCGTCTATTCCCATGCCTTTGGCATATAGCATAGCAGCTGCTCTAGCCCTTTTGTTGCGCTTAAGCTTCGGTCTTCCCATTTTCTTGCCTCTCGCCATCGCTGCTTTTCTTCCGGCTTGTGTTCTTTCTATTATTAAATCTCGTTCGAACTCTGCAAGACTTGCGAAGATGTGCATCATCAATTTTCCTGAGCTGTTGGATGTATCGATATTATCTTTGAGGGATATAATCTCTACACCTTTTTCGTGCAACTCTGAAATGATATTTAGTAAATCACTTAAAGAACGCCCTAGACGGTCGAATTTGTACACGACCAATACATCTCCATTTCGGAGATATTTAATCGCTTCTGCAAGCTCTAAACGGGCTTTTAGACCGCTTTTATGCTCGGAGTACACCTTCTCGCAACCGGCTTTTTCTAATTCTGCCAGTTGTAAATCTAGGTTCTGATCTTTTGTGGAGACTCTTGCATACCCGATTTTTGCCATACCTGTATTTCTATTTAATTTCGATTGCAAAGATACAAAAAATCGAAATAACCACCAAACTTTTAGGCGGCTATTTCGAGATTATTTTTTGTAGTTCGATTATTTTTTAATTTAATCGAAAAAGTTATATTTGGTTGCCGAAGAGGTCTAGCTCTTCAGATTGTTTCTTCCTCAAATCGACATTGATGCCAAGGTCTCTTTTGTATGTGCTTCTGATGGTTCCTGCTAGATTTCGCACTTTTCCAAGTTTACATCTAGCTTCTATACTGTCAACTATTGCTTCTGCTTTGTCGAGAACGGTAGTGTCCTCGATGGCCTTTCTTGTTAGGGGTATAATGATTCTGTTAGCCCATTCTGCATCATGGCCTCCTTCGAAAATTTTATGCAGTCTAATGCGGCAAAGGTTGTGCATGCGCATGTTGAACTGTTCTTTTTGACAGTCTAAAAGAGGTTTTTTCTTTGCAGGTGGCTGAACTATTGTGCTTGCGTCGTTGGCACAGATGATTTTGAATTTATAACCAACGACTGTTGGCTTTCCTTGCTTGTTTGCCTTCTTTAACTCTGTGTAGTCAAAGCAAATGTCTATAAGCCCTTGGTTGAATAGTTCTCTAAGCTCGGCTCTGGCAGGATCGATAACTTTCTCCTTAAACTGGCGTGTTCGCTTGTATTGTTCTTTGTGCTTGCGTCCGTCCTCGTCAACGTGCTCGTCGAGCTTGAACATGGCTTTAAGCTTCTCTATCGTATATTCGAATTTTCGTTCTTTACGCCACTGGCAGCAGAATAGAAAAAAACGAAAAGAGTACATAGACTTGTTGAGCAACATAGCCTGTGCGGGATTGAAGAGCGTAAACTTTTCCCTAAGTTCAACCAGGCGATCAACAAGCATAGGGTATAGATCTACATGGATTGTGTCTGTGCTAGAATCGTATTTGACACCGCCAATGATTGGTATGCTTTCCCAGTCACCAGGCTTAAGGCTTGGATTCAGAAAAGTCGTTTTTTGGAGGCGATTGAAAGCGAACTTTAGCTGGTCAACCTTTGGTAGGTTTTCCTGTCCGTCTTCTCCAGTTATAGCTAAGCTAGAACGTGGAATATCGTAAGATAACAATCCGTCATAACTATTAGCTTCTCTTAGATTTTGCCATGGATGAGCCTTCTTCCACTCGTTGTAACGAGAAAAAAAAGTGTTTGCTATGACGGCATAACTTCTTCCCATCAAGGCCGTCCAAGAAAAACGGCTTGTAGTTATATCGTTCGATTGTGATATTAAGTTATTATTCATTTCTATCTATCTTTCTGATTTTTATAATTGTCTGCTGCAAAGGTAGATATAAAATAGCATAAAACTGCAAAAATGGTGAATATTTTGTGTAATATTAACAAATAGCCACTTGTGCTTTATTCTTGATGCTTTTTATTTTTTTCATAAAGGTGTGGCGGTTTTCCACAGTTTTTGGCGCTTATGGCGCAATCGGTGGCTATTTAGAAAATTAGTGGCTATTTATGGCGCAATCAGTGGCTATTTATGGCGCAATCAGTGGCTATTATGGCGCAATCAGTGGCTATTTAGCTTTGTAAGTTGTTGATATTCAAATCATTATAGAATCCCTAAATAATGCATAAATATATATGCTAAATAAATGCTTTAAATACGCGTGCGCGCATGAGAAAACGGCCTTTTTGGCGAAAACAAATGTCTTTTTGTACGTTTTTTCAGACATTTTTACTTTTAGGGGTCGCCCCACAAGGGGGCTCATCCTCATTCTTGCTGCTCGTGGGTTCAATTTGCTCGTTCGTCAATGAGTGTGCGCTGACTTTGTGGCAACGTACAAAAAGCAGGCTGTTTTGCGTGTAAAATATTTTCACTTTTTAATTCTCGGTTGAACTTTTGGTACTTTTGATATTCATGAGGTTGGTCGGAATGACTACTGAAGCTTTATATGTCAAAATGTTCTTTGCTTTTTGGCGCAAAAAGTGGCTATTATAAATTATGTATACTTTGCAAATACCTGTTTATTAACATGTTGTCATTCTATTTCGTATTATAGTTTCTTCTGTCTATTTGAATGATCAAACAGATATGCTAATCTATAAAAATATACCTATAGAGTTAGGTGTTTATATACATATACATAGTATTTATGTAAACATATATGTTGAATAAAAAATAGAAAAAAATACGTTATTTTTTGGATAAATGTTGTATATTTTTCTTTTAAATAGAAAATCGATTTTTCCCAAAAAGTTTCAGTTTTCTTATTTTAGTTCCTAATAGAATGCTCTTTTTGCCTGAGTTTAGGGAGAAATAGAATACCTTATCTATCATAAAAGGATGTTTTTATGTCGTTTTTTACTTTTAAGGGTCGTCCCACAAAGGGACTCATCCTCATTCTTGCTGCTCGTGGGTACAATTTGCTCGTTCGCCTATGTGCCTACACATGATAATTTAAATTATTCCATATAACTGTTATATAGAATAATTGGGGGTATAGTTTCCCAAAAAGTTTCAGTTTGAGTAGTAGTGTGGAAGATTTTACTTGCTAATTTACAAAAAAGGTGGGCTGTTTTTTAACATTTAAATGATAAAAAATACTCGTTTTTGAGTTGAATTAAATTATTAATGTTAATATAGGATATATATTTTTTTTCTTATTGTTTTTTGCTCCAAATGCAGTTACTTTGCACTTCTATTCACAGCAATGTGGGTGTATTCTATAATATTTAAAAGTACAAATTATGAAGAAAAATTTATTGTTTATGAGTGGTCTTGTTGCCATGCTTCTCAGCTCATGCGACCAGGACATCACTAATGTAATTAACTTACCTGGTGGTCAGGACACAACTACACCAGCAGCCCAGAAAGAGGTTTCTTTCACGGCATCCATGGATGGCATGAATACACGTGCCGTTGAGACTACTATTGCCAATTTGGGTAGTTTTAAGGTGAGTGCCTTTGATGCCGACTATGATTATACTATCATGCGGGATGTGAAATATACCTCTTCTGACAATGGTCAGTCGTGGGTTACCGATGCAGGTAAGTTCTACTGGCCTGCAACGAATGCATACAATAATCACTATTTTTATGCTTATTCTCCTGATGTTCCAGGAACAGTAGGAGCTTTCAAGGTTATTAGTGGTGGTATAAATTTGGAAAATTTTACACCTAATGAGACGGCCGCAAGCCAGAAGGACTTCGTGTATGCTTCTGCTAAAGGTAATTACGCAGAGAATTCCGATAATCCTGTAAATCTCGTATTCAAGCATGCTCTTACTGAGATTAGCATTAAGGCAAAGAATGCCAATGCAGATTATAAGGTTCAGATTACCGGGCTGAAGCTTGGCAATATTGTATCAAAAGCTACATTCAAGTTTCCACAGTTGAATCGTAGTGAACCTGGAGAATGGTATGGTTTTGGTACAAATGCTCCAACAACAGATTATACAACGACTTGGACAGCTCCTGTAACGCTTACTTCAGAGGCTTCTTCTCTTGATGCTGCAAATGTACCATTTATGCTCATTCCGCAACAGCTTACTGCAAATAAGGAAAATCCTGCCAGTGGTAACTTCATTGCAGCAAAGATTACTGTCGTAAAAGATAACCAGACCATTTTTAATGGCTGGTCATACGTAGCTATTGATACTACTTGGGAAATGGGGAAGCATTATGTCTATACACTGGATTTTTCTAATGGATTAGGAAAGGATTATTCCTCAGTAGATATTGCTGTCAAGGCAATGAAGACTAGTGTGAGCGTTACAAATTGGGAGAGCAAAGACGAAGGTATTAGCCTTGGAAAAAAATAATGATGAAATATTGTGTGTAAAAAGGATAGCCAGGGTTTATGCTCTGGCTATTTTTATCTAACGAATAGCCAAATTATGGTTTAGAATTGAAAAGATTTAGGCATAATATTTCATCATAGTTTTAAATGATGAAATCTCATACTGAAAAATGAAAACTCAATCTATATTTAGAGATGCTTTCGTGAAAGAAAAGAGCATCTATACAAGTCTTTCATTTCTTCTTTGAGAAATAATCTCCTAATCACTGTCTTCACAAAGACAGGGCATATTCCAAAGATTGAAATATTCAATTCTTGGAGAACGGTAGTGCAGCTATACTGCCATTTCTCTGAGACTTCATGTGGAACTAAAGGGATGATCAAATACAGTAAGCTTACAAAAGGATGGATATGGAACCGCACAACTGTTTCCAAGTTCATCAGTGTGCTTTGCTGTATGGGCGTTGCGGAGATCCAAAAGATCGGCACTGAAAAAATCGTTTCGGTAAAGCCATTCGTGTTGCAATGGATCGATTGCTCGGATATAGAGACCGAACGTCATAGAGACGATTCTTTACAGCCTCAGGCGACTCCTTCACAATCTTCTTCATCTGAAAGAAGTGAAACCCTTTCTTCTGGAGAAAAGTCTTTGGATAATTAGAGTGTTTTTTTAACGTGCGCTTGCGCCGATAGAGTGGTGTTTTTTCATTAGGGGGAAGCCTAATTCCCCCTCAAAAAGATTTTGGAGGGCTTAACAAGCTTCTATGAAGCGACTTACGTGCGGCAAGCCGTTGTTAAAATTAGGCTCAGGGAATGCTCCCTAAGAACCCTGCCCCCCTAACTCAAAAACAGATATTTATGGCAAAACAAGTAATGGACATTCGACCAGGAAAGGGCATGACCCTTTCTCAAAGCAATGAGCATTTGAGAGTTTCTTTGCATGGTGCGAAAACAAGTTCTCGGTCTTTAAATATAGACCCAACAAGAGACCTTCTGAATTTCGAAATAACGCAAGGATGCCAGGTCGTTCCTGTAGATAAAAGAACATCTATTCCGAAACGAATAAGAGAAAATTTGAAAAAAAGAGGTATTGAAGACCCTAACAAGAAATATAAGAAATTAGGGCTGGAACCCAAAATAAGGACAATTGCCAACTTCATATTAGGAGGATCGAGAGACCAAATGCACCGTTTGGCTTTTGGAAATCAAAAGGTGAATTTGGAACGTGGTGCAGACAATTCTTCCATCAGAAGAATGCCAGAAATAGAAAACTGGGCTAAAGATATGTATCGGTTTATGAGTGATAGATTTGGAGAGAAAAACATTGCTGCATTTGTGGTACATTTGGACGAAACAAATCCACATATACATTGTACAGTTCTTCCTATCACCGAACAGAACAAATTTTCGTGGAAGCAGGTGATGGTTGGTGAGAATAATTCCAAGTTTGAGTATCAAAAAAGAACGACCGAACTTCATAATGCCATTGCAGAAATCAATGCAAAGTATGGGTTGGAACGTGGAGATCCAATAGCTGAAACTGGTGCAAAACATCGTTCAACAGCAGAATATCACGAAGCTTTAAGAAAGGAATTGAAGGAGCAAAACAAAAGACTCTTTGATACTAAGATTGTTCTTGATGATGCTATCGAGAAGAACAAGGAAACCATCAAAGAACAGAAGCAGACCATTGATTCTTTGAATAAGGAAATCAAACATGCCTCTGCAAGAGTCAAGGGATTGAGTACGATGATAGAGCATCTGGAAACCTATAAGGAAGACCTGGAGAAGGAAATTGCGAAGTTGAAGGCTGACCGTGATTCTGGTAAGATCTCAGCTGAGGAAGCTGCCCGAAAGATGGATGCCATCACTAAGAACCTTGAAGATGTCAAGGCTCAGATTCTTGACAAGGAAAGCAAGCTTAGTGTGGCACAGGCAAAGCTCGACAGTTTGAATGCGCAGACCTCAAAAACGGAAACTCGCTACCAGGAGGTGAAGACGAAACTTCAAACAGCACAGCCTGAGTATAACAAGAATGCCATGCAGGAAATGGAGGCGTTTGGTTACAATCTCGCTGCTTTCGATGCTATGAAGAGGATGGAGAAATACAACGAAATGACAGCAAATATGTCTCCTGACGAAAGAAGAATACTTGACAAATACAATTCTGTTCTTTTGGATGATTCTATCTTCGAGCAGATGGCAGAGAATGCTACTGAAATTACGACAGTAGCCACTGCTCTGTTCTTGGGTTATCTTGATAAGGCTACAGCTATTGCAGAGTCTCATGGAGGAGGTGGTGGTCCTGGCACTGGCTGGGGAAAGAAAGACGATGAAGACGAACTCGCCTTCAAACGTAGATGTATGCTTATGGCTATGCACATGATGAGACCGCAGAACAAGGTGAAAAAAAGTAGATGGCATAGATGAAAAGAGCCGGAGGAATCCTCCGGCTCCAGCCTATCTGTCACGTCCAGCCTCAGTGAAAAGGCAAACACGAACTTAATCGCACACAACAACAATAGGCTTCCGCTGAGGACGTCCAGCCTCCGTGAAGAGACAAAAACTAACTTAATAGCACATAACAACAGCGGCTCTTATATGATATTCCTTTCTCTGTAATATTTCAATTGTGCATTTTGTCAAGATCTTCAGGAGAAGAATATGGCTATGATCTGCTTACTTTGCAAAAGGACTCTTTCCTCCATGCTCTTTTAGATATTTTCGTGAACGTTCCATCATTCTGTCAATATCTTCAAACGAGAAAAGTAATTTTCTCCTTTGTGGATTTCTCTCATTCTCTTCTGCCTCACGTACAAAACGTTCAGCGTCTTCACCTGTCAGCACAGGTGTGCTTCTTATTTCTAATGCCATAATTTTACGAAAGAATTATTCCTGCAACAAGCAGCAATACACAAGAGCCTATAGTAAGAAATATGGGAGCTTTTACATCCTGCATTCTTCTGACTCTGCGTATTACTTCGATTGCACCGATGATGGCAATGGTTCCTGCTAACAGAAAACATTTGTTACTCATTATCGTCCATTATGTTTGTCATGCAGCCATGCCTTCTGTTCGTAGCTGAGTCCATCCCAGCTTTCCTTGCGTTTCTTGCCGCCTGAATGTGTCATAGCCTTACCGAAGCCTTTGAAGAGCCATGCCATGAATAACCATAAAAATACTGTTCCCATATCTATAAACTTTAACTGGTTCTACAAAATGATTTCTACTTCACTGAGAATGTGGCGATACTGTCAAAACCGTTAGCCACCACTCCATATTCTCCTGCTGGCAGGTCATGGAGAGTTACGAGGTATGATGAAGTTCCAAACTTCTTCGCCTCATAATCCACGGTGGTGAAATTGGTGGTAGCCGATGCGCTTCCGAAACCGATGTCTGCCATCTTGAATCTGCGTTCCTTCTTCTTGGTTTCGAACTTGAAGATGCCGAAGGCGTTCTTTGGCTCCTCGCTGTTGTCCTTCACACGGATGATGAGGGAAAACTTCTTGGAGGAAATCTTGTTAGGGCTTTCTGCTCCCTTCACAGTGAGGTAAGCTTTTGTTCTGTCAAGAAGGGAAGCTCCTGGAATTGGAACCAGGGCGAAAGCCGAAGACTTTGCCTTGTGTTCTCCAGTTTCCTTCTGGAGAAGCGTTGTGGTGCTGTCTGCGTTAATGACAGCTACCTGTCCTTTATACTCTGGTTCAGGAACCGTTACTTTTTGTGCTTGCGCTGATGCCATGCAGTAAAATACTGCGATTGATAGCAATGTTGTCTTCATTTCTTAAAAAACTTAGTCTGGCTCCTGACTATATTGTGTTATTTTTGAAGGTGTGTACGCTTGCATGAAGGGGTGGAGCCAAGCTGAAATCTCCACTCTAGGCCTTCGCATTGCCATCCGCAAGAATCACCCCAGTCCACCCCAATTGTGTATATACGATAACTTTCACGGCCAAGAAAACTCGGTCGTGAAAGTGTACAATTCACCCTATGGGGCATCCCTGTTGATTATCGGGCGGATGAAGTTGCGAAGTTCAGAGTGCCGATTAAACAGTTACGCCTTATGCTGTTGTACTTTGAGAGTGCATTTCTGCAACTCGCTTGCAAAGGTAGGTATTTTTTCTGAAAATCAGCAACTTTTTTGCAACTATTTTTAGGCATAAAAATAACCGCAGAGTATTAATATTTACAGTCATTTTTCTTTTCTTTATAATCGCGCGCGATGATTTTTATTTTAAAAAAAATATTTCTAGGCTATTTTTTGCAGTTTTTTATATCTGTTTTTATTAAAAAGTATTCTTTTGGATACTTTTAACGCAGATATGTGTGCTAAGAGTATTATTTTTTATACCTTTGCTGCAAAAATGACTAATATGAAGCAAATAACTATTAAGGTCGCTTGGAATAATTCAGCATTCGAAGGATTGGTTTCAAGCGAAACATCATATGGTGAAATGAAAATTGTTACCAAAGATTTTAATGATATTATAGATATGGGTGAAGCTGAATTGAAAATTGGTTTTGATGGATATACAGAATTCGGATTAGAACTTCCTGAATGGTACAAAAACAAAGAATATGAATTTGTATATAAGTTCCAAGATGTAACTGCCATGTTGAAGGCATATTCTTCATACGTATCGCTCGCTGCGATTAGTAGGGAGACTGGAATCAATAGTGCATTGCTATCCCATTATGCAAATGGCTTAAAGGTTCCTCGGAACAAGCAGCAAAAGATAATTGTTGCAGGACTGCACAGGATAGGAGCGTTGTTAAGCAAATGCACTATTGACGATGAACGTAAAACTCAACTCAAAATAGAGCGTAAATAGAAAAGGATAAGCATACTTTCTATTTGATGTTTTGTTAGTAAAGCGAAAGTCTGTTAACTTTGTGGTTAGCAGACTTTTGATTTATTCTATATATTCTTTATTAAATAGTATCTTCATGCTTTAATAAATATTATTGAATTTATTAAATAATATATTTCGTATTTATTAAATAAAAAGATTCTGTTTAGAATGGCATTTCTTCATCTTTCTTGCTACCTATAATCTCCTTTGCCAAAGACATGTAATCTTCTGCACCATTGGATTTTGGAGAAAAGACAAATATACTTTGCGACAGTGCGGCAGACTTGTTCAAGTCTTCACATTGGCGTATGCTAGTATGAAACAGAGCATCTGGAGATTGCGTTGTGAGCATTTCTCTAATTTGCTTTGAAACTCCAAATTTTGTTTGCTTAGTAAGCAGGTATTTTCCTTCTATGGTCTTGTGATTTGCCTTGATTATTTGGGTGAGCTTCTTTGCTCCTGTTATGCTAAATTTATCAGCAATAGGGACTATGAGCTTGTCAGTGGCAACTATGATGTTTACAAGGATGGCACCAGAACCTGGAGCAGAATCTATGAGAATATAGTTATAACTGTTTTCTATCTTATTAAGGATGTCTGCCAAATAGTGAGTAGCACCATTTATGTCATCTTCTATGCTGAGTTCTATATTATGAGCATCTTCATCGAGAGCGGTAGAACCAGGAATGATCCAAAGATTCTCGTTGATTGATACTGGTTTGATTTCTACATCATCATCATTGAGATATGTGGAAAGATTACTTGCTCCTTCTACATTTGCTCCAGATTGCATGGTGAGGTTGCATTGTCCATCGCTGTCTATGAGAAGTACTTTCTCCCCAAGTTCTGCAAGTGCAGCACCGAGATTGAATGTTGTCATAGTCTTGCCAACTCCACCTTTGTGGTTTGTAACTGCTATTTTTATTGCCATGGTTGCTTTTTTTATTTGTTATTGTAAAAGGCTAGAGTAAGTTGAAAGAAGAGATGTTCCTATCAATTCTTTCATAGATTTTCCTTGCTTTTTACCTTCTTTACGTAATGCCTTAATCAAAGTCTCAGGAAGCTGGACAGTAAGCGAGACTTCTTTTACTCCTTCTATGAGCTGTTTGCGAGGTCTTCCCCAATTATCTATCGATTTCTTTTTTGTGCGAAGTTCTTCTTTTAAAGAAGATGTGTTGTCTTTTGTATCTGTAACAATGATTGAATCTTTGCTGTCAGACGACAGGCTAGTTGGTGTTACATCTTTCAAAAAATCCACATTGCCTTTTTTTTGTATAGCCATATCTATTTAATATTTAAAGATTTATGTTGCAAATATACTATATTTATATTTAATGATGAAGAATATTTGTAAAGATTAACAATAAACTTTAATAATTACGTATTATTATATTTATTAAATAAGTATCATATAGTTTATTAAATATAATAATACGTAATTATTAAATAAGAATATTAGTATTTATTAAATACTATATGTTTATTCTTTGGCTTTGTTAATTTCTACTTGACAGACTATCACGACCAGATTTGGAATGGAATGTTAGACTGGTTTGTAGTCTTTGCATTGAAGAGCTATTGAGCAAGTTGCACACGTTGTGTTGCATGCTGCTATGTCTGTGACAGTGTAGGCTCCTGTTTTACGGCTTCCGTCACGTTTGATCAATCCGGCAGAAGTGAGACTGGCAAGTCCGTAAGCGGCTGTTCTTTGAGAATAGTCAAGTTCTGATACTATATCTTGAAGTTGCTTGCCGTTCTTGGATTCACGTATTTTCCAGAACACTTCCTGTGCTTTTGGCGGTTGTGCCATGAGGCGCTGACGTATATCTTCATTGAGTACAGTAGATTTTTCTGCTAGTTCTACAGCTCGTTTCTCACGAAATTCCTGACGTGCCAGGAAGGATGCTTTTCGTGCAGCCTTTTCTTCGTTAGAAAGTTGTTTATAGCCACCTTTTCTTAACGTGCAGTTTTCTTGCAGGTTATTTTTCGCAGAGTTTTTAGCATCTTCCTCAACCATATTTTTTCCTGTTAAAGCTACCGGTGTTGGTAGTTCTTCGGGAGTGAAGAAAATTGTCTTTGCATCTTTGAAGGCGTAGTTATAGACTGCATTCTGCAATACCAGGTTCTGCTTTTCAATGCTAACTTCTGAGCGTTGCGGATGAGAGTATAGTTCGCCTGTTTCGAGACCTAATACACCAATTTTCGACATGGTCTCTGGGTGCTCGTTGTTTACTTCGACTATTTTTTCGAATGCATATTGAGTGAGATCATCAGGTACAGCTATGAAGAAGAAGTCTGTCCAGCCGACATACTTCCATAGCTTCTCATCATGCATCAGGTCATCTTTGAACTCCTTAATCTCTAGAGCAACGGTGAAACAGTGCCCTTGGTTGAGAGCACGATACCCTGGCTTGATGAATAGTATGACATCAGGAATTACCTGTAGCTTTTTGTCGAGTCCCAAGCGTGTTTTCTCGCCTGTGTCCTGACGCAAGCGGAACTCTTCGAAAATCTTATACTCCAAATATTGAGTTGGTATCTTCTCTGTCCAAGAGTAAGCATGCAAGCACATATCTTTAACAAATGCTTGTATCTTCTTGCCTTTTAATAAGTTCTTTAAATCTGCATGAGCTTTCATATTAACTCCTTTCTTTATGTTTATAATTTTGTCGCAAAAGTACTAAAAATATACTTAATATGCAAATTTATTGCAAGTTATTTCTTTAATATTATACATATTTAACCTGCAAATATGTTGCAAGTTACAATCTGTGTAATTAGTAAACAGTTAATTAGTAATAAAGTTATTACTAAAAAGGTTCTTACTAAGAAGATTTTTACTATCTTTGCATACAATATAAATAATAAAACGAAAACGATTATGATAGAGAATCCATTTGAGTTCGGTAGGGCTGTGGAAGATGAATGTTTCACAGATCGCATAGAAGATGCTAAACGTTTGGAAGCCAACCTTACGCATGGCATCAATACTATCCTCATCTCTCCAAGAAGATGGGGAAAGACTTCGCTTGTCAAGAAAGTGATTAGTCAGTCAAAGCGGAAAGATGTGAAGTTCATCTTTGTTGATGTATTCTCATGTAAGTCCGACTATGAGTTTTGCAAGATGCTGGCAACGGAAACCATCCGCCAGACATCTTCCAAATGGGACGAATGGATTCAGATGGCAAAGACCTTTCTTTCCAACATCACGCCGAAGTTCTCCTTCTGTACTGATCCAATGAACGACTTTTCTCTGTCTTTTGCCTGGGATCCAAAGGATAACCCTGAAAGGGAAATCTTGCAGCTGCCAGAGAAAATTGCAGAGAAGAAAGGCATTAAAATAGTTGTGTGCTTTGATGAGTTTCAGCAGATAGCAGATTTCAAGGACTCGCTTACCTTCCAGAAGAAACTGAGGACTGTGTGGCAGCATCAGAAGCTGACTACCTACTGCATGTTTGGAAGCAAAAAACACCTGATGACTAAGCTGTTCCACACCACAGAATGTCCATTCTACAAATTTGGCGACATCATGTTTCTCGACAAGATACCGGAAACAGAGTGGGTTCCATTCATCTGTGAGAAGTTCAAGAATACAGGGAAGCATATAGAGGAAAAGCAGGCTCTTAAGATTTGCCAAGTCTCGGAGAACCTGTCTTCGCTCGTCCAACATCTGGCTTGGCTCACCTGGTACAAGGCTAGTCCGGAAGTTACAGATCAGATGATAGATCAAGCTATCGATGAACTTTTGGATCAAAATCGCCTGTTCTATCAGCGTGATATGGAAACCATGACGGTTTACCAGAAGAATTTCCTCATAGCGGTGGCGAAAGGTATCAATTCTGGACTTTCTCGTCGAGAGGTTCTGAATGAGTATCATTTGGAAAGTTCTGCAAATGTACAGGGTGTTAAGAAGGCATTGATAGCTCGTGATTTTATAGATGCAGATGGGGATATTATATCCTTTAATGATCCGTTTTTCAAGTTGTGGATCAAGAGAAATATTGCGCAGCTTTGATGGGAATGCTTGAGGGTGTATCATAGGTCCATGACACACCCTCATATCAAATTAAACTTCCTTCCAATCAACTAATCCTTTACCTAAATCATCCAATTCTACAGCAAGGGCAATTATCTTGCGCTTGTCAGCTTTGAACGGTTCGGCATATTGCTTAGCCTTAATTTGCTCTGCTGCCGCATCAACACCACCATTGTTGCTCAGCTTCAATTCCAATACATAGATGAAGGTCGATGTTTCCACCACCATATCTATTCTACCAGTAGCTATCATCTTTTCCACTTCCACTCGGCAACCGATGGCATTAAAAATGGTACTCAGAATCAGACGATAACGTTCTTCCATATCCATACTAGCAAGTTTCTTGTTGCTGTATGGAACATCCGCAATAAGAGCCTTCAGACATTTCATAGCTTCTGGTAGATTCCCCATATTCAGGTAAAGGTTCAGAAATGCTTGTGATGACTGAATGTCATTACTCTTACGCATGGAAAGGGCAGGCAACACGATTTCGTTCAAGGCTTGTTTTACTTCGAAATTAGGAATGCCAAGAAGGTAAGTACCATTCATATAACCCTTAATAGTGAGATAGCCAGACTGGTAAAGAAATAACTCAGATCCACCACCCGTTACATCTGAAGTTTCTATGGTTGTACCTAGCAAGGCACTATGATCAAAGTCGTTCAAGCGAATTTCAATATCATCAACGAATTTAGGAAGCAGCGAGGTTGCTCCTGATGAAGCCCAGTAATTTTTAAGACTGGAATCAGAGAGGGCATTGACAAGACTAAATGGATTGAATATATCAACCATATTTTCATGACTGAAATGATAGCCATCGTAGTATGTCGTTAACTGTGCAATAGCTTCATCGAAAGTCCACTCATTCTTTGCGGCCACCCTGTTGATTTCCGGCTTGAAATCATGAAGAAGTTCTTCTTTCGTGATACCGCAGAGAGCAGCATACTCTGGATTGAAACTGATGTTGCTCAAATTATTGAGAACAGAGAATAGAGAGATTTGTGTAAACTTGGTAATACCAGTGATGAAAACAAACTTCTCGTATTTATCCTGGGCTTTCAATACAGAAAACACTTCTCTGTAGATATCCCTACATGCTTCATGTTGCGGAGTCTTCCAGGAATGCTGCAATGGAGAGTCGTATTCATCTATGAGAATAACCACCTGCAGCCCAGTCTTATTGTAAGCCGTCTTTATAATTTCTATCAGACGAGTAGCTAATGGGAAGTTTTCCTTGGCTTCAATCCCATATAAAGATTCATATTCTTGAAAGGTATAGTTCAGATAACCTTTCAGACTTTCCGGTTCTGCTCCTGCCTGGCTCATGTCGAGTCTGATAACAGGTCGCTTCACCCATTCTGTCTCCAGTTGCATAATCTTCAATCCCTCGAAGAGTTCCTTCTTTCCTAGGAAGTATGCTTCAAGCGTATCGACAAGAACGGATTTACCAAAGCGACGTGGTCGGCTCAGGTAATTATACTTCTTCCCCCTATTGGCAAGGTGCCAGATGATATCTGTCTTGTCAACATAAAGATATCCATCCTTTCTGATTTCCTCAAAAGACTGGATACCTACAGGCAATTTTCTGTCGTTTGCTTCTATCATAATTATTTGTGCATTTGTAAAAATATCACTACCGGAGCTTGCTAAGCTCCTCTATATGTTCTTTGTTTGATACTTAGTTCGTGCTTGATTTACAAAGATATGGCTTTCTACTTGGCTCTATGCCTTCTAAGCGGAGATATCGATATACCGTTGACTTGGACTTTATATTTAGTTGACTTTGTATATCGTCTATTCCCATGCCTTTGGCATATAGCATAGCAGCTGCTCTAGCCCTTTTGTTGCGCTTAAGCTTCGGTCTTCCCATTTTCTTGCCTCTCGCCATCGCTGCTTTTCTTCCGGCTTGTGTTCTTTCTATTATTAAATCTCGTTCGAACTCTGCAAGACTTGCGAAGATGTGCATCATCAATTTTCCTGAGCTGTTGGATGTATCGATATTATCTTTGAGGGATATAATCTCTACACCTTTTTCGTGCAACTCTGAAATGATATTTAGTAAATCACTTAAAGAACGCCCTAGACGGTCGAATTTGTACACGACCAATACATCTCCATTTCGGAGATATTTAATCGCTTCTGCAAGCTCTAAACGGGCTTTTAGACCGCTTTTATGCTCGGAGTACACCTTCTCGCAACCGGCTTTTTCTAATTCTGCCAGTTGTAAATCTAGGTTCTGATCTTTTGTGGAGACTCTTGCATACCCGATTTTTGCCATACCTGTATTTCTATTTAATTTCGATTGCAAAGATACAAAAAATCGAAATAACCACCAAACTTTTAGGCGGCTATTTCGAGATTATTTTTTGTAGTTCGATTATTTTTTAATTTAATCGAAAAAGTTATATTTGGTTGCCGAAGAGGTCTAGCTCTTCAGATTGTTTCTTCCTCAAATCGACATTGATGCCAAGGTCTCTTTTGTATGTGCTTCTGATGGTTCCTGCTAGATTTCGCACTTTTCCAAGTTTACATCTAGCTTCTATACTGTCAACTATTGCTTCTGCTTTGTCGAGAACGGTAGTGTCCTCGATGGCCTTTCTTGTTAGGGGTATAATGATTCTGTTAGCCCATTCTGCATCATGGCCTCCTTCGAAAATTTTATGCAGTCTAATGCGGCAAAGGTTGTGCATGCGCATGTTGAACTGTTCTTTTTGACAGTCTAAAAGAGGTTTTTTCTTTGCAGGTGGCTGAACTATTGTGCTTGCGTCGTTGGCACAGATGATTTTGAATTTATAACCAACGACTGTTGGCTTTCCTTGCTTGTTTGCCTTCTTTAACTCTGTGTAGTCAAAGCAAATGTCTATAAGCCCTTGGTTGAATAGTTCTCTAAGCTCGGCTCTGGCAGGATCGATAACTTTCTCCTTAAACTGGCGTGTTCGCTTGTATTGTTCTTTGTGCTTGCGTCCGTCCTCGTCAACGTGCTCGTCGAGCTTGAACATGGCTTTAAGCTTCTCTATCGTATATTCGAATTTTCGTTCTTTACGCCACTGGCAGCAGAATAGAAAAAAACGAAAAGAGTACATAGACTTGTTGAGCAACATAGCCTGTGCGGGATTGAAGAGCGTAAACTTTTCCCTAAGTTCAACCAGGCGATCAACAAGCATAGGGTATAGATCTACATGGATTGTGTCTGTGCTAGAATCGTATTTGACACCGCCAATGATTGGTATGCTTTCCCAGTCACCAGGCTTAAGGCTTGGATTCAGAAAAGTCGTTTTTTGGAGGCGATTGAAAGCGAACTTTAGCTGGTCAACCTTTGGTAGGTTTTCCTGTCCGTCTTCTCCAGTTATAGCTAAGCTAGAACGTGGAATATCGTAAGATAACAATCCGTCATAACTATTAGCTTCTCTTAGATTTTGCCATGGATGAGCCTTCTTCCACTCGTTGTAACGAGAAAAAAAAGTGTTTGCTATGACGGCATAACTTCTTCCCATCAAGGCCGTCCAAGAAAAACGGCTTGTAGTTATATCGTTCGATTGTGATATTAAGTTATTATTCATTTCTATCTATCTTTCTGATTTTTATAATTGTCTGCTGCAAAGGTAGATATAAAATAGCATAAAACTGCAAAAATGGTGAATATTTTGTGTAATATTAACAAATAGCCACTTGTGCTTTATTCTTGATGCTTTTTATTTTTTTCATAAAGGTGTGGCGGTTTTCCACAGTTTTTGGCGCTTATGGCGCAATCGGTGGCTATTTAGAAAATTAGTGGCTATTTATGGCGCAATCAGTGGCTATTTATGGCGCAATCAGTGGCTATTATGGCGCAATCAGTGGCTATTTAGCTTTGTAAGTTGTTGATATTCAAATCATTATAGAATCCCTAAATAATGCATAAATATATATGCTAAATAAATGCTTTAAATACGCGTGCGCGCATGAGAAAACGGCCTTTTTGGCGAAAACAAATGTCTTTTTGTACGTTTTTTCAGACATTTTTACTTTTAGGGGTCGCCCCACAAGGGGGCTCATCCTCATTCTTGCTGCTCGTGGGTTCAATTTGCTCGTTCGTCAATGAGTGTGCGCTGACTTTGTGGCAACGTACAAAAAGCAGGCTGTTTTGCGTGTAAAATATTTTCACTTTTTAATTCTCGGTTGAACTTTTGGTACTTTTGATATTCATGAGGTTGGTCGGAATGACTACTGAAGCTTTATATGTCAAAATGTTCTTTGCTTTTTGGCGCAAAAAGTGGCTATTATAAATTATGTATACTTTGCAAATACCTGTTTATTAACATGTTGTCATTCTATTTCGTATTATAGTTTCTTCTGTCTATTTGAATGATCAAACAGATATGCTAATCTATAAAAATATACCTATAGAGTTAGGTGTTTATATACATATACATAGTATTTATGTAAACATATATGTTGAATAAAAAATAGAAAAAAATACGTTATTTTTTGGATAAATGTTGTATATTTTTCTTTTAAATAGAAAATCGATTTTTCCCAAAAAGTTTCAGTTTTCTTATTTTAGTTCCTAATAGAATGCTCTTTTTGCCTGAGTTTAGGGAGAAATAGAATACCTTATCTATCATAAAAGGATGTTTTTATGTCGTTTTTTACTTTTAAGGGTCGTCCCACAAAGGGACTCATCCTCATTCTTGCTGCTCGTGGGTACAATTTGCTCGTTCGCCTATGTGCCTACACATGATAATTTAAATTATTCCATATAACTGTTATATAGAATAATTGGGGGTATAGTTTCCCAAAAAGTTTCAGTTTGAGTAGTAGTGTGGAAGATTTTACTTGCTAATTTACAAAAAAGGTGGGCTGTTTTTTAACATTTAAATGATAAAAAATACTCGTTTTTGAGTTGAATTAAATTATTAATGTTAATATAGGATATATATTTTTTTTCTTATTGTTTTTTGCTCCAAATGCAGTTACTTTGCACTTCTATTCACAGCAATGTGGGTGTATTCTATAATATTTAAAAGTACAAATTATGAAGAAAAATTTATTGTTTATGAGTGGTCTTGTTGCCATGCTTCTCAGCTCATGCGACCAGGACATCACTAATGTAATTAACTTACCTGGTGGTCAGGACACAACTACACCAGCAGCCCAGAAAGAGGTTTCTTTCACGGCATCCATGGATGGCATGAATACACGTGCCGTTGAGACTACTATTGCCAATTTGGGTAGTTTTAAGGTGAGTGCCTTTGATGCCGACTATGATTATACTATCATGCGGGATGTGAAATATACCTCTTCTGACAATGGTCAGTCGTGGGTTACCGATGCAGGTAAGTTCTACTGGCCTGCAACGAATGCATACAATAATCACTATTTTTATGCTTATTCTCCTGATGTTCCAGGAACAGTAGGAGCTTTCAAGGTTATTAGTGGTGGTATAAATTTGGAAAATTTTACACCTAATGAGACGGCCGCAAGCCAGAAGGACTTCGTGTATGCTTCTGCTAAAGGTAATTACGCAGAGAATTCCGATAATCCTGTAAATCTCGTATTCAAGCATGCTCTTACTGAGATTAGCATTAAGGCAAAGAATGCCAATGCAGATTATAAGGTTCAGATTACCGGGCTGAAGCTTGGCAATATTGTATCAAAAGCTACATTCAAGTTTCCACAGTTGAATCGTAGTGAACCTGGAGAATGGTATGGTTTTGGTACAAATGCTCCAACAACAGATTATACAACGACTTGGACAGCTCCTGTAACGCTTACTTCAGAGGCTTCTTCTCTTGATGCTGCAAATGTACCATTTATGCTCATTCCGCAACAGCTTACTGCAAATAAGGAAAATCCTGCCAGTGGTAACTTCATTGCAGCAAAGATTACTGTCGTAAAAGATAACCAGACCATTTTTAATGGCTGGTCATACGTAGCTATTGATACTACTTGGGAAATGGGGAAGCATTATGTCTATACACTGGATTTTTCTAATGGATTAGGAAAGGATTATTCCTCAGTAGATATTGCTGTCAAGGCAATGAAGACTAGTGTGAGCGTTACAAATTGGGAGAGCAAAGACGAAGGTATTAGCCTTGGAAAAAAATAATGATGAAATATTGTGTGTAAAAAGGATAGCCAGGGTTTATGCTCTGGCTATTTTTATCTAACGAATAGCCAAATTATGGTTTAGAATTGAAAAGATTTAGGCATAATATTTCATCATAGTTTTAAATGATGAAATCTCATACTGAAAAATGAAAACTCAATCTATATTTAGAGATGCTTTCGTGAAAGAAAAGAGCATCTATACAAGTCTTTCATTTCTTCTTTGAGAAATAATCTCCTAATCACTGTCTTCACAAAGACAGGGCATATTCCAAAGATTGAAATATTCAATTCTTGGAGAACGGTAGTGCAGCTATACTGCCATTTCTCTGAGACTTCATGTGGAACTAAAGGGATGATCAAATACAGTAAGCTTACAAAAGGATGGATATGGAACCGCACAACTGTTTCCAAGTTCATCAGTGTGCTTTGCTGTATGGGCGTTGCGGAGATCCAAAAGATCGGCACTGAAAAAATCGTTTCGGTAAAGCCATTCGTGTTGCAATGGATCGATTGCTCGGATATAGAGACCGAACGTCATAGAGACGATTCTTTACAGCCTCAGGCGACTCCTTCACAATCTTCTTCATCTGAAAGAAGTGAAACCCTTTCTTCTGGAGAAAAGTCTTTGGATAATTAGAGTGTTTTTTTAACGTGCGCTTGCGCCGATAGAGTGGTGTTTTTTCATTAGGGGGAAGCCTAATTCCCCCTCAAAAAGATTTTGGAGGGCTTAACAAGCTTCTATGAAGCGACTTACGTGCGGCAAGCCGTTGTTAAAATTAGGCTCAGGGAATGCTCCCTAAGAACCCTGCCCCCCTAACTCAAAAACAGATATTTATGGCAAAACAAGTAATGGACATTCGACCAGGAAAGGGCATGACCCTTTCTCAAAGCAATGAGCATTTGAGAGTTTCTTTGCATGGTGCGAAAACAAGTTCTCGGTCTTTAAATATAGACCCAACAAGAGACCTTCTGAATTTCGAAATAACGCAAGGATGCCAGGTCGTTCCTGTAGATAAAAGAACATCTATTCCGAAACGAATAAGAGAAAATTTGAAAAAAAGAGGTATTGAAGACCCTAACAAGAAATATAAGAAATTAGGGCTGGAACCCAAAATAAGGACAATTGCCAACTTCATATTAGGAGGATCGAGAGACCAAATGCACCGTTTGGCTTTTGGAAATCAAAAGGTGAATTTGGAACGTGGTGCAGACAATTCTTCCATCAGAAGAATGCCAGAAATAGAAAACTGGGCTAAAGATATGTATCGGTTTATGAGTGATAGATTTGGAGAGAAAAACATTGCTGCATTTGTGGTACATTTGGACGAAACAAATCCACATATACATTGTACAGTTCTTCCTATCACCGAACAGAACAAATTTTCGTGGAAGCAGGTGATGGTTGGTGAGAATAATTCCAAGTTTGAGTATCAAAAAAGAACGACCGAACTTCATAATGCCATTGCAGAAATCAATGCAAAGTATGGGTTGGAACGTGGAGATCCAATAGCTGAAACTGGTGCAAAACATCGTTCAACAGCAGAATATCACGAAGCTTTAAGAAAGGAATTGAAGGAGCAAAACAAAAGACTCTTTGATACTAAGATTGTTCTTGATGATGCTATCGAGAAGAACAAGGAAACCATCAAAGAACAGAAGCAGACCATTGATTCTTTGAATAAGGAAATCAAACATGCCTCTGCAAGAGTCAAGGGATTGAGTACGATGATAGAGCATCTGGAAACCTATAAGGAAGACCTGGAGAAGGAAATTGCGAAGTTGAAGGCTGACCGTGATTCTGGTAAGATCTCAGCTGAGGAAGCTGCCCGAAAGATGGATGCCATCACTAAGAACCTTGAAGATGTCAAGGCTCAGATTCTTGACAAGGAAAGCAAGCTTAGTGTGGCACAGGCAAAGCTCGACAGTTTGAATGCGCAGACCTCAAAAACGGAAACTCGCTACCAGGAGGTGAAGACGAAACTTCAAACAGCACAGCCTGAGTATAACAAGAATGCCATGCAGGAAATGGAGGCGTTTGGTTACAATCTCGCTGCTTTCGATGCTATGAAGAGGATGGAGAAATACAACGAAATGACAGCAAATATGTCTCCTGACGAAAGAAGAATACTTGACAAATACAATTCTGTTCTTTTGGATGATTCTATCTTCGAGCAGATGGCAGAGAATGCTACTGAAATTACGACAGTAGCCACTGCTCTGTTCTTGGGTTATCTTGATAAGGCTACAGCTATTGCAGAGTCTCATGGAGGAGGTGGTGGTCCTGGCACTGGCTGGGGAAAGAAAGACGATGAAGACGAACTCGCCTTCAAACGTAGATGTATGCTTATGGCTATGCACATGATGAGACCGCAGAACAAGGTGAAAAAAAGTAGATGGCATAGATGAAAAGAGCCGGAGGAATCCTCCGGCTCCAGCCTATCTGTCACGTCCAGCCTCAGTGAAAAGGCAAACACGAACTTAATCGCACACAACAACAATAGGCTTCCGCTGAGGACGTCCAGCCTCCGTGAAGAGACAAAAACTAACTTAATAGCACATAACAACAGCGGCTCTTATATGATATTCCTTTCTCTGTAATATTTCAATTGTGCATTTTGTCAAGATCTTCAGGAGAAGAATATGGCTATGATCTGCTTACTTTGCAAAAGGACTCTTTCCTCCATGCTCTTTTAGATATTTTCGTGAACGTTCCATCATTCTGTCAATATCTTCAAACGAGAAAAGTAATTTTCTCCTTTGTGGATTTCTCTCATTCTCTTCTGCCTCACGTACAAAACGTTCAGCGTCTTCACCTGTCAGCACAGGTGTGCTTCTTATTTCTAATGCCATAATTTTACGAAAGAATTATTCCTGCAACAAGCAGCAATACACAAGAGCCTATAGTAAGAAATATGGGAGCTTTTACATCCTGCATTCTTCTGACTCTGCGTATTACTTCGATTGCACCGATGATGGCAATGGTTCCTGCTAACAGAAAACATTTGTTACTCATTATCGTCCATTATGTTTGTCATGCAGCCATGCCTTCTGTTCGTAGCTGAGTCCATCCCAGCTTTCCTTGCGTTTCTTGCCGCCTGAATGTGTCATAGCCTTACCGAAGCCTTTGAAGAGCCATGCCATGAATAACCATAAAAATACTGTTCCCATATCTATAAACTTTAACTGGTTCTACAAAATGATTTCTACTTCACTGAGAATGTGGCGATACTGTCAAAACCGTTAGCCACCACTCCATATTCTCCTGCTGGCAGGTCATGGAGAGTTACGAGGTATGATGAAGTTCCAAACTTCTTCGCCTCATAATCCACGGTGGTGAAATTGGTGGTAGCCGATGCGCTTCCGAAACCGATGTCTGCCATCTTGAATCTGCGTTCCTTCTTCTTGGTTTCGAACTTGAAGATGCCGAAGGCGTTCTTTGGCTCCTCGCTGTTGTCCTTCACACGGATGATGAGGGAAAACTTCTTGGAGGAAATCTTGTTAGGGCTTTCTGCTCCCTTCACAGTGAGGTAAGCTTTTGTTCTGTCAAGAAGGGAAGCTCCTGGAATTGGAACCAGGGCGAAAGCCGAAGACTTTGCCTTGTGTTCTCCAGTTTCCTTCTGGAGAAGCGTTGTGGTGCTGTCTGCGTTAATGACAGCTACCTGTCCTTTATACTCTGGTTCAGGAACCGTTACTTTTTGTGCTTGCGCTGATGCCATGCAGTAAAATACTGCGATTGATAGCAATGTTGTCTTCATTTCTTAAAAAACTTAGTCTGGCTCCTGACTATATTGTGTTATTTTTGAAGGTGTGTACGCTTGCATGAAGGGGTGGAGCCAAGCTGAAATCTCCACTCTAGGCCTTCGCATTGCCATCCGCAAGAATCACCCCAGTCCACCCCAATTGTGTATATACGATAACTTTCACGGCCAAGAAAACTCGGTCGTGAAAGTGTACAATTCACCCTATGGGGCATCCCTGTTGATTATCGGGCGGATGAAGTTGCGAAGTTCAGAGTGCCGATTAAACAGTTACGCCTTATGCTGTTGTACTTTGAGAGTGCATTTCTGCAACTCGCTTGCAAAGGTAGGTATTTTTTCTGAAAATCAGCAACTTTTTTGCAACTATTTTTAGGCATAAAAATAACCGCAGAGTATTAATATTTACAGTCATTTTTCTTTTCTTTATAATCGCGCGCGATGATTTTTATTTTAAAAAAAATATTTCTAGGCTATTTTTTGCAGTTTTTTATATCTGTTTTTATTAAAAAGTATTCTTTTGGATACTTTTAACGCAGATATGTGTGCTAAGAGTATTATTTTTTATACCTTTGCTGCAAAAATGACTAATATGAAGCAAATAACTATTAAGGTCGCTTGGAATAATTCAGCATTCGAAGGATTGGTTTCAAGCGAAACATCATATGGTGAAATGAAAATTGTTACCAAAGATTTTAATGATATTATAGATATGGGTGAAGCTGAATTGAAAATTGGTTTTGATGGATATACAGAATTCGGATTAGAACTTCCTGAATGGTACAAAAACAAAGAATATGAATTTGTATATAAGTTCCAAGATGTAACTGCCATGTTGAAGGCATATTCTTCATACGTATCGCTCGCTGCGATTAGTAGGGAGACTGGAATCAATAGTGCATTGCTATCCCATTATGCAAATGGCTTAAAGGTTCCTCGGAACAAGCAGCAAAAGATAATTGTTGCAGGACTGCACAGGATAGGAGCGTTGTTAAGCAAATGCACTATTGACGATGAACGTAAAACTCAACTCAAAATAGAGCGTAAATAGAAAAGGATAAGCATACTTTCTATTTGATGTTTTGTTAGTAAAGCGAAAGTCTGTTAACTTTGTGGTTAGCAGACTTTTGATTTATTCTATATATTCTTTATTAAATAGTATCTTCATGCTTTAATAAATATTATTGAATTTAT
>ERZ1034753.147-NODE-147-length-25998-cov-11.582816_pt1 | contig 25998 bp, 24 predicted proteins | sample MGYA00520702_ERZ1034753 | MGnify/ENA primary metagenome ERZ1034753 (study PRJEB33766, sample SAMN09781700) | gut metagenome | biome: gut microbiome | host: Homo sapiens | place: Madagascar | study: EMG produced TPA metagenomics assembly of the PRJNA485056 data...
TGGCTCTGTCCTCACCGTCATCGTCAATAAACTTCCATTGGTGTCCTTCTCTGCCAGAAACGGCTCCAACGATTTCGTTTACCTCACTTTCCTTTCCCTTGACACTTTTGCCAGTTTTATCATTGCCGACTTTTTTCTTCTTACTTAAACGTGCGGTCTTCTTGCTTGAAGTTGTTGTAGAAGCAGGATGCTCCAAGGAAGCCTTCACTGTTTTCAACTTTCCCGACAAGATTTCTTGCACTCGTTGGTTCTTGATAGCTTCTGCCTTCTGCAAGGTCTCGGCATTGACAGCCTTAGCCTTGTCATCGTCCTCAGGAAGCAGATAAAGCTTCAAGAACTCATACGACCTCTTTCCACTTTTGTAAGTGTCGAGATAAATCGACTTTGTGCCATTCGCCAAATCCTTGTAGCGTATGCGCACAGGTTCATTGTTACTTCTCATGTTACTTTGTTATTTATTCTACTTATTGTCATTTTGCGAGATTTGTTACTCGCGGTGCAAAGATACGAAAAATAATTGGTTTTGTTACCCAAAACAAGAACCAATTACGAACCATTAACTATGATAAATTATAAAATCAAATGGTAAAGTAACATATAAATAACAAAAAATATATCATGTCAAACACCTGCTATATGCTGTATATATTAGCATTTACGCGCAATTTCTTATCATTTTGAATGTTGCATGATATTTGACGTTGTATTGGCTTTGCTTGTGCTATATTGACAGATATAGGTTTGCCTTGCAGTAGCCATAGCCTTGTGGTGCCTATAGGTATATCTTTCTTTACACTACAGTCTATAGGCTACATCATAGACGTATATCGTGGCAAGATGCAGCCCGAAACAAGTTTGCTTGATCATTCGCTATTTCTTGGTTTCTTTCCACAGATTGTTGCAGGCCCGATAAATCGTTATAGTAAGTTGATGCCTCAAATCAAGGGCAATCGTGTCTTCAACAGTCAGCAATCAGTCGAAGGTCTGCGTATGCTTTTATGGGGAATGTTTCTCAAGGTAGTAATAGCCGACAGGCTATTGCTTTATGTAGACAATACAGTAGAGCATCTTGCTGCAGCCGATGGTTCTGCATTGTTGTCTATGGCTTTATTCTATTCGTTTCAGATATATAGCGACTTTGCCGGCTATTCGTTAATGGCTATAGGTACAGCCAAAATATTAGGTTTCGACTTGACCGACAACTTCCGCCGTCCATATTTCTCTATTAGTGTTACCGATTTTTGGCATCGTTGGCACATCTCTCTATCCTCATGGTTGCGCGATTATGTATACATATCGTTGGGCGGAAATCGTTGCAGTCGTTGGCGCCATTATGCCAACATCGTACTAACGTTTCTTGTAAGTGGTCTATGGCATGGTGCCAACTACACTTTCTTGGTGTGGGGATTGCTTCATGGTGTATTTCAGTGTATAGAGAAAGCAGCAGGTTTAAATAACAAGGTAGCCAGTGGCAAGCTATTAAAGGCTTTGCGCATATTGGTTACGTTTATCATTATTACGCTGTTGTGGGTTGTGTTCCGTATGCCAACACTTGCTGATGTATGTACCGTGTTTGGCAGAATAGCTACTATAACCAACTTCCACCTTGTTATGCCAGAGAAGTATGTACTACTTTTATTGTCTATAGCATTGCTAAAAGATGCTGTTGATGAGTATCGTCCGCAATACGATTTGTTTCATCATCGTTCGCAATGGCTTAGATGGGCAACCTATGTGTTTGTAGGAATGTCAATAATACTCTTCGGAGTGTTTGATTCTGGTCAATTTATTTATGCTAAATTCTGATAGTTTTATGAGGAGTTTTTTATTTCGACTATTATGCTATGTTGCTTTAATGGCTGCTGTTTGTGGTGGTGCTATACTGTTGCTACACCTTGCCGAACGTAAGGCTGGAGGAGCAACGGGTCGTACATTATATATCAACGATTCGCTTATGGCAGACGTCTTAGTATTTGGCTCGTCAAGAGCACTACACCATTACGATCCTACAATTATGCAGCCCCTACTCCAACATGATGTTTATAATTGTGGCGAAGACAAGATGGGCATAATATTTAATTATGGAAGATACTGCATTGTGTCGCGTCGATATGCGCCTAAGGTCATTGTATATGATATAGAACCCGATTATGACTTGCTTTACGACGACAATACCTCGTATATATCTGGCTTGCGACAGTATCAAGATATGGCCGAAATTCGCAACTTGTTAGTTGATGTTGACTCATCCGAGCGTATCAAAACCTTGCTATGGCCTTATCAGCTTAACAACAGGTTGCTACCAATGATTAAAGATATAGTGTCGCCTGCTGATAATTTTAAATTAGGATATCTGCCTTATGAGGGCATAATGGAGGTGTTCTTGCCTGAGAAACTTCCACAGGACAATTACGATTTGCTGAAACGTAAGTATCTTGAGAAGTTAGTAGCCCACTGTCAAGGCCGTACACAGATAGTGTTTACTGCCAGTCCGCAACTGTCTTATAGAAGCGATAGCGTGTATGTGCCGCTAAAGAAGTATTGTGCCGAGAGTGGCATACCATTTCTCAACCACTTCTGCGACACCGCCTTTACCAATCATCCGCAACTGTTTCATGATGCCAACCATCTGGAGCGTCGCGGAGCCGAACGCTTTTCAGCTATGATATCAAAGGAGATAAAGAGGTGCCTAAAGTAGAACCAACCAATATGGCAAGCCTTATTGACACCTTTACTTACAATAAAAATATACAATTTGCGTTATACTAATAGATAGGGAGGCATTGTGTCCTGCCGTCAATTTTATCATAAATGTAGTATCGACAATGAAAGTTTCTGACGCTAAGATTATTGAAATACAAAAGATTGAAGACCGTCGTGGCAATCTGTCGGTTGTTGAAGAGTTCAAGGACGTGCCCTTCCATATTGCTCGTGCCTATTGGTTGTATGATGTGCCTGGAGGTGAGAGTAGGGGAGGACATGCACACCGTCGACTCAAACAATTGCTTATAGCTCTTAGCGGCAGTTTCACAGTTACATTAGACGATGGTAGGGAGCAACGCAAGTTTTTGCTCAATCATCCCTACCAAGGTTTAGAGATAGAAACAGGCATATGGCGCACACTCGACGATTTTTCGTCGGGTGCTGTATGCCTTGTGCTTGCTTCCGAGCCTTACGACGAGTCGGACTATATCTACGACTACGATGAATTCTTAAAATACAAGGGATGCTCACGGTAATAAGATACAATCAAGATAGAGCTGCCGAGTGGGATGCGTTTGTTGCTGGAGCCAAGAATTCAACCTTCCTCTTGAAGCGTGGTTATATGGACTATCATAGCGACCGATTTACAGATTGTTCGCTGATGATTTATAAACATAAAGACGAGGAAACAATTAATGCAACGCTTGTTGCACTTCTTCCGGCAACTATTCATGGCGATGAGCTGCGCTCGCACGGCGGACTGACATACGGCGGACTAATTATGAACGCTGAAATGACAGCCGAATTGTGTCTTGATGTATTCGCTGCTATCAATAGTTTCTTACGCAACGAGTGCGGTGTAAACAGAGTTGTGTATAAGCCAACACCATGGATTTACCACACAATGCCTGCAGAAGAAGACCTTTATGCTATTGTCAAAGTGTGCAAGGCGCAGATATTGGGTCGCGAAGTATCTTCAACCATTTGTCTCGACAACCCACTCAAGTTTACAAAACAACGTCATCGTGGGGTCAACAAGGCGCGTCGCAATGGCATACGAGTGGAAGAAAGCAATGACATTAAGGCTTTCTGGCATATTCTCGACAATAATCTTATGGCCAAGTATGGTGTGCATCCCGTTCATACCATAGCCGAGTTGGAGCTTCTTTGCTCTCGTTTCCCCGACAACATACGTTTATTTATGGCTTATCTTGGCGATGAGGCTCTTGGCGGAACATTGGTGTTTGAGTGTGGCAGAGTGGTTCATACACAGTATATCTCTGCCTCGCCACGTGGCAAGGAGCTTGGAGCCTTAGACCTTGTGTTCAGTTGGCTCATCAACGAGCGTTATGCCGAAAAGCCTTACCTCGACTTTGGCAAGTCTACCGAAGATCAAGGTAGCTATCTTAACAGCAACCTTATACACCAGAAAGAGGGATTTGGAGGTCGTGGTGTTTGCTACGACATTTACGAATGGACTATAGAATAAGAACTACGAGATGATAAAATTTCTTGACTTAAAGGACGTCACGGCATTGCATAAGGAAGATATCAACCAAGCCGTGGCAAATGTTGTCAATGGTGGATGGTATCTACAAGGTGCCGCCAACGACGACTTCTGCCATAAGTTTGCCCAGTATATCGGCACACGCTATTGCATAGGCTGTGGCAATGGGCTTGATGCCCTTACCCTTATCTTGCGTGCATACAAGGAGATGGGAGTGATGAAGGAAGGCGACGAGGTTATTGTGCCTGCCAATACCTTTGTGGCTACCATACTTGCCATTACCGAAAACCGTCTTAAGCCAGTGCTTGTAGAACCTCGATGGGATACTTTCCAAATAGACGATAGCCTTATTGAGCAAGCTATTACCCCACGTACCCGAGCCATAATGCTGGTGCATCTCTATGGTCGCTGTGCTTATACCGAGCTTATTGGCGACATATGCCGCCGCCATAACCTAAAGCTTATTGAGGACAATGCCCAGGCTCATGGCTGTATGCATGGTGATAGACGTACTGGCTCACTTGGCGATGCAGCTGCCCACAGCTTTTATCCTGGCAAGAATCTTGGTGCCCTTGGCGATGGTGGAGGCATAACTACCAACGACAAGCATCTTGCCGATATGGTAAAGATGCTTGGCAATTATGGCTCCGAGCGCAAGTATGTCTTCTCGCATGTTGGTGTCAACTCGCGCCTTGACGAGATACAGGCTGCCGTGCTTGCTGTAAAACTGCCCTATCTTGATCAGGAGAATGCGCGCCGTCGCGAGCATGCACTATATTATATAAGGTGTATCAACAATCCTGCAGTATCGGTTCCTACCGAGGATTATTGGCAAGAGAATGTATTCCATATATTCCCACTAATGTCTCCGCATCGCGACGAGCTGATGCAGTATCTTTTGGACAACGGTGTTCAAACCGTCATCCATTATCCCATACCGCCGCACAAGCAGAAGGCTTATGCCCAGTGGAACAATATGTCATTGCCTATTACTGAGCGCATACATAGAGAAGAATTGAGCCTACCTATCAGTCCAACGCTCACCGATGGCGAGCGTCAGAAGGTGGTAGATTTAATCAATAGTTTTTATATATAATATATACACCACACAAATGAGCAATAACAACAATCATCAGCTTGGCGAGGCACCTTGGTTTCACGTCATCATATCTACAGGTTTTGGCACGGGTTTCTTTCCTTGGGGACCTGGCACCTTTGGCGGACTGATAGCCTTGCTTATATGGATAGGTCTTTATTTCGTGCTTTCGCCATTATGGCTATGTGTTGCAACAGTGGCCTTGGTGTTGGGCTCGTTATTTATTGGCGTGTGGACCGATAATGTAATGGAGCGTTATTGGGGCGAAGACCCACGCACGGTAATCATAGACGAGTACTTTGGCACATGGATGGCTACGCTGCCCGCTCTATTTGTTGACGGTCCGGCATGGCGCCCAATACTGCTTGCATCTCTTGGTTTTGTGCTTTTCCGCATAATAGACATCACAAAGCCTCTTGGTTGCCGATGGGTAGACCGCAACATACATGGTGGATGGGGATGTATGCTTGACGACGCATTAGCAGCATTCTATGCTATAATAGTGGTGACGATTGTACGCTTTGTGATATAAAAATGTTTAACAAAGTTTGGCTTTTTCGTCAAAAGTGCTTATCTTTGCACAATCCTAACATTAGGATGATAGTTATCCAACAATAAAAAACAATCAAAAGCATTGCCTATCGGAGCACATTTACTTAATTATAAAAGATTTAAGAAATGAAAAATTTGCAAGATATGACCGACGAAGAGTTGGCCTTATCATACGCTGATGGGAACAACCGGGCTTTTGATTTGTTGTTGCTGCGCAACCAGTCTAAGTTATTCTCATACATACTCTTTGTGGTGCACGACCGCGAGACTGCTGAAGATATCTTCCAAGAAACCTTTGTCAAGGTAATTACGCGCCTGCAAGAAGGACGTTATACGGTTAGTGGCAAGTTCGGTGCGTGGATTATGCGTATTGCGCATAACGCTATAATGGACTGGTATCGCGACCAGGCTTCTATGCGCATTGTCGACACTTCTGCCGACAACGACCTCTCAAATATCCCTGGTGCCGATATCTTTGAAGGCAATATAGAGAACCGTTTTGTCAATTCGCAGATAATGACAGATGTGAGACGTCTGCTCGACGCACTGCCTCCAATGCAGCGCGAAGTGGTATATATGCGCTTCTATCAGCAGTTGTCGTTTAAGGAGATTGCCGACTCTACCGACGTTAGCATAAACACTGCCCTTGGACGTATGCGATATGCGCTACTCAATATGCGACGCATGGCAAAAGCAAACAATATGGTTCTGCAACTGGCGTAAAAAAAAACTATAAAAAACAAAAGAGGTTGGTGCAGGATGCTACCAACCTCGTAAAGACGGATTTCGTAAAAAACGAAATCTCTAAAAATGATACCGCAAATATATAGCTTTATCTTGAACAAAACAAATATTTAGTGCAAAAAAGTGGGTTATTTAACATATTAAGCTATTTTTGCACCTTGTTAGGCATATAAACACTTATTTATACTATGGGTAGAAACAAATACTCGAACAAGGAGATTGACGGCATTGCTAAGCTGTTGCGACTTAAAAATTCGGCCAATCGTGCCAAACAAAAAGAACTGAGACATAAGTTGCGCGTGGAATATGAATTCAATATTTCCGACTTTAATGTCCCAGGTCGTTCCTTTGGCGAACAAGAATTGTACGACGCTATAAACCGCAGAGCTATAGTTATTCTCGACGACAAAACCATTGCTGATATGAAGGCTAAGCGCCAACGCGATAGGGAGCGCGATGAGGCTATACGCCAACAAGAAGCTGTAGAAGCTGGCGAACAGACCGACTGGAAGGAAGCTATGAAGCAGTGGGAAGACTGGGAAGCGCAAGAAATGTCGAAGATAGAAGATTGATTGTGTCTTCTATCTTCTTAAAATATCAAACTCTAAATCTGCTGAAAATCAATGTGTTGTACTAATAATGAACTTATTTAGACTTTATTGTAACAAATAAAACTTAGAAATTCTTGCCGTAACAATTTATTTGCTTACCTTTGCAAACGTGTTACGGACAACACTCAACGTGGTTGAAGCAACACGACAAACAAAACAACTATCAAAATTTATAAAATTAAAATCTGTATTATTAACTAAAAAATCAAAACTATTATGATTAAAAATTTACGCACAATCATTGCAGTTGCATTCATGACAGTATGTGCTTCAGTTTCTGCACAGACAACATTCGATTTCAAGGCTCTTTACGAAAGTAAGGTAAACGCTAAAGGTATATACTATTTAGGTGACCCAAAAAATCCTGAAAAAATAACCGTTACATCTACAGAGGATGATGTTACTCTGTCTTTTATTGCAGGTAATTGTAGTTCTGCACCTCAGTACGTAAAGTATGACGAAACTAGCACTAAAGCTACAGGCTGTGCTGCTCTTTATGGAGGTAAAGCAGGTGCAGATATTGCAGTAGAGGGTTCACAGATGAAATTTGTCAAGGCTAATGGTAACATGAAAGAGATTATCTTTAAAGCCAACAAAGTAGCAGGAAATGGTGTATTTAAAGCATCTACTGGAGAGTTGAAGATGGACAAAAAAACTCGTAATTACACTTGGACAGGTGATGCAAACGAGGTAACATTTACAATTTGTAAGAATGATCCTAAAAAAACATCTGCTCTTAATTTTAATGAAGTAATTGTTAACACAACAATTACAGGCATCACCAACATCACAGCCGAGAAGGCTCAGAACGGTGTTCGTTACAACCTCGCTGGTCAGCGTGTAAGCAAGGATTTCAAGGGCGTTGTTATCGAGAACGGCAAGAAGATGATTGTAAAGTAATCGGGAATATATTTAAGAATCTTAATGAGTTAAGGGTTTGTTGAGGCTGCAGTCTCGACAAACCCTTTCTTCTTTTATGTCATGGCATATGGACTTATTGGCTCTGTTTTCACACCATAAATATGCCTCCAAAAAGTAATATAATATACTTTGCCATTTAATATAATATACTTTGCCATTTAATATAATATACTTTGCCATTTAATATATATTACTTTGACCTTTTAATATATTGACTTTTCTTTGTTTTTTTCCGAAACGTCCTCTTAATATTAAATTAACCTATTTTTAACCCCATATCCCTTTGTTCGTATATATTATTTGTATAACTTTGCAATATCATAGGGTACTACCCTAACAATGTGTAAGAAACTATATATATACATACAAACATCTATAAACTTTAAAACAAAACTATTATGATTAAAACTTTACGCTTTACATTAATGGCTGTGATGATGCTCATTTGCGGAGCTATATCAGCACAGGAAGTTACTCTTGACTTCACGGATAATTCCAAGTGGAAGTTGCCTGAAGGAAGTGCCAATAAGGCTACAAAAAGTCAGGAGTTCAGCAACGGAACATACACTGTCACACTTGCAGCTCAAACAGGCTATTATTTCAATACTGATGGTTACCTTATGCTTGGTAAGCAAGGGTCCACGTTGACATTGCCTAAGTTCGACTTCGCTGTATCAAAGATTGAGGTTGTTGGTCATGCAGGCGCATCGGCTTCTGTAGGTCAGAATATCTTTGTTGGTGATAAGGCTGTTAGTACCGAGACTAAGGGTGCTGCTATGGATACAGGAAACAAAAATAAGACAGGTGATGCTAAGACTAATACCTATGAGATCAACGCTGCTTATCAGGCTGCTGGCAATCAGTACACCTTAAAGGTAACATCTAAGCATAACACTCAGATTACTAAGATTCTTGTCTACAAGCAGAGTGGTGCTGTTAAGGAGAATCCTGCTCTTGCTTTCTCTGTTGATAAGGTTAACCATGAGGTAGGCACAGACTTCACTGCTCCTACTTTCTCAAAGAAAACTACTGCTTCCGTTAAGTTCTCATCAGATAACGAGGCAGTTGCTACAGTAAATGCTGAGGGTGTTATTGCTCTTGGTACAGAAGAAGGCAAGGCTGTTATTACAGCTGAGGCTGCTGAGAACGACAAGTATGCTGCTGGTAAGGCAACTTGCACTGTATATGTATGGCACTACGTAACATACAAGAAAGCTACTGCGATTGAGTCTGGCAAGAAGTACCTCATCGTTGCACAGCGCGATGGAAATACGTATTATGCTATGCCTCAAAAAGAGACCGCTAATTTTGGCTACCTTAACACACAGATGAAGGAAGGAACTTTGGATGAGTTGAAGATTGAGTCTTCTTACGACGACAACTTCGTATTTGCAGAATTCGAGGATGGTTACTCAATCCAGGACTGCTATGGTCGCTACCTCTATATGGATGGCGAACACGCATCTTTCCAGTTTGGTAAAGAGCCTGTAGCTTGGGAACTTGAGGCTTCTGATAACGGCACATTCTCTCTTACAAACAATGGTAAGTTTATCCAGTTTGGTCAAGGTACATTCAAATCATTCGGTGCTTACGCTATCATGCAGGACATTACAGTTCTTCCTATGCTCTTCAAGATGGTTGAGGGTACGACTGGTATCAACAACATCCAGACTACAACAGCTGTTAAGAACAATGTGATGTACAACATTGCTGGCCAGCGCGTTAACAAGGACTATAAGGGTCTTGTTATCATGAACGGCAAGAAGATGATGGTTAAGTAATTATAGGCTTGTATAAGTCTATTGTACGACAATAAAATTAATAAAAAACGTCCATTACATGCGTAATGGACGTTTTTTAATTATAGGAGGTACGGTCTCCGAACCGTACCACTCAAGCAACTTTTTTGTTCATTTGTTTTGTTATACCCTGTCTTTTTATTACTTTTGCAACCATAATCAATAAAAGAAAGACACAATGATAGTATTTGCAGACAAACAGGATATAACACGTGTAGGATTGATACACGTTGCCGACAGTTTGAGCGAGGCGCCACAATATCGCAGCGTAGAAGACAAAGCTACGCTGATAGAGACACTTAACGAAGAGTCGGATGCTGTGGTTTATCTCGACTATACTATGTTCGACATTAACGATGTGGCAGAGCTTCAAATCATAGCCCAGCGTTTTCCAAATGCCTTATGGGTATTGTTTTGCGACGAACTAAGCTATGAGTTTATCAATCAGACTGTGGCAAACAACCGTCAGTTTGGTATTGTGATGAAGGATTCGCCATTGTATGAGATACGCGAGTCGATGATGTATGCCTTGCGCCATCAAAGGTTTATCTGCCAACGTATAGCCGAGATGTTGCTCAATCCGCCTGTAGTAGACGATATGTCGCCAGCTATTGCTTGCCTTACCAAGACAGAGACAGAAATACTGAAGCTTATAGCCATGGGACTTACTACAAAGGAGATAGCCGAACGCCGCTTCTCCTCATTCCATACAGTAAACACTCATCGCAAAAATATCTTCCGCAAACTTGGTGTCAATAATGCACACGAGGCTACCAAGTTGGCACTACGTGCCGGAGTGGTTGATAGTGCCGAGTATTATATCTGATGTTACCATACAAAAAAGGCTCACGAACCAATCCCGGTCCATGAGCCTCAAAGGTAAATATAGATGTTTAGAAATTAGTCGTTTTAGTGCATTTGCACTATATCTTAGAATGTCGCCATAAAGGCGAATCGTATACCGTTTTCCTTGATGTCCGGTCCGTGATAGTTCATACGGCGAACATAGTCTATAGCAAAGAACTTGAATATGTTGTGTACACCCACTACTATTTCCCAGTAGGGTGTCTTCTTGTCCATAACCTTAGTGCCTTCAGGGAACTGGAACAACAATGGGTCGTTCTGGTTCTGTGCCAGCATTGGGTTGTTCTTGTCGGTAAGTGTGCTCCACATACCCTTTACTCCAATCCACTCACGCCACTTAAGTTTGCGTATCAGCGGTATACGGTTTAATATTTTTCCGTTTAGGTCCCACGATATAGAACCATAGCAGTAGCGGTCGTTAAGGAACTCCATGTTCTTCATCATCGACATAGTGTTCTCAAGCTCAAAGTAGGTAAGGTTTACTGGAGGCATGCAAAGCAATGGGAAAGGCACCTTGTTCCACTGTGCTCCCGCATTGATGTGCGTGTCGATATATCCCCAGCTACCCATCCAGAAGCGTTTGTATATTCCGGCTTCGGTGAAGTTGAGCTTGTATTGTCCGCCAAGCACATTGTTCAAGCCAACTGTATGGCTTACCGTAAACTCAGGAGCGTCGAGGTTTACCGGCCAGCGTTGCTGCTTGGTGTTGATAAATGTCTGTCCTGGGCAGTAGCGCAATCCAATCTTGAATTCGGTTGTGCGTATACGGTTTACATATTCGTTGCCGTCGGCAGTAGGATTAGTTATTGCTCCAGGCATCTTCTTGAATACAAGGTCGCCAGTTGGACGGTTGCTTTCTGCCTTTACGGATGTGTTTATAGAGAATCCCCAGTCGGTTTCATAGTCGAACGACAGCTTCTGTCTGTTGTAGAAGTACATCTGTTCTACCTTCTGTGTGCGCAACGACATAAATACGTTATCCTTGTTGTGTATGAGGAACTTGTCGGCAGGCGACATAACATCATATCCCGTCTCGAAGGTGATGTTGCGCTGTGGAAACTCAAACGGCACATTCTTCTTCTTGTTGAGCGAGTAGGTTATCTCCGTGCCATAATAGTGTTTCTGCGACTCTGTACCATAGGCATAATATCCCTTCCAGAAGAGATGCTTGTTGAGGTTGGCTGTAGTACGGCCACTGACACGCAGACGATACTTGTCGACAAAGTTGGAAGATATAATGGTGTTAACCGGACCAAAATCGAACTTCGACTTTGTTCGCATAGAGCCAGTCTCAACATAGTTTTCGAGCAAGGCACGCAGTCCGAATATAATCCATTTAAAGTTCTTCGACTGTTCGATGCGGTGTATAAAGGCATTCATCGACGATTCGCCCTTAGTAAGTTCCACTGCACGATATTGATTCCAAAAAGCCTCGTCGCGCACCATAGCATCAGCCTCATGCTTTACTTTAGCTTTGCCCTTAAACAGTTTCTTAGGCAAATCGTCGAAGGCATAGTCGTCGTATCGTGTAGTTTTGGTAACAAGAACCCCACCAAGGAACTTGTTTACCTTAAGCTCAGCAGTAAGATCATCCACCGAAAGAGCCCATTCGCCGTTAGGCAACTTGGTGTACTCTTGTGTAATCTTCATATCCTCAACAAAGTTCACATCTGTGCGCTTAGGCAAGGTGAATGTGCACTTCTTGACATGAAGTGTAGAGTCGGCAAGCACAAACAGCTCGCCACGGAATCCAAAGTCCTGCTGGTTGTTAGGTATAAACTCAAGATGATAGCACAAGTCGTGGTTTACATACACCGTATCCTGGATGTAATAGCGGTAGAACGAGATAGCGGTCTCGCCTATAGGCGATACAAACTGATACTGCATAAGGCGCATGTGGTCGTCGTAGATATCAACATCGGTGAAAACCTCCTTAAGCATGGTATTAAGAATCTCGCCAGTCTGAAGCAAGTTGTTAACACCTTCTTGGCGCTGACCTTTAATAATGTCTTTCTCCTCCTTAGGGTTCTTGCGGTAGATGTGCTGAGTAACAGTTTCGTCTACCGACACTGGAAGTATAAGCTTGCCATTGTATGGCGAAGTCTCTATCTGGTCCTTAACATACGACTTGTTCTTAAATCGGCCCGTAGTAAGGTCTTCGGGCTTGATGTCGTTAAGGGCAAACGAAATCTTTTGGTACTTGTTATACTGATAATAGTCGTTGTTTTCGAGATGGGTACGTTTCTTGGCGGCAATGACACGCTTCATAAGCTCCACTGCCGGATTGTTCTTGCGCGAATAACGTTCGCGCTTCTGTTTGATAACCACCTCGCCAAGCGAGCGTGAGTCTTCCTTAAGCACAATCTTTAGGTGCGATGGTGTGCTTGAGCTAACCTTTATAGTTTGCGGTTGGAAGCCTACCGAACTGAACGTTAGTTCCCATCCGTTATGACGTGCAATAGAGAACTTGCCGTTAATATCGCTTGCTTCGGCCACATGGTGCCCCTTGTATATAGCACTTGCCAATGGGATGGGATAGCCATCACTGTCGTATATCTCACCTGTAATTTGTTGTGCGCTTACTACGGTTGTCAACAACAATAGCAGCAATGTAATACCAAAATACCTTTTCACCTGTAATTAACTATTTATCCTTTTAGATTTCTACTGCAAAGTTATATATAATAAATGAAAAAAGGATAGAAAACTTTTCGCATTTAAATATTTTTCTATAATTTTGCATCCTTAGTAGGGGATGAGTGCCTAATAAGTAATGTTTAAAAGAGGTGTAGTCTCCATTTTCTACATTATTATATATAGTAACAAAACAATTATATTTTACAGACATAACGTGCGATGGGCAATCTTAAGAATACTATTGCCACGTTTGCCAAAGCCCAATGTTCGGCATGGGTAGCATCATGCGTAGACTTCGGTATAACGCTGTTGCTTGCTAATGTACTGGGTATGTGGTATGCTTATGCCACATTGTTGGGAGCCTTCAGCGGTGGACTTGTCAATTGTGGCATCAACTACCGTTGGGTTTTTCATGCAATAGGGCTTAAGAAGAAGTACGTGGCGTTGCGCTATGTGTTTGTGTGGATAGGTAGCATAGCCTTCAACACCTTAGGCACATGGCGGCTAACCGAACTGACGGGTATGAATTACATCATATCAAAGACCATTGTGGCTGTGCTGGTAGCTGTGCTGTGGAATTATCAGATGCAGCGCACCTTTGTGTTCCATTATGGAAGGTCGTGCGGACAATAATGCTTGATATCTGCCACCGACGATGGCAAAGCATAGTCAACCAATAAAAGAAACAAAACAAATTAAAGAATATGAATTATAGGGATTTTTTACAGAAGGTGATATATGTCATCATCAACCCTCTGATTAAGGGAATGATAAAGATAGGCATCACTCCCAACTTCATTACAACAACGGGTTTCTTGCTTAATGTTGTGGCAACAGCAATGTTTATTTATGCAGCCGAACTGCCTTCAGAAGAGGCAATGGCATGGATAGGATGGGGTGGAGGTGTAATCCTCTTTGCCGGATTGTTTGACATGATGGACGGCCGTTTGGCACGTATGGGCAATATGTCGTCTACATTTGGAGCATTGTGGGACTCAACACTCGACCGATACAGCGAGCTTTGCACCCTCTTTGGCATCTGCTACTTCTTGCTTAGCATAGAAGGATGGGAATGGGCAGGCGTCGTTACCTTTGTAGCTATGGTAGGCTCGGTAATGGTAAGTTATGTGCGTGCACGTGCCGAAGGTCTGGATATAGAGTGCAAGGTAGGACTAATGCAGCGCCCTGAGCGTGTTGTTGTTACAGCCATAGGTGCAATATTCTGCGGCGTGTGCAGCAATGTATGGGTGCTTGTAGTACCTATGATTATCATCGCTGTGCTTGCCAATATCACCGCCTTTTGGCGTGTGGCACATTGTTATAAGGAGTTGAACAAGCGCGACGGCAAGAAAGCCTAAGCCAGTTGTAGGCAATAGAAAATCTATTTGATATAAAATGTTCAGCATTTACATTATATTATTCTGGTTGCTCCTTGTAGTTTTGCGTCCTACACGCAAGGTGGCATTGGCTCTGTTGCCGTGGCTTCTCTTTGCCGTGAGCTACGACTCTATGCGCTTTTATCCCAACTACAAGGTAAATCCCATTGATGTTAGAGGACTATTTGAGGCCGAACGCTCGCTGTTTGGAATAGCCACAGCATCGGGAACAGTTATACCAGGCGAATGGTTCAATATGCACAACTGTGCCGTTGCCGACTTTATGGCAGGCGTGTTCTATCTATGTTGGGTACCGGTGCCGTTGGGTTATGCCATTTGGTTGTACCTTAAGGGCAAGCGCGAGATGTATCTTCGCTTCTCGTTTGCCTTTCTCTTTGTCAACCTTGTAGGCTTCTGTGGATATTACATACATCCGGCAGCGCCACCTTGGTATGCCCTTAACTATGGTTTTGAGCCTGTGCTTAATACCCCAGGCAATGTAGCAGGCTTAGGTAGATTCGACCAGTTGCTTGGCATTCCAGTGTTCAAATCTATTTATGGCAACAACAGCAATGTGTTTGCTGCAGTTCCGTCGCTACATGCAGCCTACATGCTTGTAGCTACCATATATGCCGTAAAGGCGCGCGAGCATAAACTTACCATCGCCGTTTTTGCCTTCATCTGTATGGGTATATGGTGGACAGCTGTCTACAGCACACATCATTATATTATAGACGTATTGCTCGGCATACTTACAGCCATTATTGGGGTAGTGGTGCTTGAGGGCTGCATACTGCGCAATGCAGCTGTGGGCAATGTGTTGAAGAAATATATTGCAAAGATATCCTAACAATAATGAAGTATATTGCAGTATTGACAATAGCCGGTTCGGACAGTTGTGGCGGAGCCGGAGTGCAGGCAGACATCAAGACGATGTCTGCCTTAGGTGTTTATGCGGCATCGGCAATAACATCGATAACCGTGCAGAACACTATGGGGGTGAAAGCCATTCAATCTATTAAGCCCGATATTGTATCGGGACAGATAAAGGCTGTAATGGACGACATTAAGCCCGAGGCGGTGAAGATAGGAATGGTAAACGATATGGCAACAATAAAAGCAATCGTCAACACTCTGCAAGAGAGCAAGCCGGGCATAATGGTTATTGATCCAGTAATGGTGTCTACCAGTGGATCGATGCTTATGCAGCCCGAAGCCTTAGACATATTCTGCCGTATGTTGTTGCCAATGGCTACATTGCTTACACCAAATGTGCCCGAAGCCGAGGTTCTGTCAAACATCAAGATAAATAGTATGGACGATATGGACCGTGCCGCACATAACATACTCGACATGGGATGTAAGGCTGTGCTGATAAAGGGAGGACATCTTGAGGGAAACAAGAAGATAGACCGACTGTATATTAATAACGGCGAAACGCACCAGTATGTGCACGAAACCATACATACACGCAATACACATGGCACTGGTTGTACTCTCTCATCGGCAATAGCCTCTTTTATGGCACGTGGCGAAGATATGCCACAAGCTGTGGCAAAAGCCAAGACATATCTTTCTATGGCTCTCGAAGCCGGAAAGGATGTGAATATAGGCGAGGGACACGGTCCTGTTGACCATTTGTTTAATCCTGAGAAATTGATAATAAGATGATACAATTCATAACACACTCAAATACACGTTACGATTATGTGGAAGGCGCACGCCTTGCACTTGAGGGCGGATGCCGATGGATTCAGTTGAGAATGAAGGATGCCCAAGAAGTCGACTTCTTATTGGCTGCCAAGCAGATTGGTGCTATGTGCAAGGAGTATGGCGCCACATTTATTCTTGACGACCATGTAGAATGGGTAGGAATTACTGGTGCCGACGGTGTGCACTTAGGCAAGAATGATATGCCAGTGGACGAGGCACGCAACCAGCTTGGTGCAAACCGCATAATAGGAGGCACGGCAAACACCTTTGAGGATGTAGAACGCTTGTGGCGTCAAGGTGCCAACTATATAGGTTGTGGACCCTATCGATTTACAACAACCAAGAAGAATCTGTCTCCTGTATTGGGACTTGATGGCTATCGACACATTATCAGTAAGATGAAGGCGCATGACATCAACATCCCCGTTGTAGCCATTGGCGGCATCTTGCAGCCCGATATAAAGGATGTAATGGCAACAGGCGTTAGTGGCATAGCTGTTAGTGGCGCTATACTTAATGCCGAGAATCCGGTGGAAGAGATGAAACGCTTTATAGACAGCTTGTTGTAATGTTTTGATTAAGACAAAACTTGATTGTATGAAATGGATTGTTATAACCTCTCCAAAGTTTCTGCAAGGCGAGACACACTTCATACCCCGGCTATTTGCCCATGGTGTAGATCTTCTTCACCTTCGTAAGCCAGGTGCAAGCATAGAGGAATGCAGCCAGTTGCTTGACAAAATACCTCAGGAGTGGCACAACCGTATAGTGTTGCACAGCCATTTTGAGTTGGCAAGCACTTACCGTCTGCATGGCATACACCTCAACCACCGCTGTCCGCAAGCCCCCGAAGGCTTCAATAAGAGCATATCATGCTCGTGTCACAGTTTGAAGGAAGTGGTGCACAACAAGCCAAGGATGAATTATATGTTCCTTAGTCCTATATTCGACAGTATATCCAAGGAAGGCTATGGAGCCGCCTTCACACCCGAAATGCTGAACGACGCAGCTGCCAATAAGATTATAGACAATAAGGTGATAGCATTGGGAGGCATAGACGCCAGTCATATACAAGCCTTAAAAGATTGGCATTTTGGTGGCGCTGCCTTCTTGGGCGACATATGGAACCGCATCGATGACAAGGATGTGGACAATTATTTAGACTATTTAAGCCATTTGCTTAAAGGCTGACAACAGGTGGTACGGCCTAATAACCGTACCACTCAAATTACTCTTATCCTTAGTTTCTATTTGCTACTATTGATAGTTTTGTTTTCTTGTTTTGTAAGAAATTGTCATTTTTCTTGTCTTTTTAGTTGCTATAACATTTATTTTTCGTAAATTTGCCGACACTTTATTAAACTTAATGTTACGACACGGTGCCATACGCCCCACTGTCGCGCAGTAAGCTAAGCAGACAAAGGTGTCTCGCTCATACCTCTCTCGTATTGAGGATTGGGACAGAAGCCAGTCTCGCTGCGTAGACAAGCTTAGGCATCGAAACACAATCAGCCTCCTTTGTATGGAGGCATTAACCAAAGAACAAGAAGAAAATGAAAGTATTAAAGTTTGGCGGAACCTCGGTAGGTTCCGTGGAGAGCATTCTTAGCCTCAAGGCTATTGTAGAGAAACAGGCAGAAAAACAGCCAGTAATTGTGGTGGTTAGCGCCCTTGGAGGCATTACCGACAAGCTCCTTGCCACATCCCAACTTGCCCTTAAAGGTGACGATGCGTGGAAAGACGAGTTTCAGGCTATGGTAGACCGCCACCACAAGATGATAGATACCATCATTACCGATACACGCAAGCGTGAGAAACTGTTTAATATTGTAGACTCGCTGTTCGAGCAGTTGCGTTCTATCTATTTCGGCGTCTACCTCATCCACGACCTTTCCAACAAGACACAGGATGCCATCGTAAGCTATGGCGAGCGTCTTAGCTCAAATATTGTAGCCACACTTGTGCAAGGAGCTAAGTGGTTCGACTCGCGCGATTTTATAAAGACAGTGCAGAAGAATCACAAGAACATTCTTGACTCCGAACTTACCAATCGTCTGGTACGTCGTACATTCAGCGACCTACCACGCGTATCTCTTGTTCCTGGTTTTATAAGTATGGACCGCGACTCTAATGAGACAACCAATCTTGGACGTGGTGGTTCCGACTATACCGCTGCTATTATTGCAGCTGCCCTCGATGCCGACATACTCGAGATATGGACCGATGTCGATGGCTTTATGACAGCCGACCCGCGTGTAATAAAGACCGCTTATACTATAAACGAGCTTAGTTATATCGAGGCAATGGAGCTTTGCAACTTTGGTGCAAAGGTTATTTATCCGCCAACGATATATCCTGTATGCGTAAAGAATATTCCAATTCGCGTTAAGAACACATTCAACCCCGAAGCAGAGGGAACTATTATCAAGGCACAGATAGACAACGACTCTAAGCCAATCAAGGGTATATCGAGCATCAACGGCACTACGCTTATAACAGTAACGGGTTTGTCGATGGTGGGTGTCATTGGTGTAAACCGACGCATCTTTACAGCATTGGCCGACAATGGCATAAGCGTGTTTATGGTGTCGCAGGCTTCTTCGGAGAACTCTACATCTATAGGTGTGCGCGATCAGGATGCCAAGGCTGCCGTAGATGTTCTTAACGGCGAGTTTGCCAAGGAGATAGAGACTGGTGCCATGTTCCCTATGCACGCCGAGAGTGGACTTGCTACTATCGCCATCGTAGGCGAGAACATGAAGCATACACCTGGCATTGCCGGTAAATTGTTTGGCACATTGGGCCGAAGCGGCATTAGCGTTATTGCCTGTGCACAAGGTGCATCCGAGACCAATATCTCGTTTGTAGTAGACAGCACCTATCTGCGCAAGGCATTGAATGTGTTGCACGACTCGTTCTTCCTTTCAGAATACAAGGTACTAAACCTCTTTGTCTGCGGTGTAGGAACTGTGGGCGGACAACTTCTTGAGCAGATACACGATCAGTACGAGGAACTTAAGCGTACCAAACGACTTAAGCTGAACGTTGTGGGCATAGCGTCGTCGAAGAAGGCCATATTCAATCGCGACGGCATCGACCTTGCAACCTATCGCGAAGAGCTTGAGAAGGCTCCGGCATGCAACGACCAACTGTTGAGAGACGAGATTATAAAGATGAACATCTTCAACAGCGTGTTTGTGGATTGTACGGCAAGTAAGGATGTGGCTGCATTGTACCAGTCGCTTATTGAACATAACACATCTGTCATTGCCGCCAACAAGATAGCTGCGTCGTCGTCGTACGACAATTATATTAAACTTAAGGAAACCGCCCTTGCGCGTGGTGTCAAGTTCCGTTACGAGACTAATGTGGGAGCCGGACTACCTATCATTGGCACCATAAACGACTTGCGCAATTCGGGTGACGTAATACTTAAGATTGAGGCTGTGCTTAGCGGCACGCTCAACTTTATATTTAACGAGATATCTGCTGATGTGCCTTTCTCAGAGGCAGTGCGCCGTGCCAAGGAGCAAGGCTACAGCGAGCCCGATCCACGTATCGACCTTAGTGGCAAGGACGTTATACGCAAACTTGTAATCCTATCAAGAGAGGCAGGCTATAAGGTGGAGAAGGCAGATGTGGAGAAACATCTATTTATACCCGACTCGTTCTTTGAAGGTAGCATAGACGACTTCTGGCAGAAACTGCCAAGTCTTGATGCCGACTTTGAGGCTCGTCGCAAACAACTTGAGGCAGAAGGCAAGCGCTGGCGATTTGTAGCCACATTCGACCATGGCAAGACTTCTGTGGCCTTGAAGGAAGTAGGACAAGCACATCCGTTCTACAACCTTGAAGGCAGCAATAATGTTGTGTCTCTAACAACCGAGCGTTACCGCGAGTTCCCAATGCTTATCCAAGGCTACGGAGCTGGTGCCAGTGTTACAGCTGCCGGCGTGTTTGCCAATATTATGTCAATAGCTAACGTATAAAGGTCTTTTGCGTATGAAACACATTATAATACTTGGCGACGGTATGGCCGACCATGCCGTCGACCGTCTTGGAGGAAAAACACTTCTCGAATATGCCAATACTCCTAATATGGACCATTTGGCACGTATTGGACGTACCGGACGCCTGCTTACAGTGCCTGATGGTTTTCTGCCTGGTAGCGAGGTTGCCAATGCTACTATCCTTGGCTATGATATGAATAAGGTGTACGAGGGTAGAGGTCCATTGGAGGCAGCCTCTATAGGTTACGAAATGGAACCAGACGACCTTGCATTGCGCTGCAATATCATCTGTCTTGAGAATGGCAAAATAAAGAATCATCATGGCGGACATCTTACCACCGACGATAGCACTCAACTGATTGACCTCCTTAACGAGCGTCTTGGCAGCGACCGTATACGCTTTGTAAAGGGCATACAATACAGACATCTCCTTATTATAAAAGGTGGAAACAAGTACATCGAGTGTGCTCCACCTCACGACCATCCCAATGAGGAATGGCGCAAGCTACTTATCCGTCCAGAGAAAGGATACGAGCAAGAGGCTTTGCCGACTGTTAAATTGCTTAATGAGCTTATCATCAAGTCGCAAGACGTGCTGTACGACGCTCCACTTAATGTAAAGCGACGTGCCGAAGGTAAAGACCAGGCTAACAGCATATGGCCATGGGGTGGAGGATATCGTCCGCAGATGAAAACCCTTTCGGAGATGTATCCACAGATAAAGCGTGGCGACGTGATATCGGCTGTAGACCTAATACGCGGCATAGGCCATTATGCAGGGCTGCACAATATCATTGTGCCAGGAGCAACTGGACTTGCCGATACAAACTATGAGGGCAAGACACAAGCGGCTATAGAGGCCCTACGTAAGGACGATTTTGTATTCCTGCATGTTGAGGCAAGCGATGAGGCTGGTCATGATGGTGACCTTGAACTAAAGTTGCGCACTATAGAGAACCTTGACAAACGTATGGTGGGTCCTATCTTTGAAGAAGTGTCCAAGTGGGACGAGCCTGTAGCAATAGCTATTATGCCCGACCATCCTACACCAGTAGAGATACGCACACACGTCAAGGAACCTGTGCCATTTGTGATATGGTATCCAGGCATCAAGCCAGACGATGTAGAGACATATAGTGAGGTGAGTTGTGTAAGTGGCAGCTACGGCATGCTGCACCTGACAGAGTTTATGAACGAGTTTATGAAGGAACCTTCCCTCTAAAAGAATAGGATTCTTCACTCTTCCCTCTTCCCTTATAACAATTGGATTCTTCACTCTTCACTCTTAACTTTTCACTTAAATTATGAAATATTACAGCACCAATCATACAGCACCCCAAGCCTCATTGCACGAGGCAGTAGTAAAAGGACTTGCTCCCGATCGTGGACTCTATATGCCAGAGCGTATTAAGAAGTTGCCTAAGGAGTTCTTCGACAACATAGACAAACTCTCGTTTCAAGAGATAGCATATAAGGTGGCAGACGCCTTCTTCGGCGAGGACGTCAAGGCCGACGACCTAAAGCGCATAGTATACGACACTCTGGCGTTTGACTGTCCTATAAAAGAGGTAGAGGATAATATTTACTCGCTCGAACTATTCCACGGACCTACACTTGCATTCAAGGATGTAGGTGCACGCTTTATGGCGCGCATGCTGCAATACTTTATACGCGAGGAAGGAACTAAAAACGTCAATGTACTTGTAGCCACAAGTGGCGATACTGGTTCGGCTGTTGCAAACGGATTTCTTGGTGTAGAGGGCATACATGTGTATGTGCTCTATCCCAAGGGCAAGGTAAGTAAGATACAGGAGAGCCAGTTTACCACACTCGGACAAAATATCACAGCAATTGAAGTGGACGGAGTGTTTGACGACTGCCAGGCTCTTGTAAAGCAGGCATTCATGGACGACGAGCTCAATAAGCATATGAAGCTGACGTCTGCCAACTCTATCAATGTGGCTCGTTTCTTGCCACAGGCATTCTATTATTTCTATGCCTATGCCCAGCTAAAGCGTATGGGCAAAGAGCATGGCTACGTGATATGTGTGCCGAGCGGCAACTTTGGCAATATTACTGCAGCTATCTTCGGACGAGAAATGGGCTTGCCCGTGAAACGTTTCATAGCTGCAAACAATGCCAACGACATTGTATACAAGTACTTGCAGACTGGCGAGTATAATCCACGTCCAAGTATACAGACCATTGCCAATGCTATGGATGTGGGCGATCCAAGCAACTTTGCACGTATATACGATCTCTTCAAGGGCGACTGGAAGAAGATTTCGAGCCTCATGAGTGGCGCAACATATAGCGACGAACAGATACGCCATGCTATGCGCCAATGCTATGAAACCAACCACTATATTCTCGACCCGCATGGAGCATGCGGATATCAGGCATTAAAGGACTTGTTGCTTGATGGCGAGGTTGGTGTATTTGGCGAGACAGCTCATCCTGCCAAGTTTAAGGATACAGTAGAATCGGCAATAAACGCCGAGGTTGCAATACCCGAACGTCTTGCAGCCTTTATGAAGGGCGAGAAGAAGAGCATCGCCATGTCGAAGGAGTTTAGCGACTTCAAGAACTTCTTGATGGTTCAGCCGTAAAGGTGTGTAGATTTAATAAAAGGTATGACGGATGGTCTTACGAGAGCGAGCTCTCGACACCCATCCGTCATACCTTTTATTTTCTGTCCATAACCCTCCAGACATAAGCTATATACCCGAACACAAACGGCACGAGCAGCGACACATAGAACATTGTGCGGAGCGTGAACTCGCTGCTACAGCTGTTGGTTATTGTCAACGAGCATTGCAAGCTGGCATTTGATGGATAGTAGGCTGTATCTCCCCATCCAGCTACAAGCAGCATCGACAGCACAACAAGCACCACACCTATACCAGCCGGCCATATACCTTTTATATATGTATGGCTAAGAATGGTGCGCACAATGGCGTAAAGCAACAGCACAACGCCTATAATGGTGAGCATAGTCAACGGCCACATATTTATATAGTTGTGCAGATATTTCATCTCTTCCATATACACCACTCCCGTAGACGGGTCTACTGCATAACCATCCTTAAGCAGTGTGCGAATAAAGAACCCCAAGAATAGTACAAGAAAGGGTACGGCACAACCTATAAGTCTAACCGAACCTCTGGAGCGTATGTCCTCGTCGTCTACATTATTTATAATATATAGTATGCCGAGTACACGGGCAAGGAACATTACGGCAAAACCTAACACTATATTCCATGGGTCGAGCAAAGCATCAAGCCCTGCCGAGGCATTGCCCCAACGGCTTATAACGGGAGCGCCTATGTTTGTTAGTGATGTCTTCTCCACAAAGAAGTTGGAACCGTTGAAGAAGGTGGCTACAGCCGCGCCCAAGAGCAGCGGACCAATAATGCCGTTCAATATAAGGAACCAGCGGTATGTACGTGTGCCAAGCAAGTTGCCTTTGTGGTGTTGAAACTCGTAGCTTACGGCTTGCAGTACAAACGAGAATAGTATAATCATCCATAGCCAGTAGGCTCCGCCAAAACTTGTGCTATAGAACAATGGGAAAGAGGCAAAGAAGGCTCCGCCGAAGGTGACAAGAGTGGTGAATGTAATTTCCCACTTACGTCCGGTCGACTCTATAATCTTGCATTGTCCATCTTCTGTACGGCCCAAGCTGTATACAAGCGAGTTGGCCCCCTGTACAAACATTAGAAACACGAGCAACGCTCCGAGAAGTGATATTATAAACCACCAATATTGCTGAAGAAATGTATATGTCATAATACGAATGTTGAATGTTTTTGATGATGTGGTTGAGTTTAATCGGCTTGTTCTATTTGTGGCTTATAGTTCTTTATCACGCGGCACATTATTCTAATCTCCGCAAAGAGTAGGACGCTGAACAGCACGAGGAAGATGAAGAATGTTAGTGCAACGCTGCTTGAACTAATGTCAGAAACTGCTGCAACAGTTGGCAGCATATCTTGTATAGCCCATGGCTGTCGACCCAGTTCGGCTACAATCCATCCTGCCTCGCTTGCCAGGTATACAAGCGGAAGCATAACTAATGCAGATATCCATAGCCAACGACCACGCTTTGTAATGTCTTGACGCCATGCCACATGACCAATGATGAGGAAGAACAACAGCAGCAATGAACCAATACCTACCATAATGCGGAAGGCATAGAAGTTGATGGGGATGTATGGCACAAGCTCGGCACGGTCCTTAATGTAGCCATATCCAAAGTATGGCATGTCCTTCTTAAGTTCTTCAGCAAGCACTGGCAGGCGTTTGTCATTGCCATTGAATGCCTTAAGCTTGCGATATTCGGCAAGGGTAGTTATGGCTTTACGACCTCGTTGTATTTTCTCTTCAGCCGACAATTCTTTTGTTCCATCGGCGCGTGTATAACCATTAAGAATGTCGTTAATGCCAGGTACATATCCGTCAAGTGTATTTGTGGCAAGCACGGACAATCCATTGGGTATGGCTATGCGCAACGGAGGTTCTTCGCCTTTGGTATAGTCGGGTTGTCGTAATGGATTAATGGCAGCCACCATAGTGAGCGAGGCACTATTACCTCCATTGTACAGTCCCTCCATTGCTGCAAGTTTCATAGGCTGAACTTCTGCCACCTTAACAGCCGACGAGTGACCTGTATACATTGCCAATATCGAGGCCACAATACCAACGATGCTTGCTATCTTGATGCTTTGACGTGAGAGTTCGCATTCGCGGCTACGCAACAGATACCAGCAACTAACGGCACACACAAACACGGCACCTACTATCCACGATGATATTACGGTATGGAAGAACTTGTCTACAGCCATTGGCGACAATGCCACATCTATAAAGCTTGTCATTTCGTTGCGCACGGTATCTGGATTGAACTCGCAACCTATAGGGTACTGCATCCAGGAATTGGCTACCAGTATCCACCATGCTGATATGGTGGCACCTATACCCGTAAGCCATGTAGAGGCAAGATGAAAACCGCGCGAAACTTTCTGCCATCCAAAGAACATAACAGCAACAAACGTGCTTTCCATAAAGAAAGCCACTATGCCCTCTATGGCAAGTGGGGCACCGAAGATGTCACCAACAAACCAGGAATAGTTGCTCCAGTTTGTTCCAAACTCAAACTCAAGGATGATGCCAGTTGCAACACCCATGGCAAAGTTTACTCCAAAGAGGCGTTGCCAAAACTTGGATGCCTCTTGCCAAAAAGGTTTGCCAGTGCGATAATAAATAGTCTCGATAATGCCCATGATAACGGCCAAACCCAATGTAAGAGGCACAAACAGCCAGTGATAGATGGCGGTAAGCGCAAATTGGGCACGCGACCAGTCGATGAGCGAAGCGTCAATTGTTAGCATATAATTCATAAGCTTAATTGTTTATAAGTAACTGTTCAAAATTAATTTTACAAATATGAATAATTCACGAATAAG
>ERZ1034753.152-NODE-152-length-25584-cov-7.566454_pt1 | contig 25584 bp, 35 predicted proteins | sample MGYA00520702_ERZ1034753 | MGnify/ENA primary metagenome ERZ1034753 (study PRJEB33766, sample SAMN09781700) | gut metagenome | biome: gut microbiome | host: Homo sapiens | place: Madagascar | study: EMG produced TPA metagenomics assembly of the PRJNA485056 data set...
ATGGCGGACCAGACGGTGAAATGGGAGCATCCATGCGTTACCTCTCCCAGAGATATAGCATGCCGGACAGACGTGTATGTGGCGTTCTTACGGATATTGGTACGGAGGAATTAGCGCATAGATGTTGGAAATGAAGAAAGCCGATATAGCATCTATACCGACTTTTACATATTTATTTATTTTCTTTGTCTTCGATTACATCTAATGCTCTATATATATTATATACATTGAACATTCTATATAAGTTAATTACAAAATTTATATTTTCTAAAATCAGCATAAAATTAAATGCGTTATATATAAAAAATCCTACAAAGAATAATATATTAGACAATTGAATATTATATATATACGACTCATCTGCACATATTTTTGCTGTGATGTTCATCACGACTGTGCTAAAAATATCTATAATATATAAGATTGATAAATTTAGGAACGTACGATTACTGTCTTTTAATATATTATTTTTTGTCTTAATCAATTCCTTTATAATTTCATCACGCATTAGAGCTTGAAAAATTGCATATGCACCAAATATTACCGCAAACATTGCTACTTGCACATCTAAAAAAATAGGTACTATCTCCTTAACTGTTGCCACTGTATCTACCTTGAACGTACAATAATAGCTTATAGGAAATGCTGATAAAATTGCTATAATAAATTGCCATGCAGATTTCTTACTCAATTTTAATTCAAGTACACATTCTGATACAATTTTGCCTTTACTCCTTTTGTCATTCAGTTCTTGAATATTTTTTATTACGCTATCGGTCATCAACCTCACCTTTTAATAATTCTATTTACAAATTTTTGATACTCAATAATATTATTGTTACTTTCAACATTCATAGCAGTTATCTCATTCTTTATATTCCCGATTTGTTCATATGCATTATCAAGGTCTCCAACTACTTCAATATTTGAAATATCTGATATTTCATGATCTTTTATTTTTCCTGTCTTTTTATTTCCATGAGTACCTTCTTTATATTTGACTTTCATTTCTGTTTTTGCCATTCCTTCTGTTTTTTCAATCACAGAAGCAACACCATCTAAATTTTCTGGTGATGGAAATGTCATTTTTCCTTTTGAACTTCCTATTACTTTTCTAATTTTACTATCAATGTCTCCAAAAACATTCCCATAATCCCACTCCGAATTTAAAGGAAAAAACTTTAAGGTTAACTCGGTTATTTTTTCTACATCTTTTAATGCTTCTTTTACACTTGCAGAAGTCTTTATTCCAGATACTTTTACTTTTGCATATGGTAAATATTGCTTATTTTCCTCGCTTTTTCTTATTTTATCATTGCACTTTCTAATATATTTCTGAATCACTGTTCGAAATGCAAATGAAAATGCCCTTGTGTCAGGACTTCCATTCTGATTTTTAACTAACATCATTCTATGGTTTTTCAAATAAATTAAAAATAACGAATATGGTGAAGATTTAAAACGTTTATTAGTCTTTTTTAATCCCTCACTCTCTGTATATTCCGACCGTACTTCTAAAACAGTGTCTTTAATCAGTAACCCTGATAAAACATATTCCCCATTAAGTTCTCGAATATGTACATCATCAAAGAAATATTTTGTTTTCTCTGTACTATCTGCCACTATGTCATCTGATAATGCTGGTAAAACAATGTCGTCAATATACCTTATTAAAGGTTCTTCCTCCTTTCCAAAAACCACATTAATATCTGCTACATACATTTGTTTGCTTTCCATCATAATATTACTCTCCCGACATTTTTTTCTATAATTATATTACCTCTTGTCGAATCACGCCATATAATCTGATGTAAGTTGCCGGGATTCATTATGATTCTATTGCTTAAATACCATTTTTATGTTTCTACATTATCAAGACATTTGTTCTGTTTCAATATGCAAATTATCCAAACTTTTTAAACTATATTCTATCCAATAAATAATTATACTATATTAAAAGCCAGTGAAATCAATCACTGGCCTTTTCGTTATTTTTCATATATACTTACATATTTTTCTGCTGCCGTGATATACAATCCTGATTTAAGCTTGTACATACTACCACCGCTGACCTTGATAGGTCCGTCTGCAATGGTAAAGACTTCATTCTTCTGTACTCTGCCCGCAACTGCAGAACTATCCCAGCTCAAAGATTTTCTTACCGCAAGATCATCCACCAGAACTTTTACATATTTTTTCTTTTCTGGCAGTTGTACCGGTGCAACTGGCTTTGGTGCTGCCTGCACATAATCAGCCAAAGCATAGGCAATTGCTGTGCAGATCTGTTCAAACTTCTGCTGATATAAAGATGCATCTGGATTATTTACAAAGCAGACCTCAATTAACATGGATTTTGCTTTGGTCTTTCTGATTACATATAATCCGCTACCTTCTTTTACTCCACGGTTCGTGAATCCAAGAGCCGCGATATGCTCACAGACTTCTACTGCATCAGGATACTGTCTACCTTTATAGGTGTACACTTCCACACCGTGACCGGCTCTCTTCGCATCATTATTAAAGTGGATGCTGATAAAATAATCCAGATCAATGCGGTTTGCCATGTTTACCGCCTGTTGTAAATATGCTGACTGTGATACAGCCTTATCCACTGTACAAGGTACAACCTCCACTCCGCATGCTTTAAGCATCTCTGTAAGGCGATTACATACTTTTCTTGTTTCGATACTCTCTACAATCACACCCGATGTACCTGATCCTGATCCCGATAAAGTATGTCCTGCGTTTAATCCAATTCTCATTCTGTTCTTTCCTCCTTAATATCTGTCTTTGAGTCAATTAGCTTCTGTGTAATCTCCAAGCCAGTAATCAGAAACTGCGGTACCTTTACGTTCATTTCAACAAGATTTTCCAAGATGCTTCGGATTTCATTTATCATATATGTAGCAAGTGTAAACCATCCAAATAACTGCACAAATGATAAATTAATACCGATTGTTTCTCCCATGTACGAAAAACATGTTGAAATGAAAAAAGCCAGTCCTATCACTACCCAGTACCACACCTTCTTAAAGATTCCTTTTGCTCCGATTGCACTGGATTCATTTTTATTGTAAAATTTCGCTTTACAATATCCAGTTACATAATCGATTACATTAAGAATCAAGAAGCCAGCAAACAAAAACCAATACTTACCAAAAATTGCTACTCCAATTGCTGCGATTGCTCCATAGATCATGTTGACTTTGTCAAATTCTTTCATAAATCATCCTCTCTTTCTTTTTTATAGTTTGATTATAATTCCACCAACCTTCTTTTTTGTGCCAACTTTAAAGCACAAAAAAGCGCCGGACAACTAACCTTTTAAAGGTCAATTGTTCGGCGCTAGGCTCTGAAAATATTATAACACTCTTATTTCGATTATGCTATTATTTTCTTCATGATTTAACATAGATATTCCTTTTTTTGTTAATACATAAAAATTACTACACGGTTCAGGACTCTCTGATAATGGTATCGATGGCATCTGTCTGATTAACCTTTTCTTTAGCATCTTAATAATCAAACCCAAAACTATAAATTCTTGTTCATGCAAGTTGTCTGCCACTGTGTGAATACTCACTGGTTTTCCTTCCTTTAACATACTTTTGATAACTTTTTCTTCCATGGTCTTTACCTCCTTATGCATTCACAATAGCACTGGCTTGATTTTTTCTGCCCCCTCTTTGGATAAAAATTTTAAATTTTTATGCGACATACATATTATACTTTCTCTCAATATCTCTATCTTCAAGAACGATATAGTCTTTTTCCAAAATATCTACCGAATTTCCAAGTATCGCCGCAATATCTTTCAAAGGCATTCCTTTTTTATATAACGTGGTCGCAAGTGTACGCCGGAATAAGTGGACTGTACATTTTTTATTCACACCGGCTCTTTTTGCTACCCTCTTGGTGATCGTCTCAATTGTAGCTTTTCCTAATCTTCTATGTGGTCTTTTGGTTGCAACAAACAATGCTTCCTGCTCACCCTCTCTTTCGTTCAAGTATTCAACAATATGCTTTTGTGCTGGCGCATCCAAAAATACTTTTCGCCACTTTCTGGTCTTTTGTCCATATATCTTTACAATTCCGGTATTGAAATCAATATTTTTAACATCAACCGAACAGCATTCGCTTACACGTACACCGGTACTGAGCAGGAAATCAATCACTGCTAGCTCCTGTTTTGTTTCGCACGCGTCACGCAGCATGACAATCTCCGCATTCGTCAAAATTTCTTTTTCCTTTGTTTCATATTTGATTTTCTTGAATTTTGAAAAAGGATTCTTCTCTATGTACTCGTTATCTACACACCAGTTAAAAAATGCCTTGCAATGTTTTCTATGTGTATCCAATGTTCTTTTCGATATATAGGTATCGTTATTTCCTTTACGTTCCGCTAAAATTGAAAAATAATACATTGTATCATCATAAGTCACATCCCGAAAATTCTTATTTAACTCCTCTAACATGTTACGCGCGGCTCTGTAATACTGTTTTCTCGTGCTTTCCGCCACATTGTTGACTGCCATTTCATTGCAAAAGCGTTTCAGGTACTCCATGTTGTCATCAATAAATGTTGATAATGCAGTCTGCTCTTCTACGAGATCATATCCATGCATATTCCTAATCAGAGAAAATTTCAACTGATCCAGTGCTTCACTGGTCAAGTATGGTGTCATGTCATTGAGTATCGCATTCTGTACATCCTGTTTGGTCATAAAATTTCCATCCTTTCATTTCAGGCTTGCACAAATGCTTTTATTATTGTATATTAAATACAACAAGCAGAAATGCTTGCCTGTGTGGGATAGGATAGTTAAGGCTTTGGTAGAGAGTTAGCTATCCTATCTTTTATTATGTTCTTTTATCTATTATACCAAACATATGTTCTTTTCTCAATGAAAAAGCATGGAAAAACCGATATTTTTCTCGGTTTTCCCATGCCTTTTTATAGATATTTTCTTAGATTACCCGGAGTTTAACTCAGTTAAACGAAGGAAGCGTTAAATGTTCTACATTCGAAGCTACTGCAGATAATTGGGGAAGTATTGGAATTGTATATCCAAGTGATGCCCACATGTTAATTGGTGCATATTCATCTGACTATTTGCTGGTACCAGAAACACATAATCCTAGCGTCAAATTCGATACATTTAGGTGCTTCGGTCGATTACAGGTGAAACAGTTAGCCATTGCTCCAAACGGTGCAAAAATAAAAGGTTGGTTTTATTATATTTAATACTTATACATTAAAACAACGACCATCTGATTGACACTATAACATCATAATTTTCCGGCATATTATCTTTGATTTGACGATATCTAATAGTGCCTTCATTATCGATATATATCGCAGCTATACTAGTACCTGAATAAGATATATCCTTTGCCAAAATTTTAGGATAGAACTGCGAGTCGGAAATATTACCGATTTTTATTTCAGCCCCCTCAGGTATGCCTCTAAGAGAATCCACTCTCATAGTTGCTTCTGCATTTGCTTTGTTATATACAAATTTCGTATAACTAATATACATACTGTCATTATTGTCACGTTGCAATATATCGTCGTTACGCTTCCACTCGATTCCTTCGTTTAACTTACGTAAACTCCGGTTAACCTCATCAAATCCACCCTTGATCCTGTTCTCCAGATCATTCATCTCCTCCGCAGAAAAGGCATTTCCCTCTGCAGATATCTGTCCCTCTGCCCTTGCTACCGTCACAAGTTCCGTGCTGCCATCCTCATGTGTTAATTTTCTTCTGTTCGGGTACTCGGAAATACGATTCACCCATGTTTTCAAACTAAAAGCCATAATAAAATCCTCTCTTTCTTATAATAATAATCCAATGCTCTGTCCGGCATAGATTTCTTCGCCTGCGTAATGGACAAAGTTTGAATTATAAACTTCATAAATGTCATGTAATATTTTCTCAATATCATTGATTTTCTGGTACGTGTTAATCGGCTGCTGTGGAACTTCCGGTGTCTCTACATACCGATAACCGGCATTCCGCAATGCTGTGACGTTCTTTAAAAGACTGTCAAAATATGTTTTATCCGGATATGTTGGGAGATTATCCTTACAAGTGACCAGAGAAATGTTCAGCAATTGTGCAATAACATAGCAGTTGTTTTCATTCCGCCTGACATCTGATAAGTTGAATGCGCCTTTCATCCCCTGCTGCCATTCCGTTTTTTCACTGTCTGTCATCTTCTCCCAGCCAATGTTGCGAAGTTCAATCACCCGGTCTACATCCTCTTGTGTCCTGTCGTAGATGAACCACGGCAGAATGTACTCAATCGTATTCTCATAGGTACTCTTATTACCTGCTTCATCATACATTTCAAGATATATATGGTATAAGCTGTCCTCTGCCACATCTACCGTTGCTCTCCACTTGACCGGATACGCCTCGTCCTGGATAAAAACTGTCTCAACACCATTTACAGTCCCGGCAACGTAAGTGATGTCTGTTGACAGTTCGAAGCTGATCGTTCCCGAAGCCATCAGCTGACCTCAACCGTGATTGCTACACTTGCACTTGTGCTTACCGGATTTGGTGTAAGTGTAATGCCTTTTAACACAGGCACCGTAGTGTCAAGCTTGACGCTCAATGTAATGCTGGTAGTCTGTCCGGCTCCGTCTTTAGCCGTAACCACAATACTGTTCGTTCCCTCTGCAAGAGTAATCGCTTTTGAAAAGCTTCCATCAGTTTCTACCGCCACTGATCCTAGGCTCGTGCCGTTTAATGTCATAGTCAATGTTATCGGACTTGAAGTTGCATCATTCGTTTTACCGGTTACTGTAAGCGCAGATTTATTTGTGATGAGCCCTGCTGCAGGTGATGAAATCGTAAGCGTTGGCGGAACTGTATCAATCGTAAATGTCGAAGAAACCGTCGTTGCCGCATTGCCGTCATTATCTGACGCATTGATCGTGATAGTGTGGTTTCCATCCTTAAGAGCTGTCTGTGGCGTAAATGTAAACTGATAACCATTTGTAATCCCTTTGCTTACCATTCCTGTACTTGAAGTTGTGTATGTAGTACCGTCTACTTTTATTTTGACGGTGGACAGGTTTACACCAGAGCCTCCAGCTTCATCCACGACCTTAAAGGTGATCGGCTGCTTATTATTTGTTACATATGCGCCTTTTGATGGAGATACCAGTGTAATCGCAGGCTTCATCGTTTCTTTTACTATCAGCCTCAATGCTTCTCCCAGTGTAGCATCTGTAGCATCTTTCGTCATTACAGTACCTGCATCATTGGTAATCTCGATTTTAATCGGATAATACTTATTGGCCAGATTGTATGATGTGGTTGCAGGGGCTGTGATTGTTCCAACCCATTTTCCATTGCTCAATGTGAGATTCGTCCACACTCCATCAACCTGTACCCTTACTTTTACAATTGCCATTAAATTACTCCTATCTCCTGTCCAGCTACAAGTTCATGATTACCGGACCTGGTATATTTTGTTTCTGTGTAATATGTCTCTACATCATCTGCCACAACCGTTATTGTTACTTTGGTTTTCGTTGTGACTTTCTGACTGGATAATTTTGCGCTATATATAATTGGTCTCATTTCCATTAGATCATCACATCTCCTCCCGTATATAATTCAGTTCCGGCGAAGTAATTTTCCGTAAAAACTACTGAATATCCCCTGCACGTTGCCGTTGCAATAAATCCTCCTGTCAGGTCTATATCCTGCTGCTCAATCAGCGTAGTTGCAATATTACTATTCTTGTCTACCACATTTACCCAATTACTCACGCTCTCTGTATTCAAAATATATTTCATGCTGAGAATTTTTCTTAATGCATAATATGATAGTAACTTCTCAGCAACAGTATCTAAGTATTCCATGTTGTACAGTGTAATTGTCCCTATTTTCTTGATATTTTCGGATTCCCCTGCTTCAATATGATCCACATTTTTCGTATATGAAAATGTAGTTTTTTTATATCTTTTTCCTGTGATCACGCATGCACCGGTTGTCTCCATTTGAACAATCACATAATTTGTATGCTTTTCTATAAAATCTCCGTTCGATAATTTCAATGATTCTGGATCACATGGTTCTGAAAATGTTATTTTTGATTTTCCCTTTGGAAGATTATCCTTAAAAATGTCTGACTCTTCGGTTTCTAAATCATATTTTCCACATTCAATAGAAACCCCTGATACATACTCGTCCAATTTTACATTTGATTTGTTATTGAATTTTCTTTCTGTATCAATTGTTGAACTGACATAGCGATCTGGTTTAAAAACCCGAATAACATCACTCCTGCTGTCATCCGCAACTGCCGCACACGCGAAACATATCATCTGAAGGGCTGCTCTGCATGACTGTACAGCCAAATAACCATTTAATTTTATATTGTATACCTCTTCATCGATGATGAATTTTGTTACTGCTGCACACGCAAATATTTCTTCTAATAATTTTCCTGCCAGTACATTCGTGTACATTTTCCCGTTATAAAACGTATAATTATCCATCAGACCAATTCTGTCGTTCAATTTGAAACTTGCTGTATTATTTTTAAAATCCGACGTATCAATGAAAAAAGTTCCTACCGGAATATCTACACCATCTTTGTTTTCCGTAAAGGTTACTTCCTGTGTTTTCTGTACAGACCTCCAAGATCCATTTTCATTACTGATATCAAAATCGTTTTTAGCATCCAATATTGATATGCTTGCTGTATTAATGGATAATGTAGTACTGATCTCGTTGATCTCCTCATGTATCTTGGCAGTCTTGATCACATCGCCAGTCCATTCAATGTAGCGTCCATATAAAATATATCGTAGTTTTATATATCTCTTTGGCAACCTTGTCCTGACAAATTCAATTACAACTTTTCCATAATTTGCGACTTGATGAACACATGCATATACCAAATTATCGGGATAAAATGTTTTTTGATCCAACTTACTTCCAGATAATGTATACCAGGTAATTGTCAACTCCGCAGGATATTCATCTGAAAAATATAACGTAATTCCGGCCGATGAATGCTGTGCACTAAAAGTAATCGTAATTCTAGGATTTTTCTGAAATAAACAGTCCTCTCCCGACTGTTCAACACTCCAAAATACAATGTCGCCCGGTAAATCCGGCATAACATTCTTATTTCCATCCAACACAAATTGGTTTAATTCAAATGTTCCATAATCCGCCTGATCTGTCTCAACTTCCAAAGATTCAAGATTTCCAATGGACTGGTTATCATCTGTAGCCACGCTTGCATCTGATAATGCTGTTACATCGATAAATTTCATATGTGCGCTACAGCTTGTTCTTTGCATTTTCTTCATACTTACCATCTTTCTGCTGGTTTAATCGCTATAAACTTCACTGTGAACCCGCCCCACTTCGTATATTCTTCATTTGTGTCTTTATTAATTGTATTCTTCATTTTCATTGAAAGTTTGTTTGGATACATAAGAAATACCATTTTCCCCATAGGTGTCCTTATTTCTACTTCATGACCGGTACCATCATCGATACTGCTCTTCGTACTTAAAAGTTGCACCAGTGCAACAAAGTCTTTATTCGTTGTGTCCGTAGTAGCAAATGTTATAGACTGGTTGTAAAACACTGCGCCAAGTTCATAATTCAATTCATATTTTTCATTTCTCTCTGCAAACTTATACTGAAATTCTACATCCAGTCCCAATTCTGTTATTGGTACATCATACTGTTTTCCATCTATCTTTATCATGCCGGCTCCACCTTTGTAAAATCTGTACCTACACGCTGTGATTCTTTATCATATGAATATTTAATATATCTCATAAATCCTGCTTCATCTCCTTCAGCAACAATATATACATTCACATCTCTTTCTGAAGAATCAAGTTCCTCCCTAAGTGCCTGACGAATTGTTGATAATGGTGAGACAACTTCCGTCTCACGATTGTTGTCACCAAGAATCGCGGCAAATTCACCTGCCTGCTTTGGTACAACAGTTCCGGTTGCAAGTCGAGGCAGCTTAACCTCTCTCAGCGTTGGGATACTCATACTCCATGATTTTCCACCGAATACCGGCACCCAGTCTGGTATCGTAAAACTCAATCCATTCAATGCCTCTATGCATTTATTAACGCCAGATACAACACCATTGCACATGGTTTCTATTCCTGAAAGCAGACCATTAATCACACCGAATACACTTGTTTTCAATTTATTGAATATATCCAGAATTTTGGTTTTCAAATTCGAGAATGTATTTAAAACCGGTGTAACAAGTGATTTAATTCCATTTTGGAATCCCTGCATCAGATAAATACCTATATCCCGGAATACTGTCGACGGCGAATGGATACCAAGAGCATTCTTAACTCCTGTAATAAGTGGATTTATCATATGGTCATATATCCATGTGCCGATATCCTGCAGCAACGCCCACATTCCATCTAAAAATCCCTGGATGCCATCTTCTCCATTTGCAAAATATGCTTCGTATAAATCTGTTCCGAAATCAGCGATAAGTTCAATCAGAAATGCAATAATACCACCTATCAATGAACCTATTGATTCGAAAAGTGCAGATGAAATACCACTCCAGTCAACATTGGTAAGAAATGTATACACACCATCCGCCAACGATTTCCAATCAAGTCCTTCCAACGTTGTGTAGATGATCGTAAGGATTCCCTTAAGGCCTGTGCCAATTGTATTCCCAATAGCACCCCAGTCCACTGTCGCAATAAAACCGTTTAAGGTCTGATAAATCGCCGTTCCTACTGATTCCCAATGAAGCGTAGTAACAAATTCTTCCAGAAAATAAACAATCGTATTCAGTCCATTTGCTATCGTAGAACCAACGAGGTTCCAGTCTACTGTCTCTAAAAATCCGTTTATAAGGGTTGCAATATTATTTGCAATATTTCTGGCTTTTTCCTGAATGCCGGTCCATTCAATACTTTCCAGTGCTTCATTCAGTTTCTGCCCGATTATCGCACCTAAACCATAGAAATCTCCAGCCTCAAATGCTGCTTTTAACCTGTCCGCAAAAGACTGCACATCACTCTCAATCGGAACTTCCTCAAACATTTCTGATGGTGATACAGTTCCACCAGAGCCGCTTCCGGAATCTGAATCTTTATTATCAATTACATTTAGTTCATCGAACGAATACAGCGAATTTGCCGCCTTTTTTGCCGCGTTCGCTGTATTGTTTAATGACTTTGCATAGTTCTGCTGAACGGCTGTTGCCTGTGTAAATGTACTCTTTCCGGTAATCGCTGCTATAAACTGTCCAACTTTGGAAATTGCAGCCGATAATTGGTTGATAAAACTTGTCAATATCGGGCTTACCACCGACAACAATGGAGCAAATGCGGATGCAAGACTATTTTTAAGCTGCGTTAATGCAGACATCAGTGCAGATATGTCAGCATTCGCACTAGAAGAATATTGTGCAAGGTTCTGAAATCCCTGCTTCACCCCATTGATTACAGCCTGCATCCCCATTCTGGCAACAAGAAGTTTAAACATATTCCCAAGTTTAAAAATACTGCTGCCAAGTCCGCTGGATCGGTTTTTCAGATTCTTAAATAACCCAGGCAGTCCTGTCATTCTCAGCGCAAGTTGTCCAACCGCTTTCGCTGCACTCGTCCCCGCCTTTGCTACGCCCCGAAGCATTGCAGACGGCGCACTCTTTGCAATATTTAAAAGTCTTCCGGGAACTGCTGCCGCAGAATTTCCCAACATCCGAAAACCATTTGCTAATGACGGTAATATACCAATCTGTGTACGTTCCTCTGCTGCTGTTCTTTCAAGGTTTCTCTTATAATTTATTAATTCCTGTTGTGCAAGAACCAACTGTTGATATGTGTGATTATATTCTGAATCACCAAATCCAAGACCTTTTTCATCCTTCAGAATTTTTAAACGTTCTTTATACTCATTTACCTTTTGCGAAAGATTGTCAAATTCTCCCCAAACTTTCTCCAACCCATCACTTGAGAATCCCTGTGAAAAAGACTGTTTTATTTTATTACTTGATTTACCTAACGAATTGGTCAGTCGCTCAACGATGTTCTTTAATTCGTTTACACCTTTTACGAACTTTGAATTGTCCATACCGGTTTCGACAATTACTTCGCCCTGTTTCTTTGACACCTTTTCACCACCTTATCATAGGCGGCTCAAAGGCTCTCTGACCTATCCTAATAAATTGTTAATTTCCTGCTCTTCCTGTTTCTCCTGCTCCGTCTTTTCAACGATCAGGTCACAAATTTTTTTATTCTTCTGGTAAAACTCCTTTTCCCATTTATCAAGAGTTTTTCCCTCCAGCTTTTTCGTTCGGATACGGACAACTGTTGCAAAAACACCCTCCCGGATCTCCATAAAATATCCAAGGAAGGTCCACCAGTGCATATACTTCTCTGCTCTGGTCTCTCTTCCTGCAACTGCATTAACTGCCGGGAAAATAATCGGTTCATCCTGTGTCCAGTCCATTTTCCGGACATTTTCACCTTCATCATCCTGTGTTCCTGCATCTATGAACCAGTTTGCCTGTTCCGCTGCCTCCTGATAAAGACTTACAGGCATCTTTTCAAGGTCTGGATAAAGAATATATAGCATGGTATATATTTTCTCTTCATGCTCTAATTCTCTGTCATTCATTGCCTCAAAAATCTTTAATATGTCCCTGAAATCCGTGCGTATCCTCCAATCCCTGCCGCCAACCTTTAAAGTCTGCGGCAAGGTTCCTATACTCAAATTTTTCCCGGCATATAGGAACCGGTGTATCTCTGCATACGTTTCTTTGTCTTATTCACTTCTATGTTAAATTCCCTGGTAATAACCTTCGCAATTGTCTCTAAAACATTTTCAAAGTAGAATTTTCCATTGATTGTGGTCAATGGACTCTGCTCATTGAAAAAAGCCGCTGTAGAATCACCATTGATAATATAGTCAATTTCCTGCTTTATTTTATCCGATACCAGCATTACTCCCTGCGCACCCGGATTATCCCTGATCAATGTCTCAATTTCGCCGATCCGGTCGATCACCGTTTCATATCTGCTGATAATATCTGTATCTGTCGGATTAAATACTAATTCACCGATCTGCCGTCCCTGTGTGTTTTTAATAATATAAGTGCGCACACCGGTATCTACCGTAAGTTCCATGCTGTTATTGTTTCCATTGAAATTTCTTACTTTTCTGTTCTTATTACTCATTGTCTCGTCCTCCTATGAATTTAGGTGGCAGCATAGGCACTGCCACCCACACGTGTTATATATTAAGCGTCTGCCTAATACCTTATGCTGGTAATGCTGTTTTCGCCGTGAAAGTTGGTACTTTATTTTTGATTGTCACGGTACCCTCAACACGGTTTCCTGCGTAATTTACGGTATATGGAATACTTACATTTGCCTTTCCACCAATTGATTTTGGTTTCACAATAACCTCTTCCATCCATGCTTTATGTGTCTCGGCTTCTGTATCCTCTACAAGCACCTCCAGGATGAATGTTCTGCAGTTATCATCAACCTTACGGTTCATTGCGATATCCACAAGCTTCTCGTAAAAAGCTCCATCGGAAGGATTTGCATAATAAGGATCTACTTCCACGGACGGTGTATATCCATTGTCCTCTGTATAGTTTTCTCCTGTTACATCCTGTCCTACGGTCACATCCGGGTTAAGTTCTGTAGACATTTCATCTACATTCTTACCCACCAGGAACCATGCCGGTGAGCTTTTTGTTACATCAAATGTACTGTCTAAGTACTGTGCAAAACATTTTCTTGCTAATTTCATAAAATCCACTCCTTTTCATATTCCTGTTCATACAGTAAATTTAATCCTATGATCCAGTTCTCAACTCCTGCCTCTGTCCTTCCGTCCAAGTGTGCCGGTGTCGTCCGCTGAATCTGTGTTATCTTTCTTCCTTCGGTCAGCTCCGGGTATTCTGTCAACTGCTGCATTCCGTCCTCTGTCGATATCGGCTGCATTTCTAACCACCTGCCAAGATTATCAAGAAAAGTGCAAATCTCAATTCTTCTGTTCTCTCTCACCGGCTTATCGCGGAACACGACAGTAAATGGATACTGACATTTCAATTCCACATTACCGGTTACACTTTCTTTGTCCGAGATAATAACCGCACCGCCTAAAGCATAAAAGGCAATTCCTTTTGATTCTTCCAGGAAAGAAAAGTCTATGCTCTGTGTGCTTTTCAGTACCGGATATGCATTTAAAAGATCCATTAATGCATTCGTTATTGCTTTCTGACCTTCAATATCATTTTTGAGCTGTTCTTTTTCCATGATCAATTTCCTTTCAGACTATCTTCAACACATTTCACCCAATCATCCATATGATTTTTTTTGGCAGTTTCAAACCATTGTGCTGTTGCATCCGGATTTGCATATTCCAAATCTCTGTCAGTCAGAACTTTAGTTTCATCCTCCATGGCCCATGGGCTTTTGCTTCTCTTACCGATCATGACTTTTCCACCATATAAGAATCTTCCCATCGGCGGAGCACCAGCACATACTTTTCCAGTTCCCTGCAACGCCGTACTCCTTGCGGCTGTCTGTTGCTGAAATGTTCCTGCCTGATACGGCATATAGGGTTTCATATTATTCATAATTTGACCATCTAAATCATATTGGGCTTTTTGGAGTTTTTCACCATATTGTTTCAAATTCAGCTTGACCTTAACATTACCTTTAACGATACTGTAATCTTCAAAATGCTGCGCTTTAAACCCTTTTGCCATTACCTGCCTCCAATCTCCAAATGTGGGATTGTCTTATATAAATCTGCTTTATTTACAAGGAATAAATCATCATAACGATCACTCATATAGCTTAAGAACCCATCTTCATAGTCAGTATCCATGATTGTCTCTTCCTGATACTCACCCTGAATAAAGAAATCTATCCCCTCCTGAAACGTGAAAGCCTGATTTTTCTCGGTATAAACGTTCCACGACTTTGGTTTTAAATACTCTCTTTTTTCTTCTGGTGATGTTTCAACAAGCATCTTTTCATTGCTATTTTCATATTTTATGAATACTTTGGCAGAATCCGCATTTTCCAATCCTGTTGTACTTCTATTCCGCCCGGCAGTAATCTGTAACTCAACTCCGCGGATCACGGTTGGATACCATGTAATTTGCTTTTTTACCTTCTGCTGGTTGAATACTGTGATTGTATCTGTATACATGACTCTCCTTTTAAAAAAGACCAATTTCAAATCTGTAGATCATCCATTGGTCTTTGCTTTTTACTCATATCCTCTGTAAAACAGATTTGGGCTTACATTCTGTAAATACTCTTCGGCTGCTGCCAAAAGATACATATTCTGCTTCTCCTGGCTTGTGAGGATAGCATCTAATTTATTTTTTCCTACCTCAAAGCTAATACTTTCACTTCCTGCCGAATGTGACTTGATCACTTTTCCTGCGTCATATTCTGCTGTACGTTTTTCAATAGCCTGCATTTCATCAGCCAGTCTACACACAGCTTTCTGTATCTGCTCTCTGGCAAATTCTTCAAGCTGCGCGTATCCGATCTTCCTGATGTTTCCGGAGGTAAGAAAATCAAGCTTATCGCTGGCTTTCTCATTCCATTTTGGAAACTCTGTCTCACTTACACTTTCACCAAAATATTTCTGCCTATAGAAGTCGTATGATGTGTATCCCATATTTAGCCCTTGATCTTTCCAATCATCTCTTCATCAAGTTCCTTGATTCCGTAGATAATATCAAACGAAATTGTATCCTGCTTATGTTTTGTGTCATAATCGATTACAACCCTCACACCAAGACCATTGGCAGATGCAATATATGCTTTTGATGCACCCATAGGAAGCGAAAGATTTCTTGTCACCAGAGCAATTCCGTTTCTGTGAAATGCCAGTGAATTTGGCTCTTTGATCAATAATGCATCCACTGCTGTGAAATCTGCGTGCAGTGGCTGGTCAATCTTTACAGTTTCAATTGTCCCGCCCACCGCAGTAGCCTCTTCCACGATCGTATATTTATATCCTTCAACGATAAAGGAATCACCTTTTTTCACAGTGCCAGTAGCTGCATCCACATCTGTAAGTTTTACTGTTTCCTCGCCTTTCTTTGCAGTAACTTTATATGCGGTCGCTGTTCCTGTCGCCACAGGTGCATCCGGGCAATTCTGATCCATATAGGTATCAAATGAATATACTTTTCCAATCTCTGCATCTCTCAAAGCTTTCTCGCTTCCAGATTCCGATACCTTTGACATATTATCAGACATAACATAGCGATACTTATGTGTCGGATGCATAACAACACGTCTGTTTGCTAATGGCACCTTCGCAACATCAAAGAGCTTTGCCATATTACCGATATCTTCCGGCTTTGTTGCTCTTGCATTTCCTTTCACGATGTGTTTCGCATGTTCCAGCCCGACCGCAATAAGGTCTTCATCAATTGCCTGTGCGATCGCCTGCATTGCCGGAGTGACAATCTGTGTTGAGAAATCCTTAATGTTCAGCGTGAGCTCCTTTGATGTTACCGGAACAGTAATATCTCGGAATCTGTCCATTTTTACAAGTACTGATCCTTCTGTTGCATCCTGGTTTGATGTTTCTCCTGTAAAGTTCTTAGCAATGAACTTCGCTGGTTTTCTTACTGTAATCGTGTCTCCAACCTTCACAAATTCTTTTGAATAATCTTTATGGACCAGATTGGCCATAACAAGATTTGCCTGTAAAACCATCAAAGCCTCATTTGCAATAATCTGCGGTGTTAAAAAATTGTTTGGCATATTATTCTCCTCTCTTAGCTATTCTGCTCTCTCCATTTTTTGTACGTTTCGAAATCCATGTTATTTGGATCTCCCTTAATTCTTGTGTCTGTCTGGTTTCCCATCGGCTCCGTGAAAACTGCTGCATTATCTGCATCATCCTCTGCCTGTTCCGATACCAGAATGTTTGGAATGTCTTTTCCTTCAGGATCTTTGACCATTGCATTAAAAAGATCATCCATTGATTTTCCTTTGGCAGAATCATCCGCAAGCTTTTTTTCAAGCTCTGCCGTGATGGCATTTCTGGTAATATCATTTACGAAACGTTTTTCTTTCAGATATTCCGTTACCGTAGCGTGTCTCTCAGCCTCTTCCTCTTTTTTCTTGCGGTCTGCGCGCTCGTTCTCCAATGTCTCAGTCGTCTCTTTCAACTTTTCCTGAAGATCTGCCACATCCACACCATCAAACTTTTTCAGTTTATCCGCTGTCTCATCCAACAGTTTCTGTGTCGATTCTGCTTTTTCCACCTGATCGTCATAATCCTTCTTGGTGCGGTAGTTCTCATGAACTTCCTTCTCCAGAGTGTTTTTTTTATCCTCTGGCACCTCAATCCCAAGACCTTCCAAAATTTTAAAAATATTTTTCATGTTGCATATCCTCCTCTTCCCGTATCTTTTACCTGCTCGCCAGCAGCATTAGGATTTGTCCTTACCCCCGGACTCGGCAATGCGGCTGCCATTCCGCGAAATAAAAAAAGAGCCTGATACACGACTTTCATCATGTATTAGGCTCAATGGCTCATCACTTTACTTAGGGGCTCGATTTCTGTAATAATCTTCGTATCCTTGCAATGTTTACAATATGCCGGGAATGATATTAATACTGTGTCCCGCCGTACTTTCAACATCTTTTCCCCACAATCGGGGCACGGATACCAGAATGTTTCTTTTTCTCGCATTCTATCACCTCTTGTCCATATTATATGCTTTCACTTCACTTTTATCAATCACTTTTTTTGACGGATCACCAACATATAACCTGTCATATTGTAGTTTCAAATCATTTTCTTCACAGAATTGTCCATACTTTTTATTGTAATATGTCACTTTTTCTTTTGCTTTCTGGTATTGAGCGTCAAGTGCTTCTCTTGTCTCGTCATCCTCAGCTTTGTCCATTGCCTCCTTATAGCCATTCTTTTGTATCTTCCACTTTCTGATCGTGCGCTCAAGTTTTCTTTGTGCCTGCTGCAAATCATACGCTTTTTTATTTTCTTCTGTGTCGATTTTCTCGTAGTTATTTTTGCTCACTCCATCTATCCATGTACCGATGGAATGTCTGCAATTCCAGCCTAATATTCCCTCGCCAGTTCCGTACCCGGTCTTTTCAATAAAATCAGGGTGTAAACTTTTGGCTCTCTCAGCTTCTTTTGTGTACTCTTTTGCAAGTCCCAACTTTACCAGATCCACATAGAATACCTGTCCCTGCCACGATTCATGGTTTGCTGGTTCTGGTATCGGCGTACTTCTGGCTCCAACATGTGCAGATGTTAAAACAGCCCACACATCCATCTCCGCCATACGCTTTAACGCCATATCCCCAGCCGCCTTTGCAATCCCTGTTCTGACTGCCCGGAGAGTTGCCGTTTCCACTGTATCTTTATGTCCTGATGGATAGATTACCGTCCCGCCTTCTTTTACAGCCTTGTCAATTGCTTCCTTCACTGCCTGTGATCTGCTGCATGTTCCTGTCTGAACTTTAAATAGAGCCTCATCACAGGCATCAATAAATGTTACCTGCGCCGCTTTAGCAATCGTTCCTGTAAGATTCTTTAATTCTCCCTTTGTTGCTTCATAATTTCTTTCAAGGATTCTGATATATTCCGGTGACATTTTTGTGCCAATCGCTGCTGCAAGTCCGGCGGCTTCATACTCTGCATCCTCATATCTGAGTGCTGTAATTCCTGCATCCTTAAAAGCCTTCTTTACAACCTTATTGCTTTCTGCTGTCTGTTTTTTTATCTCTTTCATAATATCCGCCAAAAGCGAATCAGACTCCTGCAGCGTTTGTATATTCCACATATTTGTCTGGGAAAGCTTAAATTCCTCTCCGCGCTGCAAGCGTACCATAATACTCCGCACAATCCGTTTTATGATATATTCTTTTAATCCTGCTGCAAGGCTCTCACTTTTATCTGTGATCTCCTGTAAATATTCTGGTGTCAGCATATATTATTCCTCGTCATATTCTATTCCATCAGCCTGATTCTCTGATTTTGCCTGTTCAATTAATGCTTTTGCCTCTTCCCTGGAATATTTTAAAAACTTCACATAGTATTCTTCCCACGGATAAATGCCCCGTACCGCCAGATTGTAATGATGTACTTTATCTTCCTCAAAATTATACGTGATATCTCCAAAGGCATAATTTGCTGTGTAATTGCCTACCGGTGCCAGATTATATAAATCGGCAAATACTGACTGCGCATAAAAAACCTGATCGAGACATACCTGTAATGCATCCCTGATATCTTTAATCAACTGTATGGTCCTGCGATCGTCTGATTCCACCTGCGTTGCTGTTACCATCCCGGTTTTCTGGTCAAACGCAAAATATCCATTGGAATACCCACATTTATAGCCAATGTATGAAAGCTGTGCATTGATTCCTTTGATTCTTTCATCTACCTTCAAAGGTCTTTCCACCGCCTGGTAAAATTCCTGATCCCCCTCGCCCGATACCGGAATGAAATGTTTCGGTAAATCCAGTTCAACCTCCTCATTTACCTTGTGCCCCGGTTCTCTTACAAGTCTTCTGTCGATCAGTTCCAACGCTCTGCTGTCCTTCACTTCCTCACTGTATCTGCTGTATGCAATATCCAAATCTTTTAATTCTTCCATCGCGTCAGAATAGATTGCCATTCCCAAAGGACTGTCAACATCTATGTCATTGGCCGCCGGCATCCGAAGCACCCCGAACATCATCCCATTTAAGCCAACTTCGTTTTTTGTTGTAATTGATACATCCGGCAGTAAAGTATTCCATTTTGTCTGGCTTAATTCAATCTCTTTTCCAAGTTCTCCTGAATTGCTGCTTACATATGCCCTATTGGAAATCTGGTAATATTTCACACTCTTGTAATCACCATCTCCATAATTGACCTTTGCATCAAAAAATCTGTGATATTCCTGCTTGGTATAATATTTATCATTCTCTCTGTAGCGATCTTCAAATATAATCCCGGCAATCAGTCCATTTCCATCTTTCCCAACAATTTCAAATCTGTCCGGTGTCACAAAGTCAGCACCCACTCCGTTTGGTTTTATAATAATCGTGCCGCTTGCACAGCCATATTCTACCCAACGGCGCAGATTCGGCATGATCGCCCTTTCACACCATTCTGTCATATAGTCTTTCCTGCTGCCATCGAATGTGATTCCCAGTGCCAGATTGGTCAGTCTGGCTGTCTCAGAGCACACAGCTTTTGCAAATTTAATTGTCTTGATTCCTTTGGTCTGATCAACCCATGATGCTTTTCCCTGATAGACATCCATCCAATCTGTTATCGCATCTTCCATTGCGTTTGAAGTAATTCCTGTCACGCCAAATTCGTTTTTGATATTCCCTTTGAACATTCTCATAATCCTCTCTTTCCACATTCCAAGTGTCTGTATAATTCCCATTTCATCCTCCTAAGCTTTATGTTCACTTCTACGCCACAGTGGTTCATAACTATATCTCACGGCATCTATCGTGTGATTATCAGCATCCGGATACCCACTGATCACATTGCCATCCTTGTCTCTCTCATACTCATATTCTGTAAATTCTTTATATGCATGAGGTGTTCTCGCCTGATCGATAACAATCGTCTTTCCCTGCAACCATTTCATCCCATACTCTACGCTTCCTGGTCCTTTAATTGCAGGTCTTGCCGGTAACCCTATATCAACATAGTCACCTACAGATTTTTTCTCAGCACTATCACATACAATTTCATAGTCATCATATCCATGATCAATGATCCACTGCCCTGTCTGTGTGTTCTTTGTCTTTTTGACTACGTTTTCCGCAATCAGATATATCTTTTCCTGTGCCGGATTATAGTAACTTCTGATAAATGCGTAAGGATCAGGAAACCATCCCCAGTCTACTCCCTGATAGATACGATCCATTCTTGCAATCTCATCATCTGTAATCTCTCTCAGTTCCAAATAATCGAATACCATACCTCCATTTCCATTCGCCACGCCCATATATTCATGCTCATATGCATCCGGGTTTACCTCCCGTAAATGCTCTGCTTCTTCTATGAAATCTCTTCCCAGCCATTCCGGCGGCACATCTTTATATGTTGAATGGTGTACGCACATCGACTCCTTTGGTGTCTTTACGTAGATATTAACCCAATTACTGTTGCTCTTCGGTGGATTGAAAAACTTAAATACATATGCATCATTACCACCACGGATAGCCGACTGTTCTATATTTCGCACTTCCTCTGGTCCACTGAACTGGTCTAACTCCTCAAATATCACAATTCCAATATAACCGAATGGCGGTTTGATAGATTTAATCTTTCCAGGATCATCCGCACCTCGAAAATATATTTTCTGTCCAGTCGGTGTATATGTTATTTCGAGTGGGCTTAGTCCAAACTTCCAGTTGTCACGATCAAACATTGGGTTCTCTGCCTGCTTATCGCATGACCACTGCATTTGTGCATATACAGAATCTCTCAATGTGTCTTTTACCTTTCTGATCACCAATGCATGAATATTATGATTGTTTTCCATAAGTTCATAAGGAATGATTGTTCCACAGGATGATTTGGTACTTCCTCGTCCTCCTTCAAAAACATATTCTCTATGACCATGTTTCCTGATATCTCTCACAACTGAATGAAATGTATCTGCCACAACATCCAAATCCGTATGATACGTTCCCCTGTTCAAAGCTTCCTCTTCGCGCTTCTTTCGCTCTTTCTCCATCTCTTCAATTACCAAAGCTTTTTCGAGTTGGTTACATGCACTCAATCTATCAGATATTTCTATGTCAAGACCAAAGGCGTCTTTCTCCTCTCCTCGTATCACACGGCTTCTAAATTCTTGTATTTCTTTCAGTGTACAGAGCCTCTCACTTTCAATCTCCTGCTGCCTTTTGGCTATATAGGCAGATGTTTCAACATTTTTCAACAACCTTTGTCCAATAGAATAGGCGGTTTTCTCTGAATATTCCGCCCTTTTTGCAGCTTCTGTTGCGTTTCCACATTCAATGTAAAAATCCGCGAATTTCTTTTGTTTTGGCGTTATTTTCTTCATCCACTGACTGCCTTATATATTTCCAGCAGGCACTCAATAATTTCCAGTTGGGAAGCACTGCTCATAATCTCGTAATTCTGCTCTTTCCACTCTCCTTTTTTCTTAAAAAAGTGAAGAACTTTAATATTTAATGCTGTAATTGTTATAAAATGTTGAGTTTTTGTTGAAAAAAATTGTCTCCGGCTTACGGTAACAGCTAAACCCTGCTGCAATATTGCCATCTGCAATTTTTGAATCGTTTTGTTTGCATTCATCCTGCTGCCACCTCCGAAAAAAAATATAAAAAAAGAGCCAAATACACGGTTTTTCTCCATGTATTTGGCTCATCGGCTCTGTTACACATATTATATTTTCTTTTTTGATACAAGTCAACAAGTTGCACCGATGCAACTGCTGCACTTTTAAATAAAAAGGACATACCATTATGGTACATCCTCTTGGTAGTCAAGCAGAATTGAACCGCTGCCTTGTCTATCAACCTGTTCTGCCAGCCTAAACTATCTTCTACCTTATGCAAGTTACCCGGAATTGCACCGGGCTCTCCGCTATGCGGTATTCTCCTCTGTGAACTATAGCCTTGCAACTTAAATATACCATATCCCATTTATAAATTCAATTTCTTTCGTTTGCGTTCCCATTGCTGCAATACATTATTTACTAACTTTTCGTCTTTCCCAGACAATCCTGGATATGTTCCATATTCGTCATGTTCATATCCGTTATGAGTGTGTGGCAATGCTCCATTATGCTTCTTTCCTTTCACATCAATTTGCTTCACTCTTTCTCCTTCAGCATCATGAAATGTGATATATTTAATGTCGTTGAATTTATCTACTGTAGCATATACACGCCCTGGTGTCATTGTTTCCATCGGAGCCTTCGCTCCGCCATCATTGGCCCGGACTACTTTTACATTTCCGAATTGTGCAATGGTCTTGTACTCAGTTCCATATCGTTTTCCGCTATCGCTTATCCCACTACTCGCTCCTCTGCCGCCCATTAAATGTCTTTCCTTTCTCCGCGTCTGCCGCGTGTGCTTCTTCTCTGGTCTGCGCTGCTGCCACCCAGTCCACTAGAACTACCACGCCCACCCAAAAATTGTAAATTTACTACCATTGTGATACCTCCGCCTCATGCCATTTTTCACTAAACTGCTTTATGTGTATAATATTTTTCTTGCATTCATCTGGTACTCTGCCATAAAAGATAATCTGTGTAGGTTGTAACCTCTCGACCATCTCATGATAGCCGTCCAAAAAACATCGTTTCTTTTCCTTATTGTTCTGTGTTCCAACGGAAGATACTGCAACAACACTTTGTGTAGGTTCTCCATCGAAACACCATTCAAATGATTTCTGATCACTCCAACAGATCGTAGGAATCACATTGATACCATGCATCTGCCAATATGCACCAATCCAGTGCTTACGATAATGGTTATAGATTTGCAATGGCTTTGGGAAATCCGTATACAGGCTAAAATCCGGTGTCAGCACGTACTTGAATCGCTGCAACATTGAAATGTATCTGTCCGGTTCTGTCCATACTCTGGTAAACTGGTAATCATCCAAGAAGAAATGCACTGCTTTGTTCTCTGGTTCTTTTGCATTTCTGGCATAATTAAATCCAATAAATTCTGCATTATTAAATTGTATAGATTCTATTTGTGGTATGTCATACTCCCCAATTCCATTAAATAGCATTCGCTGTACATTTTCATAATTCCTTTGTGTCCTATACATCTTTCCTCCAAAATAAAAAGAGCCGGACATATAAAACATTTAAGTTCTATACATCGGCTCTATGGCGCTAATTATTATAATATAATCATAATCTTTACTGTGCATTTTTTCAATATTCATTTTTTTACAAATTTATATCCAGGTACTCTAAGAGCTCTTGCACTTCTGTATTTATCATCTGTTTCAAGTTCTCCATTGTCTATCATGTGCATTAAATGATTGTGCACACTTGATGTGCTATCTAACCCTACCATAGTCCCAATTTCTCGAACGGTTGGAGCATATCCATGTTTTTCTATATATTGTATGACTGCTTCCTTTATCTTTGCTCTCATTTCTATACCTTGCTTTTTCGTATTCATTCGTTCGCCTTCTCTGCTAAAATTCTTTCTTGATTTGTAAGAAATAGTACCGATTTTCTGAATTTACATACTATGATATTGTTGTTATAATTTCTTTGAAAGAGCCACTCTTAAAGCTCGTCGTAAATTTTTCTCCAAATGGCTCTTTCACCCACACAAAATGTTTAAGTTTAATAAAAAAAATCAATGCTAAACCAATCTTCTTTACCATCATCTTTTTTTATTTTAATGCTGTCACCATCATATCCTAATATCTTGTATTCTTTATATGCGGTTAATCCAAAATCTTCCGCATGCCAGCCGATAGATATTCTTTTCTATCTTTATCCCATACTCTATATTTTGCTTCCATCATTTACCTCCGTTAAAGTTCAGTTTTTACCAGTCTATATCATTTATTACCCAATATGTATCTCACACTTCATTTTCCCAGTACCTGGCATTGCTTCATACTGTATTCTTATATCCTGTGCTATGCTTGCTGCAAGAGCTGCTTTCCTTTTCTCAATTTCTTTTCTGATTTCTTGCATTTTTTCTTCAATCACCTCATTCCCTATACGGTTCAATTCCGTTTCAAATGCCTCCTTTATTGTTGCTTCAAATCTTATTGCTGCTTCATAATTGTCCATACTTTTTCTCCTTTTAATTAGTTAAAGTTCAGTTTAGCTATAATTTTCTGTTAAAAATCTGCCACAATAAGGACAGTTAGAGATATGCGATGTTTTATATAAGACACCAAAATCATCTCTAATTTCAAATGGTTCATTGGCTTTATGCCCCTTACATATACAGCATGTTTGTTTTTGCTTTTCAAATTTACTCATATAATTTCTCCTTTAAATTTCTAAATTTGTAGAATCATTCGAATCTACAAATATTTTCTATAGTGTTCTGGAAATTTAAAATCTTGTTCTCTCCCTATATTTCCTGGTTTTCTATTCAATCTCTGTAATTCCGTGGAGAAACTATTTACATTCAAATCCAAATCATTATAGCATTGACTGCACTCAAGTCTTACAACCCAATTAAAAGAACCACTATCGTATTGATATAATAGTGCGCTTGCTTTTGGATAAGAATTAAGGTAGTTTTCTATCTCCTGAAATTGTCTAGCGGTTTCTTTGCAATCCGTATATCCGCTTATCTTGAGCCAATGAACATACTTCATACTTCGCCTCCTAAATTCTAAATATGTTCAGTTTCTTATTAAAATCTTCAATATATCCTCTATTCCTTGCTGATATCCATTGTAAAAATTCTGTACTTTTTGAACTTCAGTATTACACTTAATGCTTGCATTATGTTCCAGTTCATTCGCTTTCCGTTCAATTTCTTCATACTCTTTTTTATCCATCTACTTTTCCTCCGTTAAATTCTAATTTAACTG
>ERZ1034753.154-NODE-154-length-24903-cov-26.937420_pt1 | contig 24903 bp, 16 predicted proteins | sample MGYA00520702_ERZ1034753 | MGnify/ENA primary metagenome ERZ1034753 (study PRJEB33766, sample SAMN09781700) | gut metagenome | biome: gut microbiome | host: Homo sapiens | place: Madagascar | study: EMG produced TPA metagenomics assembly of the PRJNA485056 data...
TGCACTATCAGCGCACGCTGGTGTTCCCGCTCCAGAAGGCTGGCGATTTCAAGAGTCGCATTACGGGAGTGAAGGTGGAGCAGAAGTAAGTAAATACAACTGAGACACTGAGATTGATATTATAAGCAAAAAAAACTTTTCCAATTGGAGAAATATATTTCTCTAGTTGGAAAAGTGAAAAAGGTTGTTGAATGTAAAAGCCCAGTTATAAAGTCTTGGCTTTTTCTGGTTCATTCGTTGTCACATAATCAATGCCTTGCTTGAAGAAATATTTGATGGCTTTCAGATTATTGACAGTCCAGACATTGGTGATTAGACCGAGTTTCTTGGCTTCCTTGATCCAGGTTGGATGGTCTAAGAAGACGCTGTCTTCGTAGTCGATGCCTGCATAACCTGCATCTTTGGCATCAAGCGGAGAGAGGTCGCCATTGAGATAGGAAACCTTGGCACCTGGAGCGTGGAGAACCAGATAATCGCAGGCGTGCTTGCTGAAGGAAATATACTCTGTTCTTGCTTCCAGTCCTGCCTCTCTTACCATCTTCAGGGTGGCATCGATGCAGCGGTCTTCATCGCTCTTCTGGATGTGCTCCTTTACTTCGAGGATGAGCTTCATATCGCCCAATGATTTGGCTGCATCGAGATATTCCTTCAAGGTAGGAATCTTCTCGCCATTCTTGAGTTGCTTGTCTCTGATGTCGGCATAGTTGGCATTCTCTATCTTAATGCCATCTACGTCATCATCATGAAAAACTACCACCTCGCCATCGCGTGTGATGTGAACATCAAACTCAGAGCCGTAAACCCCAATCCTGTGGGTGTTCTGAAGTGAAGAGATGGAGTTCTGTGCAGAACCTTCTGTCTTCCAATAGCCTCTGTGGGCAATCACCTGCTGGGCTCTATCCTTGGCTGAGGATGGGAGTATCACTCCCATCAACAGCATCATATAAATCAAAATTCTTTTCATTGTTCTTATTTTTTTTATCATAGAAACGTTTTTCCTATAGCACTTATTGTCTTAGAATCCCATTTTAAACATCACACCGACCACGGAACGGGAACCGCCAATGTAGGTTGGGAAACCAATCTGACGGCCGGAGTTACCTGCATCCACGATGTATTTCTCATCGAGCACGTTCTTGCCGAAGGCACCAATTTCATAATAAACCTTGCCTGGCTGGAAACGGTAGCCTGCGGTGAAGTTGAGCAATCCGTAGGCATCCTGGGTGAACTCAGACTCGTTGCTCTCCTCGAAGAATACCTTTGACTTCCATGAATAGGTAGGGCGGAGATAGAAAGAAGCCTTCTCGCCGGCTGGCACGTTCAAGTCGAAACCGATGGCGAAACTGTTCTTTGGAGTTAGGCGGAAACGGTTGCCGGCATAGAGCTGTGCGTTTCCGTTGTCATCCTTTTCGTTGAACTTGCCTTCGATGTACGACCAGTTGCCGAAGAGATTGAGGTAGCGACATGGAGAATAGCTGATGCTTGCCTCCAGACCGAGACTGTGGGCACGACCAGCATCATCGTATTCAAACTTGCTGGTGGTGGCGTTGAAAACCGAAGTCTGATAATTATACCAGTCATAATAGTAAGCACAGAAGTCGTAGTTAAGACGGCCTTCCTGGATGCTTCCCTTCACACCAGCCTCGTAGCTGTAGATGATTTCCGGGTCGAGAGTCTCGAAATCCTTAGGATCGTTGTTGAAGTAGAGCACTCCCGGTCGACGGCCACGAGCCACGCTAGCGTAGATGTTGTTGCGGCCAATCATATAGTTGAGGGCTGCACGACCTACCCATGACCAGTAGCTGTCCTTGGCTGTAACCTTGGCGCCACCCTCGGTAGGGTGATAAAGCACGGCACCAAACATGCTTGGTACGGTAGCTGATGAATAGCCTGTTTCCTGGTTCTCGTAAGTTCCGCGGATACCCAGGGTGAAATTCAGATTCTTGGTGAGCTTGAAGGTTCCGTCAGCGAATACTTCAACAGCCTGGTTGGTACCGTAATTCTTGCCCTGCTCGGTATAAGCAGTATCGAGCGTCTTGCCCGAAATGCCCTGCAGGGTAGCCTGAATCAGCTTGCCGTTATCGCCCATGCCTGCCAGAACCTGGTCTAAATCCATTCCCACAGCACCCAGAGCAGTCTTCAAGTCGCCATAAATATCAGGAGTGGCGGTCTGTGGTTTCAGTTTGCCATCGGCATCTGTCTCCGGGTTCTCAGGGAACCATTTGCTCATCAGCTGTGAGAGCGCAACATCTACCATCGGCTGGTAAGCTGCAGGAAGATACTGGCTGAGCAATCCCTTTACATTATCTATCTGACTGCTGAGGGAAGCCTTCACACTCTTCTGGATAAACACCGGATAGAGGAACTGGAGATTCGCCTTGGCGTTGACATCCTGCGATGAGTTCTCATAGAAATAGCTGGCTCCCACGAAGCCTGAGAAGAATTTCTTATCATCATAATTGAAACGGAATTCCTGGCTGAACTGGGTTCCCTTCTCCTTTTCCTCGCAGAGCAGGAGAGGGAGATAGGTGCCGTCTGCATCGAAGTGCTCATTGCTGTTGAAGGCTCTGAAACCGGTGATGGAATTGAACGACCAACGGTTGTTGATGTTGTGCTCGATATTGAGCAGGGCACCACCTACGTTTCGCTTGATGCCCAACTGCTTGCCGGCTTCCAGGTTGGCAGGACTGTTAGGGTCGCTATTGCCAAAGGCTGGATTGATGCTGTGGAAGGAAGTGCCTGGATAATCATCGTGCTGATAATCGAGTACCACGCCTACAGAAGTGTCATCGTTAGCCCACCATTGGGTAGAGTTTCTGAAAGCCAGGGCATTCTTGCCGTTCAGTCTGCCACCAGCCTCGTTCTTGATGAAGCCATCGCGTGCATCGTAGTCGAAGGCAAAGCGGTTGGCAAGCTTGTCCTTGATGATTGGGATATTGATGAAACCTGTTACCTGGCGCTGGTTGTAGCTGCCGTAGTTCATGGAGAGTTCGCCCTTGAGTTCGTTTACAGGTTTGTGGCGGATGATGTTGATGCCGCCAATCTCAGCACCTCTTCCAAAGAGGGTTCCCTGAGGTCCCTTTACTACTTCCAGTCGCTCCAGGTCGAAAAGTTCTACGGCAGAAGAACGGCTTCTGGATGTAGAAACGCCATCCATAAACACGGAAACTCTTGGCTGGGAATAAGCCTCGCCGCCATCAGAAGTCACACCACGGATTACGTAGCCGGGGTTGTTAGGGCTCTGCAGTTGAATCTGAACGCCCGGGGTAAACTGAGCCACGTCGTCCATCTGATGGAGGTTGAGTTTCTCCATCACGCTACCGGTTACGGCACTTACAGCCACAGGAATCTCCAGGCTGCTCTGTTTCTTCTTCTGGGTAGTAACGATTACTTCGCCCAGGGCTTGTGTGTTTTCCTTCATCACCACCTTCATGTTGTTGTCGTCAGCATCCTTGGTGATGGTGTTGTAACCTATATAAGTAAAGGTGAGCTTGTCGCCATCGTTCACGTTGACGTGGAACTCGCCGTTCAAGTCAGTCTGTACATTCGTGTTGCCGCAGCGAACCACCACGCCCGGCAAAGCTTCGCCCTGTTCGTTGGTAACCTTACCGCTTACGGCATTCACGCCCAATGCTTTAGAATTAGTTTTGTTACCTTCTGGAGTGTTGTCGGCTTTCGCCTCCAGACATGTGGCACCCTGCACGAGTAGGGAAGCCATCAATACAATCTTTAATTTGTTCATAACCTATTTATTATCTTGCATAATTTTTTTCGGGTGCAAAAGTAGAATGATTTTGTTACATCGTGGTTTCTATCTGGTGAAGAAAAGATGAAGTTGAAATCAGTATTTTTTTCTTCACTCTTCTTTCATTTCTTTGTAACATGATGGCAACATCCTTTAAATATCTTTGCAGCGGTAAAAAGCATTACAGTATTTTTGAAGAAAGAAATGAATAAGGTATTTAGTTTTATTGCGTTGGCATTTCTGGGATGCGGCTCTGCTGCTGCCCAACAGGTGAATGTTTCTAACGTTCAGCGCCCCAAACTGGTAGTGGGCATTGTGGTTGACCAGATGCGATGGGATTATCTCTATCGCTATCAGAAACGCTATGGAGAAGGCGGATTCAAGCGATTGCTCAACGAGGGATTTTCTTGCGAAAACACCCGAATCCCGTATGTTCCATCGGTTACAGCCATCGGTCATACTTGTCTCTATACCGGTAGTGTGCCTTCCATCCACGGAATCGCCGGAAATAACTTCGTAAAGAATGGTAAGAAGGTGTATTGCACGGATGATGAAACCGTGAAAACTGTGGGTTCCAACAGTAAGGCGGGCTTGATGTCGCCACGAAATCTCTGGGTTACTACCCTTGGCGACGAGATGAAGATTGCATCCAACGGCAGAGCCAAGGTAGTGGGAGTGGCATTGAAAGACCGTGCTTCCATTCTTCCTGCAGGTCATAATCCGAACGGTGCCTACTGGTTTGATGATGAGAGCGGAAAGTTTATCACCAGTTCTTATTATATGAACCAGTTGCCCAAGTGGGTGGACGCGTTCAATAACCAGCATCTGCCAGATCGTTATCTTTCGGAAAAATGGAACACTCTCTATCCTAAGAATACTTACATCGAAAGTACGGAAGATGAGAACGAGTATGAGGATGGCATCCGCAAGGGCATGAAGGCTACGCTGCCGCTCAATCTCCCTGCCCTTTATAAGAAATATGGTTATGAAATCATCAGAAAGACTCCTTTCGGCAATTCGCTGACGATTGATTTGGCAAAGGCGGCGATAGACGGCGAGCAGTTGGGTGCAGATGATGAAACCGACTTGTTGGCAGTAAGCTGCTCCAGCACGGATTATATCGGTCATCAGGTGGGAACTCATGCGGTAGAAACCGAGGATACGTATCTGCGACTTGACAAGGCGATAGCCGATTTCCTGTCTTATCTCGATGAGAAGGTGGGCAAGGGTAACTATCTGGTTTTTCTGAGCGCCGATCATGGAGCGATGAACAACGCCCGTTTCCTGCAAGACCGCCGTATTCCTGCGGGCAGCTGGGATGGTGATGCGGTGGCTAAGAAGCTGAACCAGACTCTGGCTCAGGAGTATCCGAATGTGGGTGATCTGGTGAAGACAGTGATGAACTATCAGGTGTTCTTCAATCGAAACATCATTAAGGAAAACAAGTTGGACTTCGTCAAAATCAAGCAGAGCGTGGTGGACGTGTTGAAGGAAGACAGTTGCGTGCAGTATGCCTGCGATATGGAGAAGACGATGACCGAGAGCATTCCTGAGGATGTGAAGATGCGTATCGTGAATGGTTACAACCGTGAGCGAAGCGGTGATGTTGCCATCGTATTGAAGCCGAACTACTATGCCCACGGCATGAAGGGAACCGATCATGGTGAGTGGAATCCATACGACACCCACATTCCATTGGTTTTCATGGGTTGGGGAATCCAGCATGGTGCAACCACCAGGCAGACTTTCATGACCGATATTGTTCCAACCATCGCCGCCCTGCTTCATGTTCAGGCGCCAAATGGTTGTGTAGGTCAGCCGATATTCTAGGCTTTATCATATTAACCCTATCTTCATTTTTCTCTAACATCTTTGAAATATGAAACTTATACCTTTGCACTCGGAAAGAGGCGATGAACTGCATCGTGTAACATGCATTTGCCGCTTCGCCAACAAAATATTAGATGTTTTAAAGATGTAAAAAGGAAAATGAAGGTAATTTTTGTAATTCAAGGAGAGGGTAGAGGTCATCTCACCCAGGCGTTGGCGCTTAAGCAGATGCTTCTGCACGAGGGCCATGAAGTAGTGAAGGTTTTAGTGGGCAAGAGCAAGAACAGGGTGATTCCTGAGTTTTTCATGAATCAGATAGGTACTCCTATCGAGGTTTTCGACAGTCCTAATTTCTTGCCGTCTAAGGACAACCGCAAGTTCAATCTCTTGCGCTCCCTGACTTACAACATGCTTCTTACTCCGGGCTATCTTTCAAGTATCCATTTGATACGAAAAAATATCCAGGAGAGTGGAGCCGACATCATCATCAATTTCTACGAGGTGTTGTGCGGCATTACCTGTTCCCTTTTCCGTTTCGGAATTCCGGAGGTTTGCATCGGTCATCAGTACCTCTTCCTCCATCCTTCTTTCCTGATGCCTGGAAAGTATTCCGTACCAGAATCCTTATTGAAATTCTTTACCCGTATCACCTGTATGGGAGCCACAGCCAAGTTGGCGCTCTCCATCCGTGACTATGAGGATGAGCCTGTGCACGGCATCAAGGTGGTTCCACCGTTGCTCCGTCAGGAAGCCAAGACCATCATCCGCCATCATGGCGACTACATCATGGGCTATATGCTCAATGCCGGCTTTGCCGAGGATGTAAAGGCGTGGCACGAGAAGCATCCCCATACCCGTCTCCATTTCTTCTGGGATCAGCCTGATGCGCCCGAAGAACTGAAGGTGGATGATACGCTCACCTTCCATCGCATCAACGACGAGAAGTTTCTCAAGATGATGGCTGGCTGCAAGGCTTTCGCCACCACCGCCGGATTCGAGAGTGTCTGCGAGGCACTCTATATGGGCAAGCCTTGCATGCTGATTCCGGCTCATGTAGAACAGGAATGTAATGCGATGGATGCGGAAAGAGAAATGGCTGGCGTGGTGAGCGAGGATTTCGACATCGATAAACTGAAGGCTTTTGCCCGTGATTACGAGGAGGATGTGGAGTTCAGAATGTGGGAGAACCATGCTGAAAGCCGAATCGTTGCCGCCATAGAAAACGCTTACGATACTTATTATTATAGAAAGGAGAACCAGGCTTATGAAGAAGAAAATGATTCCATTGTTGCTGCTTCTTCCCTTGTTGTTCCTGCTCGCCGTGTATGGCAAGGATAGCAAGAAGGAGGAGTCGCGTGTGGTAGTGATTGCCATTGATGGTTTGAGATGGCAGGAGGTGTTTGAGGGTGCCAGGCGCGACAGTCTGATGCCGTTTCTCTGGGAGATGGGCAGGAAGAAGGGCTGCATGATAGGCAACCGTAACCGGAAATCGAAGATGGAGGTGGCAAACGGCATCTGGAAATCCTATGCCGGTTACAGCGAGATGCTCTGTGGCGTAACCGATGATGAGCACATCTTCGACAACCGCAAGCAGTATAACCCTAACCGCTCGGTTCTGGAATTGGCTGAGGCTTGTTCTGCGTATAAGGACAGGGTGAATGCCGTGGCGAGTTGGGATGTGATTCCTTATATCCTGAATTATCGCAGAAGCGATTTGCCGGTGGATTTCCGATCTTCTCACAGGGTGAGCAAGCAGGTTAGAAATGATAGTGTGACTTTGAACCGCGCCTTGAAGACCCTCAAGGAGAAGCATCCCAAGCTTCTCTTCGTAGAGTTTTGCGAGACCGATTATTACGGTCATCATGGCAAATGGCAGGAGTATCTGAATGCTGCCCATCAGAACGATCTGTTTGTTCGACAGTTATGGGAATGCTGCCAGCAGGACCCATTTTACAAGGGTAACACCACCTTTCTTATCACCTGCGATCATGGCAGGGGAGAAAGCCTGGGAGTTCACGCCAACCGTGGTGAAGTTGATTCCAAAGCTTCCTGGGCGGAACATGGCAGAAGAATTAAGGGCAGCAATCAGACCTGGCTGGTGGCTTTCGGAAAAGACATTCAGCATCTGGGAGAAATGGAAGGGGGCAGAACCATCTACACCAAGCAGGTGGCTCCTACCATTGCCAGCATCCTGAAGGTTCCGTTTACGAATGATAGTCAGCAGCCGGTGGCTTCGCCGATTTATAAGATTCTCAAATAGAAGATTTATAAGATTCTTAAATAGCTTTTATATTCAGCAAAATAGGATAATAACAAATAAGATTTTCAGATTATGATAGGATTGTTCAATGAATGTTTTCCACCCGTCATGGATGGCGTTTCACTCACGGTAAGCAATTTGGCTCGCTGCTTTTACCAGCAGGGCAAGGATGTGGCGGTGGTAACCCCGGAAATGCCAGGACTCGATGAGTCTCAGCTTCCTTATTCTGTCTTCCAGTATCGCTCGTTCCCGGTTCCCGGGCGCCATCCTTACCGCTATGGCTTCCCATCGCTCGATTTCAAGTTCCAGAAGCAGGTAGCTGCTCAGAATTTTGAAATCTTACACGCCCATTGTCCTTTCTCTTCGGGTGATTTTGCCCTGAAGACGGCTCGCAGGATGGGGATTCCATTGGTGGCAACCTTTCATTCCAAATATCGTGACGATTTTGAGAGAGTAATTCCCAACAAGGCTCTGGTGGATTATCTCGTGGGCAAGGTGGTGAAGTTTTACGAGAGCGTAGATGAGGTGTGGGTGCCTCAAGCTTCTGTGGGCGAAACCCTGCGCGAGTATGGCTACAAGGGAACCTTCGAGTTGGTGGATAACGGAACCGAATTTGCCGATGCGCCTTATACCGAGGAGATGAAATGGGCAGCCAAGAACGAGCTTTATGTAGCAGTAGATGAACCTCTGCTCCTTTTCGTGGGTCAGCATATCTGGGAGAAGAACGTGAAACTCATCATCGAGGCATTAGCCAAGGTGAAGGATTTGCCTTATCACGCCCTTTTCGTGGGCGATGGTTATGCTAGGGCTGATATGCAGGCGATGGCGGCAAAGCTCGGCTTGTCGGGAAACAGCGATTACCGCAAGGATAAGATTACCTTCTTCGGAAGCGTGCAATCCCGGGAGTTGATGCAGATGATCTATATGGCTTCCGATCTCTTCCTCTTCCCATCTATCTATGATAATGCCCCTCTGGTGGTAAGAGAGGCTGCTTCGCTCCATACGCCTTCTATCGTGGCAAGGGGCAGCAATACGGCAGAAATCATCAAGGATGGAATCAACGGATTCCTCTCGGATAACGACGTAACTGCCTTTGCCAATCGACTCCGTTATATTCTGGAGCGCCCAACCATTATTTCCTGGGCTGCAAAGGGAGCCGCAGAGACCCTGGTGCGCTCTTGGAATGACATTGCTGTGGAAGTTTTGGATAGATATCAACATTTAATTGACAGACAGCAAAATAGATTGGCCATTTAATCGTTATATTACTATATATAATAAGGTATAGTTTTATTTTGAAAGTAATATGAAAAAATGGCATTTATGGGTGGCGGCTTCCATCGGCTTGGTGGTCATCGCCGGAATGATGATCCGGGAGTTTGATGTGGAAGCTTTGAGCAGGATAGAATTGTCTCCGAGATTTTTCCTGGGGGTAGGTTTGGCTGTATTGCTCTTTGCCGTCCAGAATATGATGCTCACCCTCCGCTTCCGTCACCTTTGCCAGCGCAAGTTGTCGATAGCCGAGGCGTTTCGCATCAACGTGCTCTGCGAGTTTACTTCTGCCGTTACTCCTTCGGCGGTGGGTGGCAGTGGTTTGGCTTTTGTCTATCTGAACCGTGAGGGGATATCGATGGGCAGAAGCATCTTCACTATGTTTGCAGCCTTGCTGGCTGATGAGGCATTCCTTGCCATCAGCTGCTGCCTGTTGTATTTCTGTGTTCCATCACATCTGCTTTTCAGCCTGGCAGATGAAGTGGGAATTTCTACGGATACAACGAACGAATGGATCAAGGGTGGAGTACAGGTTGTCTTCATCGTCAGCACCCTTATTGTGGCTGTCTGGGCAGCCATCCTCTATCTCTTGTTGCTGCATCGTCCTCAAATTCTGGGATGGGTATTGATGGGGTGCTGCAAGATTCCTTTTCTCCATAAGTTTCTGCCGAAGGTTGAAAAGTTTTCCGAGGAGATGACGATGGCTTCGAAGGAGGCAAAACAGGAGGGCGGAAGATTCTGGCTGCAGCTGATGGGTTATACTTCCCTGGCGTGGTTGTCGAGATTCGCCATCGTTGTAGCCATTCTCGTAGCCTTCCATTGTCAGGGCAACATGCTGGTGGCGTGGTGCAGGCAATGGGTGATGTGGATGATTTCCATCCTGAGTCCTACACCCGGCGGAAGCGGCGTGGCGGAGTTGATGTTCCGCCTTTATTATGCCGATTTCCTGCCCGATGCCTCGGTAGCCATCCTTGCCGCCATGCTCTGGCGCGCCATCTTCTATTACCCTTTCCTGGTGATGGGCACCCTGGTTTTGCCGAAATGGATTGCTAGGAAGAATGTTTCAAAAAGAATAAACGAAAAAGATGACTAGACGTCTTGCCGAGTCATCTTTTTCGTTTATTCTAGAAACTGACATAGAGTCGGGCACTAAGCGTCGTGAAATCTCCATTGTCGTTTTTGATGTATTGGAACGATGGCTGAAGGGAAATGGATTCCGTCAGCTGTCTTTTCCATGTTACTTCCAGCGAATATTCCGAACCTTGCTGGAAGCGGGCGTACTGACCTGACAAGCCGCACTCGTTCTTCTCGTCCTGATAGGCACCGCCCAGTTCTGCATATCGGTAGCAGGCATTCTGATGACTGGTGTTCTCGGAATACTGTACCATGCACGAAATGTTCTTGTCGCCAGCCTTCCATACACTCTGCTCTCCGTAAACCCACCAGGCACAGGTGGCCTTGCCCTTGGATTCATCGGCAGAAACCATTTCGCCATCCTCCTTGATAGGATATTGACGGGTATGGACGGCAGCACCCGCAAAATATTTTCCACCTTTATGTTCATACTCCAACTGCGACATGTTGAAGATTCCATCCTTCTTCGGGCGAACCAGGAAAGGATTGTTGTGGGCTTTCCAGCCATTATATCCTACGCCATTATACAGACTGTTTCTGAAAGTCCATCCTCCCTTGGTAACATCAAAGTAAAGGGTCAAGCCCGAATACGGATAGTTGGCTATCGGATAGCTGGATGCAACAGTAGGGAAGATTCCCTCTGAACTGTTCTGGAAAAGTGCCGTAACATCAGAGGTAAAGAAATCCTCGTTCACGTTTCTCACACCCACAAACAGATGGCCCGAATTCCACTCGTGCATGTAGCCCAGCACGGCAAGCATGGCGAAGTTATTGTCTGCATCTATATTCGAAAATCCCTGCCAGTCATCAATAATGCCATCGTTGGTCTTTGCCACATGCAGCGTAGCCGCCTCGAACGAATCCTTTCCTTTTCCTATCGGAACACTCAGTTCCAATCTCAGCTGATTGATCAGATTGGTATTCTTGTTCATGTCCCATTGCCATTCAGAAATATATTGTCCGTTAAAGCTCTGTGCATAAGCAAGGCAAATATTGATGCTGCCTAAAATAATAAAAATAATTCTCTTCATTTCTTTATGTTTTTGTATAATCTTCATGTTTTGTATCATTTCTTGTTCACTTACTCGCCGCCTGCGAGCATCTCGCTAATTCATGCTGCAAAGGTACTGGGTATTTGAAAATCCTGCAATACTTAATAATCGGTATTTTTATTTCTTCTAAATAGCAGAGTGGCTATCTTTATCCCCATTTCTAGGTATTTTTTGTTTATTCTAAATAGTTGTGGTTCCGCCTAATCCCTATTTATAGGTAATTAGACGGAACTAACAATAAAAATTTTTCTGTATTATAGCCAGCGTTTGAAAGCTCGGATGTAAAGAGTTTTAAGCCATTGTGTCAATACGCAGTAAGACAGCAGAATGCCTGCCAGCCATGGAAAGTAAGTCCATGGAAGAGGACTTAAGCCTATCGAACTGCCGAATGAACTGAACGGAATGCAGATGCCGACAGCCATGATGGAGAAGGTCATCAGCATCACAGGCCATGAGGCAGAACTCTGGATGAACGGAACCTTGCGGGTACGGATCATGTGAACGATGAGTGTCTGCGAGAGCAAACCCTCTACAAACCAACCCGACTGGAAAAGGGATTCCATATCCGGCCCCTGGCACTTGAATACCCACTACAGCACCATGTAGGTGACAATATCGAATATCGAACTGATTGGTCCAATCCAGATCATGAATCTGCTCAGGTCGCCCGAGTCCCACACGCATGGTTTGGCGAGGTATTCCCTGTCCATGCGGTCGAAAGGAATGGTGGTCTGCGAAATATCATAAAGCAGATTCTGAATGAGCAGATGAATCGGAAGCATCGGCAGGAAAGGCAGGAAGGAACTCGCTGCCAGTACGCTGAACATGTTTCCGAAGTTGGAACTAGCCGTCATCTTCACGTATTTCACGATGTTTCCGAAGGTCTTTCTGCCTTCCAGTACGCCGTTCTCCAAAACCATCAGGTCTTTCTCCAGCAGGATGATGTCGGCACTCTCCTTGGCAATATCTACAGCTGAATCTACCGAGATTCCGATATCTGATTCTCGCAAGGCTGCTGCGTCATTGATTCCGTCGCCCAGGAAGCCCACGGTGTTGTTCTTCTTCTGCAGGAGCTGGATGATTTCCGACTTCTGCATCGGGGTAAGCTTTGAGAAGATACTGCATTTCATCACCGCTTTCTGCTTGGCCTCCTGACTCATGTTTTCGAGTTCCGGCCCCGTAACGGAATCAGAAGTATTGATTCCTACCTGTCGGGAAATCGCCTTTACCACCGCCTCGTTATCGCCCGAAAGCACCTTCACTTCCACGCCGTGCTCGTGCAACTGCTTGATGGCCTGGGAAGCTGATTCCTTTGGAGGATCGAGAAAGGCAAGATAGCCAATGAGAACCATCTCCTTTTCATCTTCGATGGCAAAGTTGTTTTCCTTGCTCAGGAAACTCTTCTGCGCCAGGGCCAGCACTCTCATACCTTGTGCATTCATCTCCTTCACGAATCTCTGTGCCTTGCTTCGCATGCTGTCTGATAAAGGCTGAACCTTTCCGCCGAATTCCGCAAAGCTGCAAACCGTCAGCATTTCTTCTACGGCTCCCTTGGTGATAATCTGTCGCTTGCCGTTTCTGTCTTCTACTACCACCGACATGCGTCTTCTCGTGAAATCGAACGGAATCTCATCCACCTTTTTATATGAGCTGCTCAGCGATTCCAGTCCCAGTTCCTTGACGTGCGAGAGGATGGCGCGATCCATCAGGTTCTTAAGTCCCGTCTGGAAATAACTGTTGAAATAAGCGTGGCGCAGAATGCGGTTTTCCTTATCCTCGGTTCCATCCACGTTCACGTGGCGCTCCAATACGATGTGGTCCTGCGTCAGGGTGCCCGTCTTGTCGGTACAGAGAATGTTCATGGCACCGAAATTCTGAATGGCGTTCAAATCCTTTACGATGGTCTTCTTGCGTGACATTACCATCGCTCCTTTCGAAAGGTTGGCGGTTACAATCATCGGCAACATCTCTGGGGTAAGTCCCACGGCCACGGAGATGGCGAAGATGAAAGCCTCCAACCAGTCGCCCTTCGTAATTCCGTTGACCAGGAATACTATAGGAACCATTATGAGCATGAAGCGGATGAGCAGCAGACTCACCTTGGTGATTCCCTTGTCGAAAGCCGTAGCGGCACGATGGCCCGCCACGTTCTTGGCAATGGTTCCCAGATAGGTGTGGCTGCCGGTGGCGAAGACAATGCCTTTTGCCGATCCGCTCACCACGTTGGATCCCATAAAGCAGATGTTGTCGAGGTCAACGATGCTGCCCGTATGGTTGCGGGCTTCCGAAAGATTCGGGAATTTTTCGATGGAATCTGATTCGCCTGTCAAACTGGATTGGCTGACGAACAAATCCTTGGATTCGATGATGCGGACATCGGCAGGAATCATGTCGCCGGCAGAGAGCATGATGAGGTCGCCAGGTACCAGTTCCTCGTTGCTGATTTCATCGCCTGGCGAACCGCCACGGGTGCTTGTGCCGAGACGCATTACATAGCAGGTGTTGGTCACCATCTTCTGTAGAGCTTCGCTGGAGCGGTTGGCTTTCCATTCCTGCACAAAGCGGAGGATGGTGCTCAGAATAATCATGGTCGAGACTACGATGATGGAAGTCCAGTCCTGGTCGCCAGGATCTGCCATCCACACATCCATCACGTAAGAGATGGCTACCAGTACGGTGAGCACTCCTACGAAAGGATTGATAAAAGCCTTGGCAAGCATTACGAGCGGCTTTTTCTTCTGCTCGTGTACAATCTCGTTCTTGCCATAGAGTGACAGTCTCTTCTCTACTTCTTCATCGGTGAGTCCCAATGAGGTAGTCTGGAAGTAAGTAAGCACCGTGTTGAGTGGTGCCTTGGCAGCCATCAATACCGTCTCGGTATTGAAAGCTATTTTTCTGATGTTCTTTTTCTTCTTCCACATAATTGCTTTACTTTTACTTGATGTGAATTATTGTTTTGCGGTTGCAAAGGTAAGCAAACTATGTGGAAGAAGCCGTTAGAAAAAAATTAGAACGGTATTAGAAAACTATTAGAGAATCAGTAAGTCGTTTATTAATAGGGAGATGTATATTGTGAGGATTATGCTAGATATGTGGAATCTCCACAATGAAGATGGTTCCCTTGCCCTGCTCCGAATGCACGGCGATGTTGCCATCATGCAGATGGATAATCTTATGGGCCAGTGTCATTCCGATGCCGTAGCCTTCTACTTTCTTCTTCTCATCTCCGCCTCCTCTATAAAATAAGGTGAAGAGATTCTCTTTATCCTTTGCCGACATTCCAAAACCGGTGTCTGCCATGCGGACGATGCTCCATTTATCTCTGAAGGAAATCTGGACGATGGAAGAATGATTCTCCGAATACTTGCAGTTGTTCTCTATCAGATTGGAGAAGGCGATATTCAGCAGATAGGGATTGCCGAGGACGGTAATCAGACTATCATCATCTTCTTCCTCGTTGCAGAAGAGCAGGTCGATGCTGTATTCCGGATGTGCCCGCAGGATGAGTTCTCTTGCATCTAATAAAAGTTCATCCAGGCGAACCTCTCGCATGCTGATTTCTTCCTTGCCGTAATCCGCCTTTGCCAGGTTCAGCAAACCGTCTATCAGTCGGGTCATTCGCTTGGCGTCCTGCTGCATGTTTTGCATGGCGAGCTGGTACTGCTCGTTGGCTCGCTCTTTCTGCAGCGAAACATCGATTTCGGCTGTTAGGGCAGCCAGAGGAGTACGCAGTTCGTGAGACACGTTGCTCACAAACTGCTTCTGTGAATTGAATGAAATCTCCAGTCGCTTGAGCAGTTCATTGAAAGCGATGGTCAGTTCGCCCAACTCATCTTTTTCGTTCTTCACGGGGATGCGGCGGTCGATATGGGAGGCTGTAATAGTTTCAGCCTCATTCACGATGTTTCTTATCGGTTTGAGTGAGAGTTTTGCCAGAACATAGCCGGCGATAAAGAGCAGCGACAATCCGATGATGAAGAGGCAGATGAGGGTTTCCTGCAGTCCCACAAGGTTGTCGTAGCCGTAGCCGTCATAAGCGGCAGCTGTAACAATATAATCCTTTCCCTTGTATTGGAAAACCATTCCGATGCCCTGGTATTTTCCGATGTGGAATTCAATCTCTTTTTTCTGAATGATTTCCTTGATCATCCCTTCGGTTTCCTTCACGATGTCGTTGTGGATGGCATCGTGGTAGAGCATATGGAAATCGGTGGTATAGACGGCAACCTCTACCTCGTTGATAAACTTCCTATTGTTCAGATAAACCGACTGCATGGTCTTGGCATCTACCTGTCCGGCCAGGAAGAGATTGGCCTTGGTAATGCCTTCGCTTTTCAGGTTTCTGAAGAAAGTCTGGTCGCGGGTATGTTCGCTGACTAGGTAAATGAGCACCATGCAAAGCAGAAATATGGTTGCCGTAATGCAGGTGTATTTAAGTGTAAGGGCTGTTCTGATTTTCATGATTTCTATCTGATTTTAATGAATTTCTTGTTCGGCTTATCTGTTGGGGGCATTACATTTTATCCGTTAAGATAAAGCCTACTCCCGGTTTGGTATGAATCAGTTTTACCTCGAAGTTCTTATCCATTTTCTTTCTCAGATAGTTGATATAGACATCGATGAAATTGGTTCCCGTATCAAAATGGGTGTTCCAGACCTTTTCGGCGATTTCCACTCGGCTCACCACCCTTTCGGCATTCTCCACCAGATAAACCAGCAGGTTGTATTCCTTAGGCGAAAGCTTGATGGGTTCGCCGTTTCGGGTCACTTCCTGTCGTTCCAGATTGATGTACAGATCGGCGTATGAAATCTCCTTCACCACATCAACCTTAGCCACGGCTCTTCTTTTCAGCAGCACTCTCACTCTCGCCAGCAGTTCTCTGAAATCGAATGGCTTCACCATGTAGTCATCGGCTCCCACATCAAAGCCTTCCAGCTTATCATCGGCGGTTCCCAGAGCCGTGAGCATCAGAATAGGGATTTCTTCATCCGCCTTTCTGATTTTCTGGCAGAGTTCGAAACCATTGAGCTTCGGCAGGATGATGTCTGAGATAATCAGTTGGAAATCATTCGATTGAAACAGTCTCCATCCCATCTCACCATCGTAAGCCACCTGAACCTGATAGCCGTTCTCTTCCAGACCGATTTTCAATAAATCAGCCACTCGCTTTTCGTCTTCTATCACTAAAATCTTAATCATACTTATAATCGTCTTTTTGTAGCTTGCAAAAGTACATCAATTTTAAAGATTCCCACGCTTCTTCACTTTTTATTATGGATAATTAACCGTAATATCTTAAAAAAACTTTGCCTTGTCAGATATTATTCGTACCTTTGCCTTGTTTTAAAAAGTTTAATCAGTTAGAAATCAGTTTAATCAATTAGAAAATGAAGAAGATATTAAATCCATATTTGAACAAGGAGGGTTACAACTGCGTTTGCTGTGCCCCCAACAATCCTGTAGGTTTGCATCTTGAGTTTTGGGAAGAGGGTGAGGATGTGCTTACCATCTGGAATCCCGGCGAGAATTACCAGGGCTGGATCAATACCCTGCATGGCGGAATCATCAGTATGCTGATGGATGAAGTGGCAGGCTGGGTTATCAACCGCAAACTGCAGACCACGGGTGTGACGATGCAGCTCAACGTGAAGTACAAGAAGCCTGTGATGACCACCGATTCGCAGATTACGGTGCGTGGTCACATCGCCAGTCAGCGCCGCAACATCGTCACCATCCACCTGACTCTGGAGAACTCCAAAGGCGAGGTTTGTGATGAGGGCGAAGCTATCTACTTCACCTTCGGTCCTGATAAAGCCAAGGAGATGGGATTCGACAGCTGCAAGGTAGAGGGGGAGGAATAACTCTTCCCTTATGGTGAGGAATTTGATAAGGAAGCCTTTCTTATGAAGACTTCCTTTTATGAAGTCTTTTTACGATGCAGCAGCAGTCTTCTTGTTGAAGAGCCAAATCGACAGGATGATGATTGCGATGCTTACAAGGCTGAGGCCTCCTTCTATCATCGGAGTGCTGGCGATGTAAGTATCGTAGCATTCTTCAGGAATCAGGCAGAGCGTATTGTTGGTGATGTGGATGATGATGCCCGGAATCAAACTCCTGGTTCGGTAACACATCCACGCCATGAAGATTCCCAGAATGATGGCTCCAGGAATCTGTGCCGGGTTGAGATGAATGAGGCCGAACATGATGCTTGAGCCGATGATAGCATACCAGGGACTGATGTTCCATTTCAGCATCTTTCGCATCATCAATCCGCGGAAGAGGTATTCTTCGGCTATAGGAGCAATGATGCAGAGCACCAGGATTCCAATCGGATTATGTGCCTGGTTAACAAAATCCTGCTCCAAGTAATCAGGCAAATCCATGAAGTTCTCTAATGCAGTCATAGGAATGAACTGGAACAGTCCCACCAAGAAAACCAGCAAGAAGATGATTGCCTTAGGCATCTGCTGAATCTTTTCCAGGCGAACACGAAGATGGAACTTCTTCCGGCATTTATGAATTATATATAGCTCTGCTGCCAGCATATAAATTGCCATGATCCATGCAGAACTATTGATGGTTGTCTTCGTCAGGAATTCGATAAATTCGCAGCTAAAAGCTGCTGCAATGCCAACCGGTAATGCGGCAAGCATGGACATCAGATAGACGTAGATGGCACTTCTGATACCGGGCCATGCACGATACAGAAACCATCCCTTGGTTCCGTTTTTTCCCTTTGACAGGATTGCTGAAAGTTTCTCTTTTTCCATAAAGCTGTAGTTTTGTTTGTTACTGAAATCTTATCGTTTGTAGAGATGCTGCCAACGAGCGCAATGAAAGATTACTTTCAGATTACCGGGTGTTGCAAATCTGGGGGCAAAGATATAATAAAATCCTGGCTTCTTGGGTTAAGTGCATGTTATCTTTATGTTAAAATACCGACATCCTCTGAGAAGTATAGTTTTGTTTATCATGCTTTGTCTGCGTTTAAGAGTTCCTTGAATCACAATTCCCCAGAAAGCCGTTTCCTGCCCATTTTGTGGTCTTCATTGATGACCGGCGCCTGCCATCTATTAAGACCAGCCTCGGTCTTCATAGATGACCGACTTTTGGCACAAGAAGACTGTTCTTTCGATTGCCGGTGCAAAGATACAAAAAATCATTCGAGGATGCAATAGTTTTCCCCTTACTTGATTTCACTTTTCCCCTGTTTTGTGAAATGGGGTAATGGTAAATCATAGTCATCCGGTCATTAAGCCCCCGGTCATTAACGGTCATTAAGGAAAATCAGTTCTGGTCATTTAGTCCTATAGTATAATATTAAATTAATTTAATATTATACTATACACCATTTTCGCCGCCCCCGAAAATCCTTAATGACCGATAATGACCGGGTTCTTAATGACCGGATCAGGCTTCTGAAAGTTATTCGGAAAGGATGATGTTTGCTTGTAAGATAGTGATAGTCAGTGGAATAGTTTGCGCAGTGCTTCTGCAGAGTACCATGCTTTGTACAGCTAAAACAGTACATATTCCTCTTCGCTCTATCCAAGTTTTCTTGCTCTTTTTACGAGAATCTTGACAAAATATATCAAGAAATTCCTTGTTTCCCCCCTTTCATTCTGCCTTTTACCCCTCTTATTTTTACCTTCTGAAGGGGTGAAAAGTGCCATCGGAACCACTTTTTTTGCTCCTAAGAGCATTTTTCTCCTCCTTTCTCTGTAAAAACAATCCGGCCTTTCTAGCCATTTTTTGCTTGGGTAATGTGATTTTCTGTTGACAATGGAGTCTGGCTATTTAGGGGATAAGGTCGTTAAGGTCATTAAGGTCAAGGTCATTATCGGTCATTAAGGTTTTTCAATACCTTAAAAGTCCTTTACGATTTGCTATGAAAATCGCCTTTACTAAAAAGGGGTGGTTTATGGGGAAAATCCTTGTTTTATAAGGCTAAAATCCAGCTTTTTTTAGAAAAGTGTGGTTTTCTGCCCTTGTTTTCATAGGAAAAAGTGTAGTTTTTAGCCCTTGTTTTTATTGGAAAAGTGTAGTCTTCGACTATTGGTTTTATTGGAAAAGTGTATTTTTGATTTCTGTGGGCATTACTTATTTGCCTATTTATTATATAATGTGTATAGAGCTGAAGGAGATTTCTGCCTGGTGCTTTGCCGGATTTAAATCCAGCAAAGCACCAGGCAGAAATCTAATACTACGACTGAAGTTGCTTCAATTGTTCTTCTGTCAATCCTGTTGCCTGCATGATTTGAGACCAAGAAATACCCATTGCCAACAAGTTGCGGGCTACTTCCAAACCTTTAGACAGTTCACCTTCCGCTCTACCCTTTTCCTCGCCTTCAACATACGAGCCATAAAGACCGGAGTAGTAATCGTCAACAGCCTTAATACTTTCATCGTATTTTTCCTGCTCCTCACTACTCAAGCAACGAACATCTGCCAATTTTGCAAGATGATCGAATATCTTCTTCTGCGCCGTAAAAGGCAATCTTTCCAATACTTCCATATACTTCAATACATAAATCCATTTTTCAAAACCAGTCTCGCATTCTTCCTCACTCTTATCAAAGAAGGGAAGAGAAAGATAGATGAAACGAAGCTTATCAGAAAATACGGAGTCGCTAGACTTCTCCCTTAAAGCCACGTCTGTCCTAAACTTTGTCACCTCATGCTCCCTTGGCATAAAATTCATGATGCAAACCACATAAACCGGCACAAACTGGTATAAAACAGCAGTGCGGACACCAGCTTCATCAAACTTCTTGCGCTGGGCAACAAAAGCCTTACTAGCATAATAGATGGAACGATTCACAAAGAAAGGTACCCATCTGTTCTGCATCTCGACGATGAAATGCTTGTCATCGTCGGTAACACAATAGATGTCAAAGATGCAGCCACGGAGATCATTAGTATCTCCAAGCTGTTCCTTATCCTTGAATGTTACGTCCTTGATTTGAAACTCACCTTCAAACAAGTCGTTCAAAAAATTAATCAGCAAGTCCTTGCTGAACTCTTGACCGAAGAGACGCTTGAAGCCCCAGTCGGTAAAGGGGTTGATGTATCTACCCATAAATTATTAGTTTAGATTCTATAAATCTGCTGCGAAGATACACTTTTTTATTGAAACTGCCAAGAAATTCTAGGATTTTCTTTCTAAAAGAGGGTAAGGAAAAGGTATGGGGAGAGAAAAGAGGAAGAACTGAGCCCCTTTTTAAAGTGGGCTTAATTTTGTATAAATATAAAGAAATAGTTTTATGTATAAAGTAAAGAAAATGACTCTTCAAATTTTCCTGATGGTGTCTAGAAAATTAAGTTGGTCTCAAATCAGTGAACACCTCACTATTATATAATGTGTTTAGAGGACAAGGAGGCGGAAAATATAATATTTTAAGAAAGAAAAAACCTTATGTGGTATAGATTCTCCCAAAAATGTTGTATATTTGCAGTTGATTTTGAGTATATTGATATTGCTATAAAACAAAAGCATTGTCGATATTTGAAGAAATAATAGAAAAAGAATATATATGATTACAAAAGATAATATACAAAAAGTCCTTTTGGATTTGAAGTTTTTTTCAAATCATGGTGTCTATACCAGACATTTTGGCTCGGCTGACGAAGGCTTTGATTTGGAATATAACTATAATACTGGTAAATTCAATTATCCGGTAGGATTACAGGCTGATAGAAATACAACGCAAGAAGATTATCAGAAAGAAAGTTATGTTGTATTTGTTTGTGTTGCCCAATTGTTTGAGCGTGGTTATCTTCCTCAACATATCAAGTTGGAGGGAAGAAATTATGCTGGTACAGACACGGGATACTGTGATATTCTGGTAAGCGATAATAATGGTGAGCCATATCTTATTGTTGAATGTAAAAAGGCAGATATTGATAAGAAAGAGGATGAGTTTCGTAAACATTGGGCAAGGACTATGCGTGATGGTGACCAATTGTTTCGTTATTTCAATACATATCGTAAAGCCCAATATCTTTGTATGTATGCGGCGGATTATCCAGAATACAGCAAGAAAGGGAAAAAAATAAATCGTCTTGAGATCAACTATCATATTATTTCTTTGGTTGATAATGAGGAATATCTGCAGACGGATAATAAGCTCCATAGTTTCCAGGAAATGCGAGAGCAGCAAGGTGGAAGTGAAGACTTTTTTAATGTTTGGAAGCAGACGTATAAGCAGGATTTTACAACTCGTGGTTTGTTTGAAGAAGGTATTGACGCTTTCAACATAGGAAAGAAGAGTTATGGTATAAATGATTTGAAGACTATTGATGAATACTCATTGGATAAGAAATACAATGAGTTTGCATTAATACTGCGTAAGCATACTATTTCGAGTCATGAGAATGCCTTTGACAAATTGGTGAATCTTTTCCTGGCGAAAATCATAGATGAGCGTTATCATTCTAATGAACTTCAGTTACTTTGGAAGGGTGCGGCTTATGATGATTATTTCTCGTTGCAAGACCGTTTGATCAATTTGTATAAAAGAGGAATGAAGGAGTTCTTCGATGACGAGGTGGCTTCGGTAGAAAATGCAGAAATAGAAAATGCGTTTAAATTTCTTACATCTAAAGCTGATGAAGCAAGGGATACGATTAAAAGGTATTTCCGTAAATTGAAATATTTCAATAACAACCCTTTTGCCTTCCTCGATGTGCATAATGAGCAGTTGTTCTATAAGAATGCTGTCATATTGAAGGATACCATCAGTATGTTGCAGGATATTTATTTGACTAAAAATACGGATAATCAGTTTTTGGGAGACCTTTTCGAGGGTTTCCTTAATCGTGGTGTGCACCAAAGTGAAGGTCAGTTTTTTACTCCAATTCCTATAGTTCGTTTTTTGGTTTCGTCTTTGCCTCTTCGTCAAATTCTAGAAGGTGGTGAGATTCCTAAAGTTATTGATTATGCTTGTGGAGCAGGACATTTCTTGACAGAGTATGCTCGTCAGATCAAGCCGATTGTTGAGGAAATGGCTCATCTTGAAAATATATATGACAAGAGAGCTAAAGAAGAAAGGCTTATTTCTGTGCTTCGTGAATATTATGAGCAGATAGTGGGTATAGAAAAGGATTATCGTCTTTCAAAGGTAAGTCAGGTTGCTGCATTTATGTATGGTATGGATGGTATTCATATCCATTATGGAGATGGATTGCAAGAAATGTCGGGTATTCAAGATCATACTTTTAGCGTATTGGTGGCTAACCCTCCATATTCTGTATCTGGCTTTTTGGAAACATTACCTGAGGAGGAAAGAGAACGATATACATTGAACAATTTTATTAGTAATATAGAGAAGAATAACTCTATAGAGACATTCTTTATCGAGCGTGCTGCCCAACTCTTGAAGTCGGGTGGTGTGGCTGCTATTGTCCTGCCGTCAAGTATTTTGACGAAAGGTGGCCTCTATATGCGAACACGTGAACTTCTCTTGAAAAACTTCGATATTGTTTCTATTTGTAGCCTGGGACCAAATACATTTGGTCAAACCAATACAAGTACGATAGTATTGTTCTTGCGCAGAAAAGCTTTGGAGCCAGATTTGTCTAAACATTTACTCAACCGCATTACGGAATGGTTTGAGGGTAATATGGTAGATAATGGTGCATATAAAGATTCTCAAAACTTGGATGCTTATATCAAACACATGGGATATAAGCACGATGATTATATCCAGTTGTTGAAAGGTGAATTAACGGATAGCTTCATGGATTCTGATATGGCAAAGGAATACGTGAAAGCTCTAAATATCAAAAAACAAGGAAAGAATACAGCTTCAACAGCTTTAGCTGCTGAGGCAAAGAAAGTACGTGACGAAGCCCAGAAGTTTGTAAAGAGTCGTGCTTATGTGGCATTGACTCCTGCAGAAAAAATGTTGGAGGAGAAACGTTTTACTCTTAAATTCATTCGCGAAATAGAGAAAGAAAAGCTTTATTTCTATATGCTTGCTGCTTCAAATCCGCAGCCGGTATTGGTGGTGCAAAGCCCATCTGACAAATCTTTGGAAAAAAAGTTCTTGGGATATGAATGGAGTAATCGAAAAGGTGCAGAAGGTATTCATTATCTGAATACAGGAAAAATCAAGGATTCTTCCTCTGATGATGAAGCAGCAGATGATGATACTATAGAGCAGATTAAAGGAATAGAAGGTATTATGACCCCATTGTTTGCACCTCTAAATCTGGACGATGAAAGTAAAATTAATGCTTTGATTCGTAATAATTATTGTGGGGTAGATAATTCTATTTTAGATGAGTATGTAGATGTTGCTTCTGAATATGAATTAGTGGACTTGTTGGATTTTTCACGTGTGAATTTCGATAAGACAATAAAGACTGTTGCAACACTATCTTATCCGGAAATAGAAACAAAGTATCCCAAGGAAAAGTTAGGAAAAATAGCTCCATATTCAAGTGTTAAAATAGCATTGTCTGGTATAGATGTTAAGACTTATATCTCTACAGAAAATATTCTTCAAAATTGTTCGGGTGTAAAGCCATATGTAGGAATGCCTAATATAGACAAGATAACAGAGTATCACAAAAATGATATTTTAGTATCTAATATCCGTCCTTATTTGAAGAAAATTTGGTTGGCAGAATATGATGGTGGTTGTTCAAATGATGTATTGGTATTTAGAAATGAAAGAGTAAATGAAATATTGAATGACTACCTGTTTGAGGTATTATCAAGTGATATTTTCTTTGAATATATGATGGTTGGAAAAACTGGAATAAAAATGCCACGTGGTGATAAACGAAGTATTCCTAATTTTGAGGTTCCACTTCCTCCAATGGATATTCAAAAGAAAATCGTGGAGGAATGTGAGAAGATTGATCAAAAATTCAAGCAACAACAGTTTGAGTTGGATTCTTTGAATAATCGTGTGGAATCAATTTTTGATGAAGTTGCAGGTAGAAGTCAAAAGTTGGAGAAACTTTGTTCGGCAATCAATCCGTCGAAAGCGGATGTGAAATCTATAGAGTCTTCAACAATGGTCTCTTTTGTCGAAATGTCATCTGTAAGCAATGATGGATATATTGAGCAAAAAGTAGATAAACCATTGGTTGATGTTCGTAAAGGTAGCTATACTTATTTTGCAGAAGGTGATATTATTATTGCTAAGATAACTCCGTGTATGGAGAATGGTAAGTGTGCGCTTGCTACTGGTTTGACGAATGGTATTGGTTTTGGTAGTTCTGAGTTTCATGTACTCAGAGTGAATAATAAACTAATCAATAATGTTTATCTCTTTGCTTACCTAAATAGAAAAGAAATTCGAGAAAGGGCTGCTGCTGTAATGACTGGCTCAAGTGGTCACAGAAGAGTGCCGATTACATTCTATGAGGAGTTGGAAATACCTGTTCCTTCTATGGATGAACAATTGAGAATAGTTGCTGAGTATCAGAAAAATATTTCAGCGATAATGGATTTAAGAGAATCTATGTCCAATGCTTCCTCTGCCAAGCAAGCCATCTTGGATAAATATTTAAAGTAACGAAACAATGAATAAAGAGAATATTGGTTACGTTTATATCCTCACCAATCCGAGCTTTCGCGAGGATTGGGTGAAGATAG
>ERZ1034753.158-NODE-158-length-24784-cov-6.881071_pt1 | contig 24784 bp, 12 predicted proteins | sample MGYA00520702_ERZ1034753 | MGnify/ENA primary metagenome ERZ1034753 (study PRJEB33766, sample SAMN09781700) | gut metagenome | biome: gut microbiome | host: Homo sapiens | place: Madagascar | study: EMG produced TPA metagenomics assembly of the PRJNA485056 data set...
CTGATTTTATCTCACATACCCGCGTCCGTGAAAGTCGGTGGGTATAATCGACCTGGTTTAATCTCACATACCCGCGTCCGTGAAAGTCGGTGGGTATATTCGACCTGGTTTTGTCTCACATACCCGCGTCCGTGAAAGTCGGTGGGTATAATCGACCTGGTTTAGTCTCACATACCCGCGTCCGTGAAAGTCGGTGGGTATAATCGACCTGATTTTGTCTCACATACCCGCTTTCGCAAGTTCTGCTGGGTACAGATAGCTTGTTTCTGACTTCTATACCCTCGCCAACAAGTTCTGTTGGGTACAGATAGCTTGTTTCTGAATTCCATACCCTCGTCAACGCAAATACATAAAAATACTGACAGGCAGATATCTTCGCTGTCCATCAGTATTTTTGTCTGTCAATATTTACTTCATCAACGATCTGTTACAGCCGGTTTGCTTTCACGTCCTCGAACTCCTGCAGCATTTCCTCGGAAGGAGCCTTGGTAGCGAGGCTGACTGCGATGATAGCGATAAGTCCCAGCCCGAAGCCTACTACCAGGGAATACAATCCGGTAGCTTTGCCCAGGGTCTGTCCGCCCACGAGAGGAATATAATCCCAGATGATAACGGCAAGTGCTCCGGTGACAATTCCGGCTACCGCTCCGGGGAAGTTGGTTCTCTTCCAATATAAGGACATCACTACCAACGGTCCGAAGGCGGCACCTAAACCTGCCCACGCGTTGGATACCAGTCCCATGACGGTGTTGTTCGGATTCCATGCGATGATGTAAGCCAGCACAGCTACTACCAGTACTGTGACACGGCTCACATTCATAACCGTCTTGTCATCCGCATCCTTTTTGAGCAGTCCCTTGAAGATATCTTCGGCTACGCTGGAGGCGCTGACTAACAGCTGGGAATCCGCGGTGGACATGATCGCTGCCAGGATACCACAGAGGAACAATCCTGCAATGAACGGAGCACGCATCTCCACGGTAAATACTTTCTTGATCATCTCAATAAATACCTTCTCATTATTGCCATTCACCAGCTCCGGCAGATAAGCTCTGCCCAGGATACCGATAAATACTGCAAATCCCAGGGATAATGCTACCCAGCTGATGGCAGTAGCCTTGGACTTAGTCATTTCCTTCTCATCCCGGACTGCCATAAATCTCACCAGGATGTGGGGCATTCCGAAATATCCCAGTCCCCAGCCGAGACCGGAGATCACGCTGACGATATTATTACTGCCGTCACCGTTCTTCATCAGATTCAGGAAGTTGGCACTGTCGGCACCGCTGGCTTCCAGACCGGCTGACAATGTAGTGCCGCCGGTTGTCAGAAAATGATAAGCGAACAGCGGTACTGCCAGAATACCGACCAGCATCAGCATACCCTGGATAAAGTCTGTCACACATACCGCAGTAAATCCGCCGAGGAAGGTATAGACCAAAACTACCAGCGCACCGATGGTCAGTGCCACATGATAATCAATGCCAAACACGGACTCAAACAGCTGACCGCCGGCAGAAAGCGCGGAAGCACAATATACCAGGAAAAATACTACAATAGTAATAGAAGAAACCGTCATCAATACCTTTTTATCATCGTGGAAACGATTTTCAAAATAAGTCGGCAGCGTTACGGAATTGTTCGCCCGGATCGTATATCTCCGCAGCTTTGTCGCAATTAACAGCCAGTTCAATGTCGTACCGATAAACAGTCCTATGGCGATCCAGCCGTCTCCGCCGACACCGGTCAGGTAAATCGCTCCCGGCAGCCCCATTAACAGCCATCCGCTCATATCCGATGCCTGTGCGGACAGTGCGGCGACAAAGCCATTCAGCTTTCTGCCTCCCAAAAAGTAATCTTCGGAATTGTTATTGCCCTTTGCATAGAACGCCCCGATGGCGATCATCATGAGTAAGTACAGCACGAATGCCACAATTACCCAGCCTAACGTATTTCCTGTCATATTGTCCTCCTCATTGTCTTTCTACTTTATAATTGTATACAGTGATACGTTTTATTATATACAAGAAATGGGCTCCCGTCAACAAATTAGTTTGCTATCGCTGTAATGTGTAAAAGTGTCAGCTCAGGAACGATTCCTGCGGAGCGTTTTATGCGGCAGGAAATCGTTTCCGATAATGCAAAAGCCGCCCGGGTCTTGCGATCCGGACGACTCTTTTTTCATGCTGTTTGGATATTCTGCTGTCTGGTTGTCTTACAATTCCGATGCATCGGTTATTGTATTACTCCCGGTTATTCTTTTTTCTTACAAGCATCGCTGCCAGTCCTGCCAGCGATACTGCGAACAGTGTCATCCAGATACCGGAAGCATCGCCGGTCTTCGGAGCGCCGATCGCTGCCGGTACGGTGTTGTTTCCGCTGCTGACATTGCCGTTTACAGTGATGTCATTATCACTGTCGTCATTACTGTCGTTATTGTTATCACTATTGTTGTTATCTCCGTTGTCAGGCTTTGCAGCAATAGTGAACTTCGTAGCTGCCGAACCATCCGTCCATACGAGTTCAAAGGTATGGCTGCCGGTGGACAGGGTCTTAAGGTAGTCTTCCTTGAAGGTGATGATCGTCGAGCCCTTGGCAACGGTATAGTTTTTCGCATCAACCACAGCGCCGTCGACCTTGACGCTCTGGAACTTCTCGAAATCACCGTTTCCACGGATGGCGATCGTACCGTCCGTACTCTGCGTCCAGGTGCTGTCCGCGCCATCCAGGATCCGGTACGGTGCATACAGTTCTAACTCACCGGTGATTGTCGCGTAGTTCGGATCGGCCGGGGTGAAGCGCCAGATATATTTTTTGCCCTCTTCCAGCTTTGTCTCACCGGGTAAGACTTTGCCGTTGCTGTCGATCCACTCCAGCTTACCTTCCTTGGGATTCAGGGTGCTGTTGATCAGATCCAGCCCTGCGTCCTTCAGCGTCTTGCTGCTGTCATGGATGAATTCGTAACCGGGAGCACCCGTAGGAGTCGCCTGTTTGATCGTGATCACTACATTAACTTTCGTTTCCTCATAATTCGTGGAGGCAATCGTCACAGGGATCGTCACGGTGCTGCCCGCTGCTCCCTTGCCGGTCAGGGTGTACTGCAATACACCGTCCCCGGTTACGTTTATATCAGAAAGGATCTCTGTCTCCGTATTGCCGGTGATCTCGCCGGGTGTATAGCTCTTCGCACTCTTCACAAGCTCTGCCAGACTGACGGTCTGATTACCGGTCATCGCATACGCATGATCCACCTTGACATCTGCCAGTGTCGGAGCGGCGGCCTTTTTAATTGTCAGCGTGCCTGCCTCGATACCTGAGATTGCCTTATAGTTGCTACCATCCGCCACATCAATCGTGATCGCATAACTGCCTACATTCACAGGCTTCTCGGTGCTGTCATTGTATCTCACGGTAATCATACCCATGCCCCTGATACCGGCTTTGGCCGTAACGTTCACGATCTGTTCTTCGCCGCTATAGGTCAGCTCGTTGCTCAGGTCAGGAACCACATCGAAATCTGCCAGCTTGGGAACAGCCTTGGTAATCTCCCATGTCGTTGTCGCCGTTTCGGTGTAATTGCCATTGCCCTCGATGGTCAGGGTGATTTCACCGGCATTGGTTGCCTTGTTGCTGTTGTCCTTAATGACATAATCGTCAGTGCCCAGAATGGTTCCGTCAGACAACTTCACGGAAGTAATATTTACCGTCTGCTCCGAACCTGTATATGCAAAGCTCTTATTGGCCAGCTCGATGCTCGCGCCGTCTATAGACTTAGGCGAGATGGTGAATTTCTTGGTAACCTCTCCCTCATAGTTGCCCTTACCGGTGATGGTCAGTGTTGCAGTACCGGCATTGCGGTTGTTGGAATAACTGTAAGTAAAGTCCGTATCATTAGTCAGCTTGGTCGTGCCGTCCTTGACTTCGGGAGTAGGCTTGATGTCCTTGCCAGTGTACTCCTGTGCATCAATATTACCAATCATATCTGCGGTAATTGCCTTCGGATTTACGGTGATGCTTATGTTAGCAACACCAATGTAGGTGTCGCTGGTATAGGTCACCGTCAGCATCACTGTTCCTGCATTCTTTACATGGATCTTAGCAGTTTTGCCATCTGCACTGGGTTGAATCTCCAAAATATTGTTATCGTCACTACTCCAATTCCATGTGCCGTTATCGCCTTCAGCGGGAACAGTCCCCTTGGGGTCGAAATCGGCGGTCAGACTAAAGTCAGGGTCGCCATAAGTCACAGTGTCAGGCACACCCTTGACCTCAACGCCTACAGTAATCTTGTTCACCACCTGCACGGTGATGTACTGCGTCTTCGGTTTTTCAAAATTCTTTGTGGCTTCAGCAGTCACCTCGATGGCGAAGCTTCTTTTATCGGGCACAGTGTTTTCAGCCTTCAGCATGTTATTCTCATCAAGTGTAACGCCTTCGGGTATAGCATCCCACAGTTTATAGATCAGCTTTGCACCATCGGTGTTGTTAAAGGTTGCCCAATCGGAAATGTCCACTGCTATACCGTTATTCATCAATGTCTTCCAAGTTGCAGCAGTAATTACAGGCGTTGCCTTACTGATTTCTACTGTCGTGGTAGGCATGGTATCAGAAAGATTGTAGTTGGTTGCCGCGTCGCCTGACAGCGTTACCGTGATGTTAACGACCTTGTCTTTGCCGGCATCCGCATCAGCCATCTCGCCGGTCACGGTATAATCCGTATCCTTTACCAGCGATGTAACAACGCCATCGAAGTCTACGCTGTCAATTGTCACAGAGGTATTGCCCTTCTCGTACTCGCGTCCTACAGCAGTCGCACTTACGATGCTGATAGGCTTCGCATTGATGTACGCATAAGCCGTATATGTGTCCTCTTTCAGTTCATAGTTCTTCGCGTAATCCCCCTTGAGTTCTATCTTGATACTTACCTCTTGCTTAGAGGTGCTCGCGTTCGGACTGCTGAATGTGCCTGTTACAGTGTAGTCCGTAGTGGGCTTCAATTTCAGCAGAGCGTTGTTCCCGTCGGCAAATGATACTGTGACGACAGCATCCGCGGTACCGTCATAGTACTTGTCCTGGACGACAGGCGCCCCGTTGACCACAAGGAGTGCCTTATTCACCGTCAGTGTGTAGCTCGCTGAACGTTCCTTATAGTTCGTCGTTGCAGCGGCTGTTGCAGTGATGGTAGCCGTTCCTACGCCGACAATGGTAACTTCGCCGGTGGTTTTGTTCACTGTTGCAACGTTTGTGTTGCTGCTACTATAGGTGACTGTGCCGTCGCCTACTTGAATGGGTAGATTCGAGAAAGGTTTGTCAATGAAGGTCTTGGTCACGTTGGACTCCTCAAATCTCAACGTCTGCTCCGCCTTCTCGATGTCAAAATTCTCTATAACGTCTGCAAACGCATAATTGCCTGTTGTTGCTGCCTTAATGGTCACAGAACCAGCATTCTCACCGGCGGTTATGTTCTTACCGTACTCGATTGTGTAGTCCGTACCCTTCGTCAGCGTTTTGCCATCGATTGTTACGGTAACATCCGGTGTAATCTGATTGCCGGTGTAGATCATGTCGCCGCTCAGTTCCACCTTCGGTGTGATGCTAGAGCGCTCAATCGTGAACCTCCAACTATCGCTCGTCAAATCTTCAGCCGCGTTGTAGTTAGCGCCTGCTTCCACATCAATTTTAACGGTGTAGGTACCTGCATTGATAGGCTCTACCACTGTTTCACCCTGATAATATTTCACGGCAACAACGTCACCCATGTCTTTAATGACATCTTTCACCTTAACTGTTGCTTCCTTGGCATTGCCGTCGTAGATTATGTCATTCGGTGCGGTGAAAGTAAAGTCACCCGCCGTGGGAGTTGCCTTTTCAATCTTATAGGTCACGCTGGCAGTCGCATCGCCCAATGTGATGCTGGCGGTATAGGTGCCTGCATCGATGGGTTCGGTAATCTCGTTGCCGCTCTCATCCTTGTAGGTGATGGTGATTTCATCTACCGCCTTCCCTAACCAGCCGTCACTTGCACTCACCGTTGCCTTCTTGGCACTGCCGTCGTAGGTTAGGATGGTGGGTCCTGCGATGGTCACACTGCCGCCGTTGCCTTGGTTAGGACAACTAGCTGCTTCGTGACAGGTAGCGGTGATAGTCTTGTCGTCTGCACCCTTCGTGTATGTCAATCTGTGCTGATGCATGCCGAGGTACAGGTTGCCCTCGTCGACATTATGGGTAATAAAATATTTATCCGGCACATCAGAGGTGAATATCTCGGTGTATTTCATAGTACCGGTCGCACCGGTAGCGATTTTGAAAACTATACCTTTTGCAAGGTATGTATTATTTTTGCTCACGCCAATCCGGGCATCCTTCGACAGTTCCGCTTCAATGGTGATGGCTACAGCTTTCGCCTTACTGGTTCCTTCCAGATAGACATTATTTGCCTTGCCATCAGCCTGCTCATATATCCCCTCGCCATTGAGTTCACCATTCTTCCAGTTGCCTGTAATCTTCACATCGCCGGACACAGTAATCTTACCCTTTGTATTTGACTTATCAGGCACGTATACATACACGCCGCCACCGCCGTGGCCGGCATTGTTTCCGGTGATCTCGCCGCCTTTCATGATAAAGCTACCGCCTGAAGATACATGCACGCCACCACCATAGAGACCGGTATTGTTTCCAGTGATCTTGCCGCCTTTCATGGTAAAGCTACCGCTTGAATATACATGCACGCCGCCACCATCAACCTTGGCATTGTTTCCGGTGATGGCACCATTCCACAGAGTGAGTGTGCCATAGACACAGATACCACAACCGTCCTCGGACGCATGATCATGAGTAATCTTGCCGACCGATTTCTGACAGTCGGTGATATCAAGAGATTTATCCTGCTCAACTCTAATGGAATCCTTTCCTGATGCACCGGTGATTGCGAATCCGTTCAGGCACAGTTTTACATTATACTCGCAACACCATGTCCTCGTGAGCTTCACATTGCCCGTCAGATAGTAATTGCCATCTGAAGTAATTTGACTGAGAGCAGAGATGCCCTTCCACACCTCAATACTGTGGCTACCATCGGTACATTCTTTACCACAGATGGGATGACTATCCAAACTGGCGGTAGTCAGCCGCAGCTCATCGTCCACCTTCCAGACTCTGTAACCGTCATCACTGGTAATACTGTCGGTTGAATAGACGTTATTCGCACCGGTGGCGATTGTGGCATCAGTATAATCATCGATCGTATCCCCATAAGTCACGCCGATGGACGCACCTTCTGCCAGACCTGACTCACCAATAGTGATTTTTTTACCGCTAGGTAAATAGACATTACCTGCCTTGCCGTCTCCCTTCACATACACACCATTTCCCGAAGTGCCATTAATCCAGTTGTCATGAATCTTCGCCGTGCCGGACACTGTAATGCTGCCTGAACCTACATACACGCTGCCGCTGCTATTCCCGGTAGTATTATTGCCGGTGATTTCGCCGCCTGACATGGTAAAAGTACTGTAAGTATCAGCATATATAGCGCCGCCCGTGTCGGCGCTGTTGCCTTTGATCTCACCGCTTGACATAGTAAAAGTACCATTAGTAATTTTTACACCGCCACCGTCGTTGTTGCTGATTTCACCGCCAGACATGTTGAAGGTAGCTTTGTTGTACGTCGCACTGTAGCCCTTCATAGTTACGCCGCACCCTGTATTAGCTGTAATCTTACCACCAAACATATTGAAAGTGCCACCCGTCTGCCACGGAACCACGCCCCCTCCAGTGTTTTCGGTGATCATACCACCATACATGTTAAAAGTACCCCACACACCCACGCCAGCCTGGCTGCAATTTTTGATAATGCCACCATACATATTAAAGGATGAAGTTCCAAGGGCAACACCCATATTTGCCCCTGATGTGATATAACCATTCCCATCATTAACGCAGTCACACAGGGATAAACTGTAGGTGGAACCGACGGAGTTCGGAATCATAATTGCTGCAGCTTTAGTCTCTCGCGTAATGCTGTGCCCATTCAGACAAAGGCTCACCTCGCCTTTGATTGCAATCCCGGCATCCAGCGTAAGATCATTCGCAAGATAATAGTTTCCAGTCTCCAGAGAATACCCAGAGCCGTCATCCGATCCCAAGCGGTCGCCGTCTTTCAGTAGTCCCTCATTTTCGTCCCATGACAGCCGTATCCAGTTGTCCACAACTTCGTGAGGGCTGCCGTCTTCATGACCTTCGCAGGTCGTCGCACCGCAGATGGGATGGTTTTTATGCGTCGTCCCGTCCTGCGCCGCCACAAATGTCGCCAAAACCGCGCAAATATTCTCATAGTGCGTCATATTCAGCTCTGCACGCTGCTCATCGTTCAATGCCTCCATCGCCTTGTCAATGGCGATCAGCTGTGCCTGGAGTTCGTCCGCGTTATCCGCAGTCACTTCCTCCGGCAGGGCATTGATGAGAGCCTGCACCTTCTGCACTGCTGCCTTCTTCTCATCGTCTGCCCCGGTATCCTGCGTGCCGGCATCACTATCGCTGACACTTTCCACTGAGGGTTCCACAGTATCGGGGGCTTCGCCCACAGTGGTGCTCTTATCGGACGGAGTCTCTTCCCCCGGTGCCGCAGCTGCTTCTGCTTCCTTCTGCTCTGCTGCAGGGACTGCTACCTGCTGTTCTTCCGGCTCTGCCGCAGGGGCTGCTTCCTGCTGTTCCTCCTGCTCTGTAACCGCATCCGCTTCCTGTAAAGCCTCCTGTGCGAATGCCGTCATGGGCAGTGTTGAGAAGCAGAGAATAAATGCCAGTAACATGCTCAATACTCGTTTTTTCATACCGTTTTACCTCTTTCCGCTGGGCATAGTGATACCCATTATCTTAAAGATAACGTACCACACTTTCTCTCAGCGGAACCAGGGGCTGCATGAATCGACCCAAATATGTCATGAATCGACCGAAGAGGACTTTAAATGGCTCAATGCACTCAATGCGCCGTAACACAAAGAACGCACCTTTCGGTGCGTCCTTTGTTACTTGCGTGTGGTCTTTCTTCTTAATATAAGCATGCCTGCAAATCCAGCAAGTGATACTGCAAAAAGTGTCAGCCAGATACCGGCCGTATCTCCGGTGTTCGGAGCTTTGGTCAGGTTCTGTGTCACATTGCCACCGCCGTTTGCATTATTGCCATTTGCACTGTTGCTGCTATTCGTATTACTGCTGCCGCCATTATTACTGTTTCCGCTGCTGTCTTTGTCATCATTATCATTTTCCTTATCACTGCCGGAGGTATTCTTTGCCACCGTAAAGCTGGTGCTTGCGGAGCCATCCGTCCAGACAAGTTCAAAGGTATGACTGCCCTCGGACAGGGTCTTCAGGTAATCTGCCTTAAAGGTGATGATCGTGGAACCTTCTGTTACTGTGTAATTCGATGCATCGATAACGGTTCCGTCTACCTTTACCCTCTGGAACTTAGTAAATTCACCGTTACCCCGGATTGCAAGCGTTCCGTCGGTATTCTGCGTCCAGGAACTGTTTGCGCCATCGATGATACTGTATACCGGATATGGCGTAATCTCCCCGGTTAGGATATTGTAGTTGGTATCCGTGGGCGTAAAACGCCACTTGTAAGCCTTGTTGACTTCCACTTTCGTGTTATCGGACAGCTCCTTACCTGCATCATCTATCCACTCCAGCGTACCGTCTGCGGGATTCAGATTGCTGCCAGTCAGAGTAAGGCCGGCATCTGCCAGCGTCCTGCCGGCAGTGGTGATCACGGTATATTTGGGTTCACCTGTGGGAAGCGCTTTGGTAATCGTGATCACAAAGGGCTTACTGGTGACTTCATTATAATCGGCATCGCCAGCCTTGGCTGCGATGATCGTGACAGTTCCCACCCTGACCGGAATCAGGATACCGTCTGCATCAATAGTTGCTTCGCCGGTGCCTCCGGCCTCAACAATCCGGTAGGTCACGGCTCCCGTACCGCTACCACCGGTGGTTCCCAGCGTCAGCTTCTGACCATAAACCAAGGTAGTGTTACCGGTGATAGTCAGGGGTGCCTGATCATCCTTTTCTGTCAGAGTAATGACTATATTGACTGTAGTATCTTCATAGTTCGTGGAGGAAATAGTCACCGGCAGGGTCACAGTATTGCCTGCTACGCCTGTACCGGTCAACGTATACTTCACAACACCGTTGGCATCCACAAAAAAGTTTTCGATGATTCCTGTGTCTCCACTGGCTGTGCCTGGCGTATAGCTTAGTGCACCTGCCACAAGATTCTTTATATCGACCGTCTTCTCGCCGGTCAGCAGGAACCTGTGGTTTTCCTTAATATCCGCCAGTTTTGGAGCATCAGCCTTATCAATGGTCAGTGTGCCGATTACCATTCCGGTTCTGGCATTATAGTTGCCGCCGTCACTTACATCAACAGTCACAACATAACTGCCTGCATTGCTGGGAGCCTCCGTGCTGCCATTGTACTTCACGGTAATAGCTCCCATGCCTTTAATGCCGGATCCGGCCGTAATTGTCACGGTCACGGCGTTGCCATCATAGGTCTGCACCGTGGGAAGGCCGGGGATCACATCGAAATCCGCCGGCTTGGGATCGATCCTGGTGATCTTCCAGACCTTTGTTGCCATTCCTGTATAATTACCCTTGCCCTCAATGGTCAGGATAATACTGTCATTGGCATCGGTAGCCTTATTGCTATTGTTTTTAGTATCATAGTCACCGGCAACCAAAACAGTTCCGTCAGGCAGTTTTACAGCAGTAATGTTCACCATATGCTCCGAACCGGTATATTCAAAGCTTCCGACATCCAGTTCAATGCCCGCACCGCTGATGGATCTGGGCAAAATGGTGAAAGTCTTGTCCACCGTTCCGGTATAGTTACCCTTACCGGTAATGGTCAGTGTGGCAGTTCCGGCATTGGTGTTGTCGGAATAGCTGTAATTGAAATCGATTCCCCGGGTCAGTGTAGCCATGCCATCCCTGACTGTGAAAACGGGGTCGATATCCTTACCGTTGTATTCCTGTGCAGGGACGTCAGAAATCATATCCGCAGTAATCTTCTTCGGATTCACAATGATAGTCACGTTAGCAATACCGTAGTAGGTATCGTCGGAATAACTCGCCGTCAGAATCGCACCGGCAGCCCCTGCATTTTTCACCCTGACAGTAGGTGTTGCGGTATTTCCACCGGAAACGATCTCCAAAATATCGGAATCAGAACTGCTCCAGCTCCATGTGCCGCCATCGGGTGCGGTCTTAGTGGCAGTTACGACAAAATCACTGTCACCATAGATCTTGCCGGTGGGTGCCCCAGTGATGCTGACGCCTGCATCCTGCTTTTCCACCACCGCCACATGGATCGTCGCAGCTGCCGGTGCCTCAAAGTTGTCGGTAGCAGTGGCAGTTATCTGAATATCGAAGCCGGTCGTAGTGGTGCCGGAGGCAGCCGTCAGCTTATTGTCTGCTGAAAGCGTAATACCTTCGGGTTCATCCACCAACGTATAAGTTAGTTCTGCACCACTGTCAGTGTTGTTAAAAGAAGCCCAACCGGAGATATCCACTGCTTTACCGTTCTTCACCAGCGTCTGGGTGGATGCCGTCAACTGAATGACGGGCTTAGCTTTTTGGATAGTGAATGTCCAGGCGGGATCACTCAGTTTGCTGGCCTCATTATAGTTCGGATCCCCGTTTGCGGTGACCAGAACCTTGTAGGTACCTGCTTTTATGGCCTGATCCAAAGTACCACTCGCATCCTCGTACTCCACATGAATGTAATTTCCGTTAATCTTAGTGGATGAGACAGTTGCGTATTTCGCTTCACCATCATACACCAAATTGGCCGGTGGAGTGACAGTAAAGTCGCCCGCCGTAAGTGTGGCCTTTTCAATGGTATAATCCACACTGGCAGTGACGGATTTGTCGTCTGCGCCTATGCAGGTAATGCTGGCGGTATAGGTGCCGGCATTGACAGGTGCACCTTCAAGCACATCACCGTCCTTCACGTTATAGGTAACCTTCACCTTTGTGGGAAGTGTCTCATCCTTAACAAAACTGCCATCGAGTGTTACGCTTTTTGCGGTGCCGTCGTAAGTCAATGCATCTGCTGCAGGTGCCTTGAGGGTCACGCTGCCACCGTTGCCACCGTCAGTGGGACAGGTAGCTGCATCGTTGCAGACAGCGGTAACAGTCGCACCGTCTTCACTCAGCTGATATGTCCAGCCGTGCTCGTGGAGGTGGATGGACAGATTGCCATCACCGTCGCGGATCACACTATAGTACGGATCATTCACATCCAGCGGGAAGATCGTCTTGTAGTCCAGTTCCTCCGTCGCCCCGGTAGCCATGCTGACATTGTCGGCAGCTGTTACGGGAAGCCTTTTGCTTACACCAATGCGGGCCTTCTCTGTCAGTCCTTCTCCGATAGTGATCGTTGTGTCGGGCGTCAGACCGACATTGCTTGCCATGCCGGAGCCCTGTTCATACACACCACCCTGCAGTGTACCGTTCCTCCAGTTGTTCTGAATCTTCGCCGCGCCGGACACAGTAAATTTGCCGGTGGATGCTACATACACGCCTCCGCAGCTTACATTTACATCGCCGGTGGTATTGTTCCCGGTGATGGCGCCGCCATACATGGTGAAACTGCTGCCGCCATTCACTATTACGCCACTGCCGCTGCCAGCAGCCGTGTTGCCACAGATGGTACCACCGTACATGGTGAATCTGCCGCCGCTATTCACCATTACGCCGTAGCCCGTATTATCGCTGCCATGAGTGATAGTGCCGCTGTCCCCTTTGCAGTCGGTCAATGTGAGGTTAGCACCGTCTTTAACCATAATCGTACAAGAATCATGCTCCGCCGTGATGCTGCAGCCGTTCAGACAGAGATTTACCTCATTACTGCAAAACAATGGCCCAGTTTCTTCGGGGCGGGTCACAGAATTCATCAGATAATAATTGCCTGCCTTCGTCGCATCGGCCAGCTCAGTAATCCCTTCCCAGACCAGGGCGGGGTGTCTTCCGCCATGAGTACAGGTTTCTCCGCAGATGGGATGTTTCTGTGGCGGGTTCCTGTACAGTTTCACTTCAGTGCCATCAAGCGCCGGGTAATATCCCGCATCACTCGTAAAACGGGCTGCATCATCATCGCTCAAAGTATAACCGTCTCCTTTGGCAATTGTCACGGGGCTACCCACAACTGCCCCCGAGGGTGTGGTCACACCAATGCTGGCATCCTCGCCAAGTGCGCCGGTGATCGTGATGGTCTCGGGTCTCAGATAGACGTTGTTTATCTCTTCATTTCTTTTGTTGTCGGTGATCTTCACTGCGCCGGACACAGTGAAAATGCCGTCTTTTGCCACATATACGCCACCTCCGGTTTCGGATCCAGTGTGGGTCGCGGTGTTATTGGTGATGGTGCCGCCGTTCATATTAAATGTATTATTACCGTAATACTCCACCGCGGTTCCCACATACACACCGCCACCGGTAGCGGACGTGTTGTCGGTGATGGTGCCGCCGTTCATGGTGAAGGTACTGCCGTATGAAACATATATGCCGCCTCCATAATTGTTCTCCTCCTTGTTCTTACAGATGCTTCCAGCCGTCATGGTGAAAGTACTGCTGGAAAGCTCTATGCCGCCTCCGTTTTGCTTGCTGGTATTACAGCTAATCTCACCGCCGGACATGTTAAATGTTCCGTGATCCACAGACACACCACCGCCGCTTGATTCGCAGGAGTTATTGGTGATGGCGCCGCTGTACATGTTAAATGTTCCGTAAGCCACAAGCACTCCACCGCCGCTTCCAGAATCTGTTTTAACGTTGCCGGTGATCTTGCCGCCGTACATATTAAATGTTCCTCCTACAACAACACCGCATCCGTTGTATGTATTGTCAGTGCTGTCCTTACCATGGGTGATGGTGCCACTCTTCTGGCAGTCATACAGCGTGAAGATTGTGCCATTAGCCGACATGTTTATAACGTCACCCTTCGCATTCAACGTGATGCTCTTCCCGTTGAGACAGAGGACAGTGCCGCTCTTGGGTTCCCATTCCGCCGTCAGCGTCACGTTTTTGGTCAGATAGTAACTGCCGGCATCAGCGGGCAACTCCGTATCCTTTTCCCACGGTGTCATACCGTTGTGATCTTCTGTATGCCCGCTGTCCTGTTCTGCCACAAGCGCAGGTGCGTTCAGCGCCGCGCATATCTTCTCATAGCGCGTCATATCCAGCTCTGCTGCCTGCTCCTCGCTCAGCTCTGCCAAAGCCTCATCAATCGCCATCAGCTGTGCCTGAAGCTCGTCCGCATTCTCCGCTGTGACCTCCTCCGGCAGGGCGTCGATCAGCGCCTGCGCCGCCTCCACCGCCGTATCCTTGTTGGAAGCATCCTCGTTGGCAGCATCTCCCCCACTGACGTCTTCACCGGTGGTGGAGACGTAGGCGGTGTCCCCGCTGCTCTGGGTCTCCTGTTCCGCCACTGCACCTGTCCCTTCCGCAAATGCCGACATGGGCATCATGGAAAAGCTGAGCACAAATATCAGAAACAGACTCAATACTCGTTTTTTCATATAAATCTCCATACCTTTCTGTAACCTGCTCACTTTCCCACACCTTAGTATCATGTACTTTTCGTACCGTCTACTAATTTACATCATGCAGGCACCAACATGATCATCTCCCGGAATCTTCCGTCCGCCAGATTCCCGGGTACCGTAAATCCATTATTTGGGAACAGTATAACACATTTTTGCTCTAAATTTCTTTATTTTTTCATAATTTTATATATTTTTTATATCGACCGTCTCAAATATATAATAAAAAGACACTACCTTTTTTTGTTAGACTCAATGAGGTGACTCAATGCGGTTCAATAGCAAGTATTCCTTGAAAAAGTCTTTCCGGTATTATATTCTATTATTATGTCCCACAAAATCAGTTACAAAATATACACACAGAAAGGTTTCTATATGTGGATTGCAGATAATTGGAAAGATTACGAAGTGCTGGATACGTCCAGCGGAGAAAAATTAGAGCGTTGGGGAGATTATATTCTCGTCCGTCCGGATCCCCAGGTCATCTGGAAGACGCCCCACGATCATAAGGGCTGGAAGCAGAAAAACGGTCATTACCACAGAAGTGCCAAGGGCGGCGGAGAATGGGAGTTCTTCCATCTGCCGGATGAATGGGCGATCCATTACACCCTGCCTTTTCAGAAGGAAGCCTCCGGTAAGGCTGATCCTCTGACCTTCCATCTGAAGCCTTTCAGCTTCAAGCATACCGGTCTGTTCCCGGAGCAGGCTGTGAACTGGGACTGGTTCTCCGGTCTGATCCATGATGCGGGCAGACCCGTGAAGGTGCTGAACCTCTTCGCATACACCGGCGGTGCCACTGTATCCGCCGCGGCTGCGGGAGCTGCCGTGACCCATGTGGATGCGTCCAAGGGTATGGTCGGCTGGGCGAAGGAGAACGCTGCTGCCAGCGGGCTTGCCGATGCTCCTATCCGCTGGCTGGTGGATGACTGTATGAAGTTCGTAGAGCGTGAGATCCGCCGGGGCAACAAATACGACGGCATCATCATGGATCCTCCTTCCTACGGCAGAGGTCCTAAGGGCGAGATCTGGAAAATAGAAGATAATATCTGGGATTTCGTAGGACTGACCGCACAGCTTTTATCCGATGATGCGCTGTTCTTCCTGATCAATTCGTACACTACAGGATTGCAGCCCGCCGTGCTGTCCTATATGATGAATTCCACCCTGACGAAAAAGTTCGGCGGTCATGTGGAAGCCGAAGAAATCGGCCTCCCCGTAACCGAGAGCCGTCTGGTACTGCCCTGCGGTGCTTCCGGGCGCTGGCAGCGGAAGTGATCTGACTGGCATCATAAACCTAATCAAGAAGGAGCCTCTGTTTCAATCTCCAATCTCTGAAGAATGTCTCTCACAATACCAGCATCCTCAATCAGAGAAATTCCAAAACACTTTTTTCCTGCATCTTTTAAGGAGGCTCCTATATGATAAACATTTTTCTTATCCAAGATTAAAAAGCGATCATGAAATACTTTCGTGTACCGCACTTCCAGTAAAGGATACTGGCTGTTGAAATTATTAACATCTTCTTGAGATAACTTGGTTCTTTTCAATGTATACATCACAACAGTCACATTTTCATTCTTTTTTGTGAGAAGATTCAGCGTTCCTATATCCACATAGCCATCAATTAAAACGATTTCCTTTTCCGCTTTTTGAATCAGGCTAACAATTAGGCTAAAAGCATCATATATCTGTCCATCAAAAAAGACTTTCTGATTTGATTCCTCATGGTCCGATATATATTCAAATATCTGATCCAATTTTTCATCCGTTTGCTTTTGATATTCCAGTTGTTTTAACTCCACATTACTGATACGCTCAAAAAGCAAGGCGTTATTAGCAATAAATCGCCTCATTTCCACGAATGCGCGCATAATACCAATGCTTACCTTAATTGCCACTTCGCTATGTAGAACACTAGCCAACATAGAGATTCCCTGTTCTGTAAATACATAAGGAAGAGTCCTACGACCACCATAATTATTTTCGCCCTGCGCAAAACTTGAAATGCCAGTTTGGCATCTCAAGTTCTGATACTCCTCTTTCGTGAGCTGAAAGCGAAAATCTTCTGGAAATCTACTAATATTTCTTTTTACTGCTCTATTCAATGCCCCTGTCTCTACCCGATAAAGAATGGCAAGATCACTATCCAGCATGACTTGCTTATCTCTAATAACATAAATCATTTTTTCAATCGACGGTCGAGTGATTTCAACTAAATCATTTGTAATACCATCCGTCTTTTTCGCTTCTGGTTTAATTTCTATCATAAATTCTCCCTATGACAACTTGAAGTGCCAGTCTGTTCAGACATTCCATGTTTATGAGATTATAGTAGCAAAAACAGACATACCTATGTCCCATACAAAGTACGTATATCGCGGTCAAAACCCCGCTGTTATTTTAGAATGTTGTAAATTTGGAATAAAAGCATGGACTTTCCGACTCGCTATTCAGAACTTCACAAGATATCTGTAGAAATAGAAAACTTCTATGCTTTGTGCACATTCTAGCATAGAAGTCTTCTGCTGGCAAGGGGTATACCATTATCAAATATTTGTAATGCAAAACCAGATTTGCCGCCTATATTTCACTTCTGATCACAGCACATATTTTCTTAACACCGGGATCTTGCTCAGCACCCATGCGGTAGCCGTTGCCAGTGCCAGCACTACCAGGCAGAATGCAGCCAGCAACAAAATCAATACCGCTTGTCCCGCGGCTACAGACTGCACACCGCATTGTTCCAACACCGTAAAGGGTGTGATCTTCACGAATTTATACAGTAGGTTCACATACACCGGATGTACCAGGTATACGGCGAAGCTCAAGGCTCCCGCCTCCTGCCAGGGGATCCGGTGTTTTTTAATACTCCCATTCCATCCTGCAGCGAACAGAAGCACTGCAAGCAGTACTGTAAACGGGTAATTGTATGCCATCTGGATGGAAAATCCGGCGAGTGTCCTGCTGAGGATCATTCCCATTATCAGCACTGCCGCAGCGATCAGCCACACATTCCCTATCTGTCTTCCTCTGACCGGCTCCGTATCGAGTCCGGCTTCCATGCCTTTCCCGGACGTTCCACAGCTCTCTGCCTTGTCCACACATACTTCTCTCACTGCGAAGAGATATCCACACAGATAATACAGGAAATACACACCGCCATCCGGCAATACCGGAATACTGTTGACGTCCAGTACCTTATTCAGGAACGGTGCCACACTGCTTCCTAAGAAGATCACTGCCATCATTGCTACAACACCCCACACCGGCAGCACCCGCAGCATTTTTTTCAAAAGCGGTGTGATCAGATACAAAAACAAGATCAGATACAGATACCACATATGAGACCAGGTATGTCCCGTCAGGGTCATCTTCAGTGCCTCCGGGATCATCCTGACCCGGAAGGTCCGCTCCGCCACCACCAGCTCGGAAGCTGCATACGGAACGCCGAATAGGAGGATCGCCAGCGCAATCCTCCTGCAATATTTTTTAATCATGACCGGATAAGTCAATATGCGTCCCGGATTCAGGAACAAATATCCCGAGATCAATAAAAATATAGGAACACACCAGGTCACCAGATCCATAACTGACAGCAATAATGACCGGTATTCCGGCACTATCGACGCATCTGTCACATCTGTCGCACCTGTCAGTACATGCATCAGCACCACTGCACAGGTTGCCAGTACCCGGAGCACGTCCAGGAACTGCTTCCTGGGTCCGGATAAGCCGTTTGTCATGTCTCTCCCATCTCCTCCATCAGGCGCATGCCTGCAGTATCTATCACAGGAAGGGAGAATACTATGCTTTGTGCTTTACTCTCCAGTCCTGCTTTTTCCATTATAGCACGCATGATGGAATTTTTCTGCTCACTTTTTACCACAATGAACAACATTTCTTTTTCCGGCACCAGTGTCACGCCCAGAAACTGCTGTGCATTCTCTGTTCCGGTGCCCTTGGCATGGATGACTGTGCCGCCTGCCGCATGTACTTCTCTCGCTGCATCCATGACCAGTTCCGTATATCCATGATTGGCTATCACTACCAGAAGCTCATTCTTCGTCTCTTTCAATGTGGACTCCTCTCCTTTTACGAATTCCTGCCCGCAGGTCAGGTAATTCAATGCTTTCTTGCCACCGACACTGCTCACAGGAATGATAAATGCGATTCCCATTCCCGGGAGATCGATCTGCATTTTCTTACGCAGAGCCGCCTTGATCTGCCGCCAGGCAGCATCTGTGACGAGATGGAACAATACGCTCTTCTCCATGCCGTCCAGTCCAAAATAATCTAAGATCTCATTCGCCGCGGTTCCCATGCCGACGGTAACACTGCCGACCTGTGCGCCTTTTTCTTTATAGCATTCCACGAATTTCCTCGTCAGCTGACGATTGGTGATGGTGACCATCATATATAATTCACTCATGGGCACACCTCCTACAGTTCAATGATGGCATTCTCATCCAAAGCACCAAATGCATCCGCCGCACCGGCAAATACGCCTGCACCGCTCTTTGCCTGCTTTAACTGATATACCATTCCCAATATCTGGATCGTGATCAGCGGTGTCATGGCTACCATTGCTACCACACCGAAAGCATCTGCGACTAAATTGCCGCCCACCGCCACACAGGCGCCTTGCGCTAACGGCAGTAAAAAGGTCGCTGTCATGGGACCGCTTGCCACGCCGCCGGAGTCGAAGGCAATTGCTGTAAATATCTTCGGTACAAAAAAGGATAGTCCGATCGCCACGCCGTAGCCAGGGATCAAAAACCACAGAATCGGGATCCCCGTCAGTACGCGGATCATCGCCAGTGCTACGGATAAGGATACTCCCACGGACAGAGAAACCCCCATGGATCTGGCAGAGATGGCACCGTCCGTCAGCTCCTCTACCTGATGATTCAGTACATAAACCGCGGGCTCCGCTTTTACGATAAAGTAACCGATCAGTGCTCCCACCGGCACCAGTACCCACCTGTAGGATCTGGCTGCCATGACCTGACCGAGGTAATTACCGGCAGGCATAAAGCCCACATTTGCACCGGTCAGGAACAGTACCAGACCGATATAAGTATACACCAGACCGATCAGGATCTTCGCCAGTGTCTTCCCCGACAGCCGCAGGGCAAATATCTGGAACAGACCGAAAAACAATACAATGGGAAGTAATGAGAGTGCGATCTCTTTCATATAATCCGGAATCCCATGAGCAAAAAGCTGCGCCAGTTCCACGGAATCAGCGATCTCCGGGATCGCCACCGGCTGGTAATCCGCATTGGTCGGCTTATAGATCAGCCCCAGCACCATGACCGCCAGGATCGGGCCGATGGAGCACAGTGCTACCAGACCGAAGCTGTCGTCCGCCGCATGGTGGTCATTACGGATGGACGCAATACCGACACCAAGTGCCATGATAAAAGGAACTGTCATGGGTCCCGTGGTCACACCTCCGGAATCAAACGCCACTGCCCGGAAGTTCTCCGGTACGAGAAATGCAAGAACGAACACTGCTATGTAGAAAAAGGTTAATAACGGCGGCAGTGCCACACCGATCAGCATACGCAGAAGTGCAATGACCAGGAAGATTCCAACCCCCACTGCCACTGCCAAAATCAGCGTCATGTTCGGCACCGAAGGCACCTGTGTCGCCAGCACCTGTAAGTCAGGCTCAGAAATGGTGATCACCACTCCCAACAGAAAAGATAACACTACGATCAGCAGAATGTTTTTACTCTGGGTCATTCTGGCACCCACTTTTTCTCCCATGGGAGTCATAGACATCTCCGCACCCAGAGTAAAAAACATCATACCGACCATGACCATCACCGCTCCCACCAGAAAACACAACAGGATACTGGAGGTTATGGGAGCTATGGTAAAGCTTAATACGATCACGATCCCTACTACCGGCAGGACCGCCTTCAAGGATTCTGCAAATTTTTGCCGGATCTTTGGATTTAATAACTTCAATATTGGTCTTTCCTTTCTTTATGTTTTCTTTATCTTAACATGAAGAAAAGACCCGGTCATACCGTTTTTTAGCAATTTATGAAAATTTCATGAGTTCTTAACGCAGTCTTTACGTGCATTGCCTGTTACACTTAATTTTGAATTAAATCCCTGCTTCCTGTATCTGCTTTGCGGTAATGTCCACCAGCTCCATGCAGCGTTTTTTCTTGTTACCAAATGCTCCTGACATGCTGGACCAGCCGTCGGTCAGGTCATCCAGTACCGCATTCTTCACGACATTACCCAGTCCCGCCACTTCCGAAGAGCGCATTACCTGGTATTTTGCCTTACCCACATTCATGATCCATACCTGGTTGTTGCGGTCCTGCTCCGGATATACAATGACCTGATTAAATCCATGCTTTACCAGCGCCGGTGTACCGGCTTCGAATTTGATGTCTTTGATCGCCTCATAGAGCTGTTCCATGGTCTCATAATTTCCCTTTAAGTTTAATTTTGCCACCTTTACACCTAACATTTCGCCAAGTCCCATATTGTCCTCCTTCTTCTGATCGCGGTTCACGCAATCCACACATTCTTCACCAGTTTGAATTTCCCACTCCGTTTGCGGCCTCTTCCCAGGTCAGTTCAAAGGAACTATGCGTTGCTCCGCCTTCCTGGGGCAGTCTCCGGTAAGAATAGTCCCTGCCGTTCTCCATCAGCGCTTTTGCCAGACCGAGCCGCAGCATTTTTCCAAGGTTTTCATCCTCCGGCATGTACGCATAGTAATATTCCTTGTTCTTCTTCGTTCCTTTTAAGAGGATGCCTTCCCGTATTCCCTTCCGCATATTCCTCTCCACGGCACCGTAGTCCCCGGAAGTGATCTCACAGCACTTCATGCAAGGCTCTCCCGCCGGTGTGGAGAACTGTACATAATAAGTATAGTCTGTATCCCCCTCACTTTCGTACCATTCGCGTTCGCCCACTTCACGCCCGTCGCACAGAATGCTGTCAAACAGGATGTCTGCCATGTATAGATCCCCGTGTCTGATCATCTCCTGTACATCCAGCTTCGCATTGCTCTCGAACAGCTTTTTCTTCTGTTGTCCCAGTGCGTCTGCCACATCTGCCGGAACCTGCCGGAAGGCAAAACCACTAAAGTCCACCATGTGCTTCGCTTCCCGGCCGCATTTGCTGCACCTTCCCTGCACAATGGCATTGCCGCAGGAAATGCAGTAATCCATTCCCGCCTCTGCCTTATTTAATAATCCCAATGTCTGTTCTCCTTTCCCGTAGTCAAATAATAAAACCACAGAAGCCATTCTTTTCAGTTATCTCTATTTTAATCTAATATTTTTCTAAGTGTCAATCGGACTAAAGTATATTTTTGGACAATTTTACAACGTAATTATAAAAACCGCACCTGTCTATTACGAGAAGTACATAAAATATACCTGTTTTCATATATCCTTAACTACTTCTTTACACCCTGCGTTGAAAAGTGATGGTACTATGGTTATAATAAACTTACTATGAAGGGAAAACCCACTGGAGGACAATACCGTGTTCCGATCATTTTCCGATAAAAAATCACCGCGGAAAAGCTTCCGCTTAAAACCACCCTTTACCAGACATGCCATCAGTATCCTGATCTGTGCCGCCTGCATGCTGTGCGCCACACTTGCCTCTTTTTTATATCAGCATATTGTACCGGACAACCATGCCAATGTAGCATTGTTCTACATTCTGGCACTGGTGATCATCGCCAGATGGACGGTGGGCTACGGCTATGGCATTGCCTGCACTCTTTTTTCCGTAATAGCGATCAACTATCTGTTCACCTATCCGTATTATAAGCTGAATTTCACACTGACCGGCTACCCTATCACCTTCCTGCTGATGAGCGGGATCACTCTGATCCTGTGTACCATGACCTCTCATATGACCATCCAGTCCGAGATGATCGCAGAGCGGGAAAAGCGGCTGGCAGAGGCCGAAATGGAAAAGATGCGTGCGAATCTTCTGCGCGCTATCTCCCACGATCTGCGCACGCCTCTCACCGGCATCATCGGCAACAGCTCCCTGTTTTTGGAAAGTCAGGCTGACCTAAGCTCCACCGAGCAGCGTACGATCATGACCAACATCTACGAGGATTCCAACTGGCTGTTGAATATGGTGGAGAATCTGCTGTCTGTCACACGTATTCAGGGGGACAGCTTAAGCATCAACACCTCGGAAGAACCCGTGGAAGAGGTGGTCGGAGAAGCTTTGGAAAAGCTGAAAAAGCGCTATCCCGATGCCGCCATCCGTGTGAAGATCCCCGAGGAATTTCTGATGATCCCCATGGATGCGGTGCTGATCGAACAGGTCACCATCAATCTGCTCGAAAACGCCATCGTTCATTCCGGAAGCATCCTGCCCATTGATTTCATCGTGGAGGATCATCCGGAGCATGTATCTTTTATTGTGAGAGACTACGGAAAAGGATTGTCAGAAGAAAAATTACAGAATCTGTTCGAGACGGGTACCTACAACAATTCCCAGAGCTCGGATTCCCGCAAGGGCATGGGTATCGGTCTGTCCATCTGCAAGACCATCATCACCGCCCATCACGGAACGCTGAGTGGCCGGAATCATGCGGATGGCGCGGAATTCTGTTTCACACTGCCCAAGGTGGGAGCTAGCGCTACGGAAAAATAAGTATACTCAGCCACATAAGACAGAACTCTTGAAAATACCGGAAAGGATATGGATCACAGATATGAATAAGATCAAAGTTCTCTTAATCGAAGACGATAGAAGTATCAGTAATTTCATCACCGCTACCATGGACCGGGAAGGCTACAAGATCATGCATGCCTTAAACGGCAGAGAGGGACTGAGTCTCAGCACTTCTTTCTGCCCCAATGTGATCCTGTTAGATTTAGGGCTGCCGGACATGGACGGACTGGAGGTATTACAGAAACTCCGTTCCTGGAGCGATGTTCCGGTGATCATCATATCTGCCCGCACCAAGGAGCAGGAGAAGGTCTCCGCTCTGGATCTGGGGGCGGATGATTATATCACAAAACCTTTCGGCACCGGCGAGCTCATGGCAAGGATCCGCACTTCTCTGCGGCACAGCCACGCCCAGACTCCCGGTCATGTGTATAAGGCACTGGATCTGGAGATTGATTTCGAGAAACGACTAATCCGCCTGCGGGGCGAAGAGGTGCACCTGACCCAGATCGAATACCAGTTGCTTACACTTTTAGCGGAAAATTCCGGCAGAGTTCTGACATACAGCTATATCATGAATGCCATCTGGGGTCCCTATATGGACAATAATAATCAGATCCTCCGGGTCAACATGGCGAACATCCGCAGGAAGCTGGAGCAGAATCCCGCACAGCCCCAGTATGTCTTCACTGAGATTGGTGTGGGCTATCGGATGCGTGAGAACGAGAACGGTGGGACTGTATAAAAAATTCCCCTCGGCGAGGGGGGAGTGTACCGAGGGGGATAGAGAGAAAAGTATTTTTGAAAGAGGCGGGTTCCTTTTTCAATTATTATAATAGCGTAATTTTTTAATATTTACTGCTGTTTTTATAGCTTGTTTATGTTGAAAACACTGTTTTTTTGTGGTATTCTGACTGTATCAATGTCAGTAGATTTAAAAAGTGAAGGAGCAGCTATGGATATCACAACCAAAAAAGGCAGACGCGGCAGAAAGGATATTGACCGGATCATCGTGGAAAAAGGCCGCAGAGGTGATTTTTCTCCCCTGCAGCCCGATCATTATCACAGCTTTTATGAAATTTTTTATCTCTGGTCGGGAAGCTGCCGTTTCCTGTTAAAAGATACGGTCTATCAGATGGAAGCCGGAGATCTGGTCTTCATCGCTCCGGGAGAACTGCATCACTCTCTGTATTCCGCCGGAGAGGTCTGCGAGATCGTAATGATCTATTTCAAAGAAGAATATCTGCATTTATCGGACCGGTCTGCCGACAGCCTCACTTCCATATCCGGGCAGGGGCTGCAGCTGCATTCCTTCATGGGCAGCGTTCCTACGGTATACCAGGAATATCTGCACTCTCTGCTGACCCGTATGCTCACCGAGAATTCCCGCTTCGACCAATACTCCGAACATTTTGAGCGTTGCTATCTGGAAGAGCTTCTGCTCATGCTGATGCGGCATTCCGTCATGAATGAAAAGGAACCGGATCTGCTGAACTCCCGGGATG
>ERZ1034753.161-NODE-161-length-24646-cov-5.720629_pt1 | contig 24646 bp, 4 predicted proteins | sample MGYA00520702_ERZ1034753 | MGnify/ENA primary metagenome ERZ1034753 (study PRJEB33766, sample SAMN09781700) | gut metagenome | biome: gut microbiome | host: Homo sapiens | place: Madagascar | study: EMG produced TPA metagenomics assembly of the PRJNA485056 data set...
CTGGATTTTTAGGAGCGTAGCGACGCTAAAATCCAGTGAGACGCCATTTCGAGCGAAGCGAGATGGGGCATGCTAGCGGTATAGCGTGCTATGTTGAATAGTCCGACGCTATCGATATTCCAACACTTTCATGCAATACCGCTACGTAGCCCCCTCAGCCCTTCGGGCAGCTCCCCCGATGGGGAGCCAAGAACGTTCTGCCGCTTAACTTAATAGCATTACCCATCGGGGAAGGCTGGCGATACGGGAATCCCCTCTTCTAAAAAGACGGCGCGCCACCCTTGTGAACCCATCCACTCCCCCGCTTCGTCATCCCGAGCGCAGCCGAGGGATCTTTCTTGCACGGCCGCCATATGCACGCATGCGCCCTCACTCAAACGACACCTTGGTACTTCCTTTTTCGCCTTTCCCTCACCCACGTTTTACCGGTCTGCAAAAAGGATCCCTCCACTTCGGTCCTCATGGCACGCAAGAAAGACGGATCGTCTCACATCCTTTTTCATACCGCTGCGTAGAGTTATGCCTCTCCGAGGCACTCTATCCTGCGCCTTCGGCGCGGGCCGTTTAGCCTCATAGGAAGGCGCCTTAATGGGCAGGCTAGGCGCCTCTTTGGATTAGGCCAAACTCGGAAGTCCCTCTGCGGGACTTCCGTCTCCAAGAGCCTACTCGTATCGTTGTTATGACTGGTAACCCATGACTTGAATACCACTTTCGGGCATCGCCCTTTATAAAAATCGACGCGAAGCGGCGCACCTCGGTCTGCAAAGAAGATTTCTCGACTTCGCTCGAAATGACGATACGACAAAAACGCCTCGTCTTTCGACGAGGCGTTCTTGCTACTTCAAAACCTATTTCACGACTTCATATGCTTCCTTGTCATTCGGTGCGCCGAAGGCAAGAGACGGGCTATCCTTCTCCGTTTCTTCCTCCTTCTCCCGTCCATCACGGCCAAGCGTGCGGTCCTCATAGAGGCTCGCATTCATGACGCTTTCTGCCGTCATCGGGAAACGCTCGCCGTTCACGGTGACGCCGTCCTTGACGCTCGTCATGACATGGTCGGTCGCAATATCATAGCCGCTGAGCGAAAGATTTCCGAAATGCTCTGCCTGGCTGCTGCCCGGATTCTTCTGGATCGTCACACGGATCTTATCCGTTGCAAGGACACTGTCTCCGCCGATCGCGGTATTCGAAAGACCGAGAGGCTCCTTGCCTGTGAGTTCCAGATGCTCGACTGCGCTGTCCTTCACAAGAGTACCGCCTTCCGCTGTGGAGTGAATGCCTGCGTAGTGCGCCTGACTCTGTCCATCCTTGCCGTGGATGGTGACATGCTGCGCGCCCGTCCCTGCCAGATCATCGATACCGATGTTGTCCGCAGAGATCGTGAGGTCTGCCGTGCCGCCTTCGCCATTTACCAGCGTGTCGATCTCCACCTTCTTCGCAGAGAGTGTGACCTTTCCGCCCGCAGACGAGAGCAACGCACTGCCCTTTCTGCTCGCATCGAAATCATGCGGCTTCGCCTCGCCGATGACAAGACTGCCTGCCGCGCCGCTGCCGGTGGTCGACCCTGCCGACACGCTCGTATCTACACCGTCCAGTTTGCCGACCGTCGAACGATCTGTGATGCGGATGTCTTCTCCCGCCGTCATCTCGATGGTGCTTCCGGAAATCTTCGCATTTTCGACTTCAGCAAGAATGCTACCGCCTGCGTCCGCAGTGAGCTTGCCGCCGACCTCTGCCTCATGGAGGGCCATATTACTGCCGCTTACAAGGCTGGCATCGCCCGCCGTATGAATCTTCGTCACATCGAGCGTCGTGCCGGCTTTCGCGGTCAGAGTATCCGCACTCGCACTTTCCAGCGTCATGGTACCGCCGCTTGAGAGCGCTGCGTGTTCCTTTGCATTCAGCGTAGTCACGTCAAGTTTGCCTTCGGTCGCTTCAACAGTTGTGTTGCCGACTTCTGCTTTCAGCGTACCGATCGTCACGTCTTTCTTTGCGGTGACTTTCGCATCGCCTGTCGTAGCCGTGAGCGTTCCCGCTTTCACACTGCCCGCTGTCGATTCTGCGGCAAGCGTTCCCGCGGTCACGTCATCCAGCTTCGCTTCGTCATTGCTCGTCAGCGTCACTTCGCCAGTCGAAGTGAGCTTCTTGACGTGGAGCGTACTTCCGGCATTTGCCATCACACTTCCCACGGTCGCGTCAGTCACTTCCATCGCGCTGCCGCTTGTCAGACCAGCTGCGCCAGTCACGCCAAGCGTTTTCGCCATCAGCTTCCCGCCCGCGTTCGCGGTCAAGGTATTCGCATGGGCTTCCGTAAGAACCATATCGTCGCCGCTGGTGAGCGCTGCGTGTTCCTTCACGTTCAGCATAGTCACGTCAAGTTTGCCTTCCGTCGCTTCGACGGTTGTGCTGCCGGCTTCTGCCTTCAGCGTGCCGATCGTCGCATCTGTCTTTGCAGTGACTTTCGCATCGCCTGTCGTAGCCGTGAGCGTGCCCGCGTTTACGCTGCCCGCTCTCGATTCTGCGGCAAGCGTTCCCGCGGTCACTTCGTCCAGCGTCGCTTCGTCCTTGCTCGTCAGCGTCGCTTCGCCAGTCGAAGTGAGCTTCTTGACATGGAGCGTTGTTCCTGCTTTCGCCGCCACACTTCCCACATTCGCGTCGATCACTTCCATCGCGCCGCCGCTTGTCATACCAGCTGCGCCTGTCACGCCAAGCGTTGTCGCCGTCAGCTTCCCGCCCGCGTTCGCGGTCAAGGTATTCGCATGGGCTTCCGTAAGAACCATATCGCCACCGCTTGAGAGCTTTGCGTGTTCCTTCGCATTCAGCGTGCCGATCGTCACGTCTGTCTCCGCTTTGACTTTCGCGTTGCCAGTCTTAGCCGTGAGCGTGCCTGCGTTCACACTGCCCGCTGTCGATTCTGCGGCAAGCGTTCCCGCAGTCACTTCATCCAGCTTCGCTTCGTCCTTACTCGTCAGCGTCGCTTCGCCAGTCGAAGTGAGCTTCTTGACGTGGAGCGTTGTTCCTGCTTTCGCCGCCACACTTCCCACGGTCGCTTCGGTCACTTCCATCGCACCGCCGCTTGTCAGCACTGCGTGTTCCTTCGCATTCAGCGTCGTCACGTCAAGTTTGCCTTCGGTCGCTTCGATCGCCGCACTGCCGGCTTCCGCCTTCAGCGCGTCGATCTTCACATCCGTCTTCGCGGTGACAGACGCGTTGCCAGTCTTAGCCGTGAGCGTGCCTGCGTTTACGCTGCCCGTTGTCGATTCTGCGGCAAGCGTTCCCGCAGTCACTTCATCCAGCGTCGCTTCGTCCTTGCTCGTCAGCGTCGCTTCGCCAGTCGAGGTGAGTTTCTTGACATGGAGCGTTGTTCCTGCTTTCGCCGCCACACTTCCCACAGTCGCTTCGGTCACTTCCATCGCGCCACCGCTCGTCAGACCAGCTGCGCCTGTCACGCCAAGCGTTGTCGCCGTCAGCTTCCCGCCCGCGTTCGCGGTCAAGGTATTCGCATGGGCTTCCGTAAGAACCATATCGCTACCGCTGGTGAGTTCTGCGTGTTCCTTCACATCCAGCGTTTTCGCACTAAGCGTTGTACCCGCTTTCGCGGTCAGGCTCTTTGCATTCAGCGTCGTCACGTCAAGCGCTCCGTCCGTCGCTTCTATCGTCGTGCCGCCAGTTTCTGCGGTCAAGGTGCCGATCGTCACGTTTGTCTTTGCTTTGACTTTCGCATCGCCTGTCGTAGCCGTGAGCGTGCCTGCGTTTACACTGCCGCCGGACGAAACAGCAAGCGTGCCTGCTTCTGCTTCGGTGAGCGTGACATCGTGATCTGCCTCGACGGTCGCACTATCCTTCGCGCTGAGTTTCTTGATCTGGAGCACGCCATGTGCGATGATCTTTGCCTTTCCTTCTTCCGAGATCAAGGTGCCGTCCGTGAGGGAGGACTTTGCGATATCGGTATAGGTGAGGTCGCCGCGGGCGGTATAGGTGCCGTTTTCGATGGTTCCTTCATTCGTGATATCCATCGTCCCCGCTTTCGCGGTGTACGTGCCCGCAGACAACTTGCCGCGGTTGGTGATGGTCATCGCACCAGTCTCTGCGGTATGGCTGCCATTTTCGATGGTTCCTTCATTCGTGATGCCCATCGTCCCCTTTGCGGTGTACGTGCCGGAAGACAGCTTGCCGCGGTTGGTGATGGTCATCGCATCAGTCTCTGCGGTATAGCTGCCGTTCTCGACGGTTCCTTCATTCGTGAGGATGATCGCACTGCCGGTCAGTGTGACATCTTTCATGATACTGCCTTTGCCGTGGTTAGCGACTGTAGCCGCGCCGCCCGTAAGTGTCGCATTCTGAATGGATGCGGCATTCTTGACGGTGAGTGTCTCTGTCCCCTCTATCTTCGCGCCGCTGAGATCCGCCTCATTGGTAAGGGTGGTATCTGCGCCTGTGAAGGTGCCGCCGGATATCGTGCCGCCCTTCGCATTATAGACGTGGAGGGCTTTTCCTGCCTTGTAACTGCCCTTCGAGATCTTGCCGTGGTTGGTAATGGCGGTATTTCCCGCCTCAATGGAAGTCGCATCGGATGCGGCTTCTCCGAAGAGGGTGATGTCGGCGTCGCCTGTCGCATGGAAACGGATGCTGCCCGGCACCGTACTGCCGTCTTCGGCTTTTTTGCCGGTCACTTTCATGCCGAGGGACTGTCCTTCGCCCTCGCCTTTGACATTTGCCACGTTTTCGATGGAAATATTCTCCCCTTCCACATTCGTGTAGGTGGTACCCATTTCCTCATCTGTATCATGGCCGTCTTCGGCAAGGAGGCTGTGGCCCTTGAGGTCAAGTACCACGTCCCCATCGGAGGCGTAGACGGTGTTGATGACGAGGTCGCTGTCTTTCGAAAGAGAGACGCCTTTCTTTGCGCGGGCAGTGAGGGTGCCGCCTTCTTGGATGGTGACGCCGGAGATCTTTCCTTCGCCGGATTCAAGAACGATCTGGTCCTTCGCACCCACGGTGACATTGTTGAGGTCGCCCGTCCCCTTCACGCGGAGCTCGCCGCCGGAGAGGAGGTTGCTCCCTTCCTTCACGCCGGTATCGCTGGTGAGGTAGATGGCGCCATTTTCTGCTTTCGCGGTGAGCTTCCCGTCCGCATTCGTCTCAATGGAGCGGATGGAGCTGACGGTGACGGTCTTGCCATCTACTTTGAAATCCCCGCGCTCTGCGGACGCAAGGGCGATCAGCTGGTCTGCCGTCAGGCTCTCGATCTTCTCTTTCGTCGAGAGGTCGATCACCTGTCCGTTTTCCTTGTGTCCGATGCCGCTCACGTACTTGCCATTTTCCGTTTTACCGCCAAGTGCTGTCAGAGTGACATTCTGCCCCGTGACATGCGCGGTTTCCTTCTGCGTAGTCTGGGTATCGGTGATGCCCTCTTTGATGCTGCCGCCAGAGAAGGTGACGAGGAGATCCTGCGCGGACTTTGCCGAGCCGACGAGGACTTCTTTCTTTTCTTCTGCGGTGAGGTACTTATCCGCTGTCAGATCTTTTTCGGTGAGCGCGGCATTGCCGTAGAGCGTCTTGTCCGTGCTGTCCTCGATCCCCTTCGTATAGGCTTCGACGTCCGCTTTCTTCCAAGTGCCGACGGTCTTAGCAAGCTCGTCGTAGCGCGCCTGTTTTTTTGCTATATACTTATCGATGTCAGTGACGCCATTTTTCGCAAGTGCCGCCTTCGCGGTGTCGTCCAGCGTGTACTTGCCGTCCTTTACGTAAGCAGAAAGGGTCTGATACTCATTGTACTTGCCCTGTACTTTGGCGATGAGGAGGGATTTCTGTTTCGAGATCGTCGCCTTGCTGCCTTCCAGGACCCGCGCCTTCGACCAGGCGTCGAGCTTTGCCTTCGCATTTTCATTCGCCACATCGGTGAAATTGTTGTCGATGAAGCTGCCGTCTGTCGTCAGGGTGACATCGCCACGCTTCGAGGTGACGCTGTCGAGATAGAGATCGCCGCCCTTGTTCCTGATCGCGATATCTCCATCCGCGCTGGCTTTGAGACCATAGACCTCGCCGCTCCCCTGCTTCGTTACGATCGAGAGTGCGCCAAATGCGCCGCTGATGGCGCCGCTGCCTGCATCAAGGTTCACGCGGCTTGCCGAGAGCGTCTCTCCCGCTGCCTGCGCGATGCCGTCCTCGGCAGTGATATCAGCGATCTTGCCCGCCGATACCGCCCCCAGGGTGACATTCCCTTTGACATTGACGGCGAAGTCGCCGCCTGCGCTGCCGGAGACGGTGTCTGCGCTGGTCTTGATCGCCTGCCCCGCGCTGCCGACGCTTCCGGTCGCAGTCATATGAAGGCTTCCGGTATCGACATAGCCGAGGTCGCCCTGCGTAAGGCTGCCGCCCGAGAGTGTCGAAGCACCGCGGCCATTGGAGAGCGTGCCATTGATGAGGACGTCATGGCTGCCGCCATCGACCGTGAGCGTGCCGCCATTTTCCGAGCCGCCAAAGCCGATGCCCACATCGTAGTCCGACTTGAGGGAATACTGGGTCACCTTCGTATCATACGTGGTCTCGACCAGTTTGTAATCGAATTTCTTCGCAAGTCCCAGCGTATACCAGAGACGTTCCTCTTTTTTCGTGAATATAGAGGTCGGCTCTGCTGCCGTGAACTGCTTGTCCGTCGTCACGTATGTACCGTCCGTCTTCGTCCCATCGACCTGGTTGTAGTCGGAGACGAAGGCACCGCCCTGCAGCGTGCGGACAGCGCCCTGCGAGAAGTCGGTCACGGTACCGCCCCGCGCCAGCATTTCTGCACTCGTCGGAGCCTTGTCATCGATCCCCCACCAGTCAAGGCGGGTGTCATGCAGTTCATAGGTGGTCGTGGTACTGCTGTCCTGTCCCGTCTGCACGGTATAGTACGAGCCCTTCGTCGTCTGATATTTCGCGTCTTTGGCATTCGTGAAGGTGGAGATCGCCGGATCCCCTGTCGGAGCTCCATCCGTATAAGTCTGGACGCTCTGCCTGATCACCCCATCCTTTCGGGTGTAGGTGGTCTTTCTTGTGATTTTCCCGCTCGAGCGATCCAGATCCGTGATCTCGATCTTTCCTTCGATCCCGCCGCCCGTAGAGAGGGTCTTGAGCTCGATGTTCTTGTCCGAGTCATTCTTCACCTGGATCGTACCGTAGCCGTCGAGGGCTTCGATGCGGGCTTTGTTTGTGTCATTGGTCGTATTGAGGATAGTACCGACGATGGAGACGTGTCCGCCGTGGACTTCCACATCGCTGATGACGAAGCGGTCATTCGCCCTGTCATAGGATACCCCCTCGATCTCCTTCCCTGCTTTGTCCGCGACGAGGATCTTCGCGCCGGATGGCGCCGTCGCTGCATTCGTCACATCGACCTTCGTGCTGCCATCCATGTAGAAGAGCTTGTACTCCTTCGGGATGGTGATCGCGTGATCCGGAACGCCGCTCTGGATCTTGGAATTGATATTCACATAGCGCGCGGAAATGAAGACATTGCCATTCGCCAGGATGCCGCTGCCGAGCTTCTCATTCGCCTTGCCGTTTTCATCGACATTGTAGAGACCGCCCGTGTCATCGAGCGGATTCCCGCCGACGCTGGAAATACCGGACTTCGTTCCTGCGCTGCTCGTATCATAGGTCTGGATGAAATCCCCGTTCGATGCAGTCATATTCACGCTGCCCGCGTAGATCGTGCCCTTATTGTACACGTCGCCATTCGCACTCGTGACGGTGACCGTGCCGCGCGGATTGTAGATATAGCCCTTGAGATCGACATTCGGTGCGGCGTAGTAGGGCGCATTGTCGCTGTCCACATACGCCTGCGGGCGGAAATTGTTCTCGATAGTGACAGAAGGCCCGCCGGTCTGGTAGCGCGTCTCGGCGGCAAAGGAAACGGATCTCGTCTTGTCCTTGTTCTCCTTCTGGATCTCCTTCTGGATCGCCTCCGCGCTGTCCCCCTTGATCTCGGTGCTGTTGAAATAAATCGTACCGCCCTGGCCGGCGCCTGCCGTGCCCTGGCTGCCGACGACGTGGACATCTCCCATCACCAGATTATTCGGCGAATCATTCGTGATCTTCACTTCCGCATCGCCGCCTGCTTTGAGCGTGCCTGCGCCGGAGACATTGTCCCCTTCGAAGACGATATCCCCGAGCTGCGCAGTGACATCGCCCACGAGGAGATCATGCGTCATCTGCGGGTAGGTCTGGCTGTGGAGGAGGTAGTACTCCTCGCCGTCCTTCGTGACCTTGCCGTCAATGACTTCATTGCCATTGGCATCGAAGAACTTGCCGCCCTTCTCGGTGCCTTTCTGGGCGAAGAACTCATCCGTCAGCTCGATCTGTGTGTTGATCTTCTTGTAGTTGCCGACGCGGACCTCCTTCGCTGCCTCCTGCTGCTGTTTCTGAGTCGTCAATGCAGTCTGCTTTTGGCTGATGTCCGTCTCGTTGTACTGCGTGGGGTCGGTCGGGATCGTATCGCTGTAGGCACTGTTGTAGCTGGTGACCGCATTGGTATATGCCGTTCCCGCGCCAGTTTTCGCAGCATCCGCACTCGTCATTGCAGATTCCGCCGCCGTTGTATTCTTGATGGCCTGCTGGTATGTGAGAACCTCGCTTTGGTTAGGATTGGCTTTCATATACGCATCCAGAGTCTTACCCGCTGCCTCCGCCAATGCTTCCACGGCTGTCTTCGCCGTGTCTTCTGCGGTCTTAGCTTCAGTGAGCGCACGCTGCGCAGCAGCTGCCGATGCTGCCGCACTGTCATACGCCGTCTTGCTCCTTGTGACAGCCTCCAACCCGTCGATCTGAGTCTGCGTCTCTTGGATCTTGTCCTTATAGGCTTTCTCTATCTTAGGCAGGGAATCCTTCGCCTGATCCCGCATTGCCTTGGCGCTGTCCAGCTCCGAGGTGCTTGCGGACGGCGTCTCTACGAAGTTACCCTTCTTATCGAAATACCCGAGGCCCTCGGCCGCCATCTTCTGTTCAAGGAATGCGATCTCCGCTTCATACGCGGCTTTCGCCGAGGGGTCGGCCGCATAGTCGATGAGTTTCTGCTGCAGCTCATGAAGCTGGTCATAGAGCTCCGAGCCAGCCGGCTTCGAGCCGCCATAGGTGTAGGAGAGGTCGCCATCGCTCGTGACCGTGGTCGTCCATGTCCCATCCGTATTTTTCCCACCGATGGTCATGGATTTTTTGCGATGGATGCCCGTCTCCGCCTTGCCGTTCATGGTGACATCGGCGGATTTTGCGATCTCCTTCTTCCCGATCTGGCTGCCATCCGAGCCGAAGGCGCCTTCGATGGCATTCACCCAGTCCTTCACCTCGCCATTGCCAGAGGCAGATACCGCGCCCGCCTTCGCCTTGAGGAGAATGTCCCGGTCGCTCTTCATATCCGCGCTATTCGTGACGGTGAGGCTCGCCTGGCTGTCCGCTTTCGCATAGGGATCCTTCTGGATAGAGATCGGGATCGCCGTCGCATTCAGGATGTCGCTGTGCGCGCTGACGCTGATCGTGCCTGTCTCGCCATCGCTGTCACGGCCTGCCGCAAGGGAAATATCCCCCTTCGCCGTTTCCGCGGCCGCGCCGAATGTGGTCTTCGTCTTGCCCGTGTAGGTGACGTCATTCTCCGAACCGGCGTAGCCCGCCAAGCCGAAGACATCGACCAACGTCGTGCTGTGGAGATCCGCATCATTTCTTGTGCCGATGGCGATCGTACCGCCCTTGTACGAGCCATCATACGAGGCGCCTTCCGTCTTTCCTTCCCAGCTCTTGTTCTTCTCGTTCGCCTTCTCTGTCTCGCCGGCTTTGAGGCTTGCGCCGTCCGCGACAGTCGCGCTCGTTTCCGCATTCACCGTGAGCGTCTCCTTCACGTGCGCTGCACCGACGGCGGCACCGGTCGACAAGGCATTGTTATCATACGCTTTGACGCGGCTCGCGGCGTCGATGGAGATGGCTTTCTTGTCGTGCAGGGTCTTGCCTGCGGCCTTTTCTTCTGCCGTAAGCTCAGAAGCGCTCGCCTGCAGGGTGACTTTCCCGAGATCGGCTTGCGTGGTATGGGTGATCTTCGTCACACTCACGACGCCATTCCCGCTCGCGTAGGCCGCGCCGCCGGAGACCGCGTTCTCTTTCTCCGAGCCGTCCATCCACGCCTTTTCGCTGACGTTATCCGCGCGGATGGCGGTCTCCCTGTCCGTCGTCATACTCGTGCCGTCACCGATGGTGACTTTCGACGTGGAGTCGACGGTGTACCTCGTGTCCGCCCCGGTGCCGCTGTAGCCGCCCGCACCGATGGACTCGATCTCATAGTTTCCTCTGTCTTTATGATCCGAGGAAATCTCCGCGCGGCCCGCCTGGATCTTGACGTTCTCCCCGATCGCGGTTTCTGTCTTATGATTCATCTCAATACCGACGACAGCGACCGATCCATTGATGACGCCGCCGCTTCCGGCGATGGCATGCGCGTAAGCATTGTAGTCATCTGTCGGCTGGTGCATCGCCGCGCGGGCGATGAGCTTGTCCGCCGCCGTGAGCGATGCCCCGTCAGCGATGGTGACACGCGAGGTATCTTTGGAGTCGATCTCTGCCACGGTCGCTCCCACGCCGCCGATGCCGACGCCTGCCGAGGTCGCGAGTGCGGACATCTTCGGCGTATTTTCCGCCGTAAGGGTCATCGACTGCGCAGTGAGCTTGGCGTTCTTCCCGACTTTCGTCAGGACGTCGACCGCAGATGAAAGGTCTGCGCCCGTTCCTGTGCCGCCGAAAATGCCTGCCGCTGCCCCGAATGCTTTCGCATCCATCGTTGTCTTTGCGCCCGAAGAGACGGTGAGAGCCTCATCCGCCTTCACCTCGCCCGCGTACTTGCCTTCATCGTCTCCGATGCCCGCCTCCGAAGAGCCGGTGACATTCGCAGTGACGACAGCACCATTCAGCGCAACAAGCGCCACCGATGCCCCTGCCACATACGCATCAAGCGTGCGGTCATTGTCTGAAGTGATGGAGATATTCTTCGCGTGGACGGCATTCGTATCGCCAAGAAGCGCCGAGACGGCACTCTTGTCCGTCCATGTCCCGACCGTTCCCTGCCCGGCCACGCCGCCGGAGACGGAAGCCCCCGTGATATATTCCTTAAAATCGTGCGCGGCTTTTGCGGAAATGGCAAGATCCTCCCCTGCCATCACCGTCGCCGCCTTATCCACGAGCGCTTTCGTCTGCGTATCCGTATTCAATACGCTGACGGACGCACCGGCACTCGCCGCCGCGCTGCCCGAGAGACTGCCCATGATGTTCTGTGCAGAGAGCGTGTCGTCCGCATGGACTTTGACATCGCCCGCCGCGTCGATGACAGAGCCACTTCCGATCTTTGCGAGCGTGCCTTTCTCTCCCGCACTGCTCGGCGCCTCAGACACAAAAGTTTTGCCAAGGCTCGATTTCACTTCATCCAGCGATGCCGTGTCATAGGCACCGACCGCTTTGCCCGTGCCTTCGTTGATCTTCGCGAGTTCCTCATTCACCCAACTGTCGAAGCCTACGGTCTCGCCATTCTCACTCGTCTGGCCCGAGAGCGTCTTCTGGTCTTCCGGAGACATCGTGCTGCCGACGTTATAGACAGAGATACTGCCCGAAAGTCCCACAAAACCGATGGCGGCCGAGATCGCATTCGACATGATGTCATGCATATTGTCTTTCGCTTCGACGGTCACGCTGCCGCCCGCTGCGACCTTGTTTCCATCGCCGAGGAAGGCATTCGTCTGCGTCTTGATATTTCCCACATCGACGGCTGCGCCGACCGACGCACCGCCGGAGCCGGACGCCGCGGTGACGGTGTTCTTCATTTCCTTGACTTCATGCGTCGCCGTGAGCGAGACATCCTTCGAGCCATCCTTGCCGTAGCCGGCCTTCTGGTTGATCTCCACGCCCGTATCCGTGTATGCCTTCGTGAGCGCGGTGAGGTTCATCACATTCGTCGCACCCGCAAGGCCGGCATAAGAGCCGCCCGCCGCCTGCAGGGACAGATTGAAAATGTCTTCGCTGTTCTGGGCATTCAAAGAAATCTGGCCTTTGGCATCCAGCTTGGCCGCCTTGCCTGCATAGGCTTCTGTGTCTTTCGTGAGATTCATCACGGAGAGAGCCAGTCCTGCACCGCCGCCCGCCGCGCCGATGGATGCGCCGCCGTTGCCGCCATGAAGTTTCGTCGCATCCGACGCCGTGATGGCGATCCCATCTGTATCAGCCGTGCCTGTGGCAGTGAGCTCGGTATTGTCTTCCGTATACGCTTTGGTCTTCGTATCCAGCACATTCACGCCGACCGCGCCATTGATGGCCGCGGTGCCTGCAAGGCCGCCCGCGATGGTCGCATAGGTGATATCTGTCGTATGATCTGCTGCGACGCGGACATTCTTCCCCGTGACCTTCGCACCGCCATCGACATGCGCCTTCGTATCCGCGCTCATCGATACGGTCGAGTTTGCCAGCCCGATGCCCACTGTACCGCTGCCGCCGACGCCGCCGGCACCGGCACCCTGCTTGAAGGAGGAAACCGCCTGTACATCCGCATCGCCCGAGGTGGTGACATTCGCCGCCCTGCCTACATGAGCGTCTGTCGTATGCGTGACAAAAGTCTCAGAAGCCGCGCCTGCGACACCCGCCGTACCGCCGACGCCAAGACCTGCCGCCGCTGTCTTCGAGTCGCTGGTATTCTCCGCCTGTACAGTGAGGCTTTCCCCGCCAATGCTCGCGTGATTTCCTACATAGGCAGAAGCCTTCTTCTGCACCACTTCGACCGCCGCGGAGAGGCCCCCGGCTGCCGTCCCGCTCACTGCCCCGCTGCCGCCGGACGTCGTGAGCTTCGTCGTATCTTTCGCCGTCACGGAGACAGCGCCCGCCTCTATGAGCTCTGCCTTGCCTGCCTCCGTGATCTCTTTGTCCTCTTGATTTCCGATATACGCTTTCGTATCAGTCGAAATCACATGGAGTCCGGCCGCCCCGGCGCCGGCAAATGTATCCCCCGTCGCGATCGTCGCCGCAACGGACGTCAGATCCTCTTCCGACTCGGCATTCACGCGGACAGAAGACGCCTTCGAGAGCTTCGCACCGTCTTCGATGGACGCATAGGTATGCCCCTTGTACGTCTGTACGTCTGCCGCCGCGCCGATGCCCGTGCCGCCCAGGTTGATACCAAGGCCGCCAGCCAGACCGAAGAGACGCGCTGTATTCTTCGCTTCTACGTCAACGCCCTGATTTCCTGCCTGATAGTTCCCTTTGCCGATCGATGCATCGGCTTTCTGGGAAATGACATTCACCGTGACCGAGCCGGAACCGGCAAATTTCGCCGCGCCTGCCGCAAAGCCCACGGCGACGGTCTTCGCTGTGCTGTCACTATCGCTGTCCTTCGCCGACCCATTGTACGCATTGTCTGCCTTGACAGAGATGCCGTCTGCCTCGATGGTCTTTTCTTTCTTTGCATCGCCAGAGAGCGACGCCTTGACGTCCGAGTCATTCACCATGACCGCGACCGACGCGCCGACGGCCGTATTCGAGATCGCGCCCGTACCGACACCAAGCGTCGCATTGCTGTGATTTCCGGCATCGATCGTAAGGGCCCCTGTCTTCATCGCTTTGCCGCTATCCACATGGGCATCCGTCGTCGTATGGATCCAGTTCCCGCTTGCTGAGAAGGCGATCGCCGCCTTATCCGCTAGCGCGCCGGATGCGATGATGGACGTGATCTGGCTCGCTTCATCCGCAGTGACGGCGAGCTTGCCCGCCTTTTCTCCTTCCGCTGTCCCAGCCACTTCACTGTTTTCCAGATATGCCTTCGTATCGCCTTCGATGAGGTTCACACCGATGGCTGCGCCGACCGCGGAAGAGCCCGTGGAAACAGACACTGCCCCTGTGTACGAGTCGATTTTTCCCTTGTCCTTCGCTTCAATGGTGGTGGCTTCCTTCGCCTTGACCGTACTGTCCTTCACATGGGCATCCGTCTTGTCATCCACCCAGTTCAGGCTGATCTGCCCTGCACCGGAGAAGCCCTTCGTCGCACCGCTGCCGCTCGCCGCGATGTTCAGGATCGTCGCATCATTCTCCGCACGGACGGTGAGGGACTCGTCGATGTCCTTCCCGTCCTTGTCTTTTCCTTCATTACCGCTGAGGGTAAGCGTCGCCCCGTCCACATAGGCTTCGTTGTCCGCCGTGATGGAGTTGTACATGAAGCTTCCCGCAAGCGCCGCTCCGGCCTTGGCATGAAGATTGGCTCCGATGGCCGCCGACGTCGCGCGGATCGCACTGTCATTCAGACCATTCACACGGAGCGCATCGGCCGTGACAGAGGCCGCAGTCCCACCGTCTTGTTGCGTCACGGTCGCCTTCGCGGTATCGATGATACGGTTCACGGACACATTCGCTGCGGCCGCCAGACCACCCTTCGCCTCCGCCACGTTATCCTTCATCGCGCCGTCCTGATTTGCGACATTTGCAATATGCTGATCCGCTTCCTGACCAAGGAGCGGTGCATTTTCATCGGCATCATCCATATCATTGACAAAATCTTCCAGCTCGATGCCGTCTTCATCGCCGTCTTCGACCGCATGGAAACCGGTACTGCCGGCCTTGTTCTTCACATTCGGCTTCTTATTGTCATAGGCGACCGCACCCGCGACAGAGGCTGCGATGATCTCGCCCGTATTCTTCGCGGAGACATTCACGTTGTCATCCGCCGTGACATTCCCCGAGATCGCGGCTTCCGTATCACGGTTGATGTGATTGTACGCGATGGACGCACCGATCCCTGTGCCGCCGCTGACGCCGATCGCGCCCGCCGCCTGAATGGTCTTCGAGAGGTCTTCCGCAGTGACAGAGACATCCTTCGCCGTGACCGTCGCGTTTCCGATGCGCGCCTTCGTCGTATTATCGAAACGGTTCACGCCCACCGTCGCATCGACAGCGACCGACTTCGCCGGGCCGCCTGCCGCGGCCATCGCGATATTGAGCGCGCGTGCCTTCGCATTGACATCTGCCGATCCCTTCGCTGTGACCACCGCGCCGTCATCGATATAGGCCTCTGCGTTATTCTTCTGATGCACGGAGAGTGCCGCGCCGCCGACGCCTGCCTTGGATGCGTCTTCCATCGTCCAGCGATTTCTATTGAAAATGTCCTCGAAGGCCAACTTTTTGTCTTTATCTTTATAAGCCGTTTTCCAGAGATTCAGCGGTGCATAGCTCAGATACGACTGGATCGTGCCGGTCAGGTTCACCGTCGTGATGTCCGTCTCGCCCGTGACATTCACATGGCCAGCCGCATCGACTGTAGGCGTCGTCGTCTGCGTGTCATCTTTCTTGCCAATATACGCTTTGGCGTTGTTGTCATAGTTCACGATGGAAACGGACGCCGCGCCATTCACGTTGTCGCCATTTCCCGCCGCCTGCGTCCAGCTGTCCACCAGATCGGGAAGGACGGGATTCGTATCGATCGAGTTAAAGAAGACATTCAAAAGCTGATCCACGGGATCGGTGCTCTGCCAGCTCGTCTGCCAAGGGATGATCGTCTTCGCATGGACGGTCGTATCTCCGGTGGTCTTCGTGTCGCCACTGATGAAAGCCGTTGCGTGATTTCTCTGCTGCAGATAAGAGATCGCCGCCGTGATGGTATTGTCCTTCTTCGTGGTCTCATCCTTGGACGTTGTGTCATTCTGGTACGAACCAACGACCGCATGGCTGCGGGAGAGCGTCAGCGCATCGACCGTGAGCGACTTTGCGCCCGCCGCGTCACTCGCATTCCCGCTCGCATCGATGCCGCGCACCTTCCCCGTCACAGACGCTGTCGCATCATTGTCACTGAAAAGGAGTGCCGTCGACGCATTCGCCCCCAGCTTGTTCCATGGTTTCTTCTGCTTCGCCGGCTTGTCCGCTTTATCGAGGTCAAGGTCCTTTGCCGCCTGGCCTGTCTTATCTTCTTCGGTAAATGCTTTTTTCAATTTCGAGAAAAATTTTCCCACGCCTGCCTTGATCGGATCTGTCGTCGGCTTGAGCGCCGTATCCCCTCCGATGCTCGATGCCGTCACCGTATCCGCCGCATAGACGCCGCCGTTTTCAGAGAGCGTATTCTCCGCTTTGACCGACACATCGCCCTTCGCGTAGACCGTGCCCGCCATATCCGCGCTCGCTTTCGTATCAGAGATCCCGAGACCGACCGAGAGCCCCAGCGTTTGCCCGCAGTTCGACGCACTCGAGCCCAGCGAGCGGATGGATTTCGCACTGATATCCACATCCCCCTGGCTCACGATCTTCGCCTTCTCGCCTACCTTCGCCGCGATGTCGCTCTTCACCTGCGCCCAGGAAAAATCCAGCGACAGCCCGCCCATCGGCACTGCGCTGAAATCTATCAGGCTCATCTTGACCGCATTCGTGCCTTCCGCGGAGAGCGTCGTATCCTTCGCGGAAGTGATCGTGCTGTCATCCACATCGACGTACGACTTCACGTCGCCGATGCCCACGTTAAACCCGATGCCAACAAGATTCACATTGAACGGCGCGATATCCGACTTTGCGTCTGACGTGATCTTCACATCGCCATGCCCCTCGGCGCCCGTGCCATCTCCAAGAGCCTTGATATCCGTCTTGTCGATGTCCACATTCGCCTCGGCATACGTCTTCGTCGCCGAGCCGAACGTGCGGAAATTGCCGCCGTACTCTTCGATGAGGCCCAAGACGGCATTGTGATCTTTTTCCCGCTCGATACCCGCCTTGATCTCCGCATCAGAGAGCTCATTGTCATCACCGATGACGCCCGACGTCGTGGCGCGAGCGGAAATGTCTACGTTATCCCCCTTGATCGTATTTCGATCGCGGCTCTTCTGTCCCATCTTCACCAGCGCATACGCACCGTCGCCGATGTCCCAGGCATAGAGCTTCGTCGCCGCCGTCGCATGGATGGAGACATCCCCCGCCTTATGGCCGCTCTTTCCTTCTGCCGTGATCGTCGCATCATCCACATCGATGCGGGAGACGCCCATGACATTTCTGACCGCCGTGATATCGATCTTGCCGCTGTCCTTCTTCTCCGACGACGAGTCGATGTAGGCGTCCTTGATGGAGATCATGCCATCGCCCGGCTCCTTACCGGGATCCGCCTGCAGCTTCGCATCCTGCGAAGACGCCGTCAGCGCGATCGCCCCGCCGCCGGACGTGATGCGGCTCGCCTTCGCCTCCGTGCCGGTGACGACGAGATTATCCCCCGTCTCTACGGTGACACTCCGCCCATGAGACGCGACCTCGCCCGCCAGCGTGATATCCTTCTTTGCGACCAGCGCGATGCCGTCCGTCGTCGCTACCGCCGTCGTCGCATCCACGATGCCCGCCGTATTTACGAGAAAATTTCTGTATGTATCCGCACTCTGACCCGCGGTGTAGTCATGAAATGCAGCCCCCGTCTGGATCACGCCGTCCGTCTGCGAGATCGTACTCTTTGCCGAAGCGATGACCACACTGTCCTTTGCGTTGATTTTGCCCGCGAAAGAGATCCCTGCATCGCCTGCCGTGTTCCCGCCCCACAGAGAGCCGTCATTCAAAAGGCGCGCCCGCTCCGCCGGCGATTTCTGATAAAAATCCTTGTCACGGTCAAAATTGACCTGAACCGGTCCTGACTGAGAAGGCATAATGTAGTAGCCGTTATAGAGCGCGTCACCCACCGCCGCGTTCGTCCCGAGCGTCAGCCGTCCCACATTGAAGACACCGTTCGCGCCGACCGCGATGCCTGCATTCGAGAAGAAATACACATCCCCGCCGATCTTGTTATCCTTGATCGCATTCACGACACCGTCGATGTCGATCTTGTTCTTGACGACATTGATCTGGTGATTCGCCTTTCCCATATGGAGATTCGCCACATCGTGCTGCTTGATGCCGAAATCTTCGAACTTGTTCAGCGCATTGCCGGCATTCACCTGCTGATTCGTGATATCATACTGCTTGCCGCTGTTTGCGATATCCGTCACTTTGACCGTATTGCCATAGTGCTTCTGATCCGCCACCGTCACGTCCGCATAGATGAAATTGCAAGCCGCGCCCCAGCCTGCGATAGCAAGGAGCAGTGCCGTCCCTGCGCGGGAGAGGATACTCCCGCCGCGGCGCGTACTCTTTTTCCCCTGATGCGTCTTGACAAGCTCCGAAGCGACCACATAGCAGCCGCGCGTCGCGTTCCATACGACTTTGTATATTTTGTTCATAAGACGGTCCTCCTTTGGGTGAGAAGATCATGGAAATAGGTTGATGGGTTCAGGGTTAGCCCGTAGGACGTGCTGCCCTTTGATTCCGTTTGAAAGCTTCGTACTCTCTAGTTAGGAGTGAGGAGTAGTGGTGCGGCGCATAAAAATATGGAAGCGCCGCGAAGCATAAATAGGGCAATGCCCGAAGGTTTCCCGATTGAGCTTTCCAAACATCGTCCGCCTGAACGCGAATGACAAAGATCGAGGGCTGCGCTCGGGATGACGATACGGGAAGACGACAGTCTGTCGTCTCCTAATCTCCAGTCACTTCCCTCACACATTCCTCTGCAGATAGAAATGCACTCTCGGCGATGCATCTCCGATATTTCCGGAGTCCTTGAGCGGGATGCCGAGAACGGCCTTGCCATACCAGCCGCCCTTGCTGCACTCCAGACCGAAGCCTGCGCTCGTGAGGTAGTCCTTCGTTGTTTTGACACTGAAATTGTTATACGCGACGCCGTGATCAAGGAAGACGAAGCCTCGCCAGGTCTGATGGTCACTGCTGATGGGAAAGCCGTACTCCATACCGGCGAACCAGCCTTTATCGCCCGAAAGGATACTTTCCTTGTATCCGCGGACGCTCCCCATACCGCCCAGCGTGAACTGCTCCGTCGAGGGCAGCGACTCGAAGGCGGTGTACTGGCCGTAGAGGCGGTAGAGCATGTACTGGTCATTTTTGAGATTCTGCCGCCGCATGAGGTAGGCGCTGTAGTACGAGCCATTGTTATCCTTATCATGCACGCGATCATCGCTCTCATAGCCGGTGACGCTGGTCATGAAGAACCACAGCCCGTTCTCATCGAAGCTCCGCGCCGACAGTCCGGCCTTCACCGTGCGCGTCGCGCTATTCGAAAGCTCCATGCCCGAGTACGTGGTGTCCGACCATTTCCGATGGCCTTCCAGGAAGACATCCACACGGGAAAGCGGCGTGATATTCACCGGGTGCGTGATGGAAACCGCGGCATCATTCGAATTTGCCTTCATATCGTAGTCCTTGAAGGTGCCGTCGATGATATCCACCAGATTTCTGCTGTAGGAAATCTGCGCCCGCGTCCCGTGATGCCCCCATGGCGTATCGTACATCACCGAGCCACCCCAGATGCCTTCCGTCCACACCGGGCTCACCGCGAGGCTCGCATCATGCCCGCCGATCCCGCGGTACTCCGTATACGCACCGATGCGATAGCGGCCGCTCTCTTTCTGTCCCGCATTGTCCGTGAAAATGAAGGACGTCAGCGGATTCTCCTTCTCCTGGAGCACCAGGTGGAGGTCGGACGTCCCTTCCTCCTCTCCCGGCACCAGCTCTGCCTGCACCTGATAGGTATTCGTCGAATTGTACACGCGGAGCTCATCCTCGAGTCGGTCCACGTCCACCAGCTCGCCCGTCCGTCCATGGATGCGCGAGAGGAGCGCCTTCTCGGAAATACGCTGATTTCCTGTGACGACCGTCTTTCCGAATTTTCCTTCAATGAGACGGATGTAGACCACGCCGTCCTGCACCTTCTGCGGCGGCAGCACCGCCTGTGCCGTCACGATGTGCTTCTCCTGATACAGCGCATTCAGGCGGGCCACCATGTCCGTCAGCTCTTTCACGGTGGCAGGCCCTGCGCCTTTGAAATGGATGGCCTTCCGGATCTCCTCTGCGGAGAGAAATTTCGACGGCGTCACGCGGATCTCCTTCACTTCAAAGACCAGCCCGCCCTCTTCGGCCTTCGCCTCCGAAGAATGCACAGCATCCAGCGTGCGGTAGCGGCTCTTCTGATAATACGACGCCACCTGCTGGTTCGTCTCGCTCATGCGCGACGCCTGATCCGTCACCTTCTGCACCGCTGGATCCCTTGGATCGAGCTGCGGCAGCGCCGGCGCAGCACTCACGCTGCCTGAAAAAAGAAGGGCTGTCAAAAGACTGAGAGATAGCGATTGTATAGTACGTTTCATGGCAAGATCCTCCATCAAAAAAAGGCAACAGGCACAGAAATCCATCTGCTTTTTCTAAAAAAGGATACACGATCCCTATTCTGTATCTATTATACAGGAGATTCTTCCTTCTGACCCTGTCACAAGTGACAGGGTCAGAAAATTTTGAGAAAAGTTTTTTGGGGGGGATGAGGGACTAGGGACTGGGGACTAGTAGCTAGGGATTAGGGATTAGGAGTGACTGGTGACTAGTGACTGGTGACTAGAAGGCCGAGAGACCGGGAGACTGGGAGACTGGGAGACTGGGAGACTGGGAGACTGGGAGACTGGGAGACATCTGATGTCTGATGTCTAACGTCTAACGCGGGCATCGCCCCATATATACTCGCGGCGCTTCATTATTTTTTGCGCCGCACCACCACTCCTCACTCCTAACTCCTAACTCCTAACTAGAGCGTGCGAAGCGCTCAAACGGAACCCAAGGGCCGCACGCTCCACGGACTCCCCCCACGCCTTGTTCCTCATGCTATAATAGTATGATGTAAATATTTCCATAGCACCTTGGACGCGCTCCTCGTTTCCCAAAGAAAGGACCCACTCATGAACACCCCGTTGGGGGCTGACTACAGAAGCCCCACTTTCTGGCAGCGGCTGTTTTTCATCCTAGCCATCACCGTGGTCGGGACATTTCTCTACTCCGTCGGCATCAATGCCTTCTATGTCCCCCATCACTTTCTCGCAGGCGGACTCACCGGCATCGCGATGATCCTGAACTACCTGACGGGCTTTCCCATCGGTATCGCAAACCTCATCCTGAACATCCCGATCCTTCTTCTTGCCCTGAAGTTCATGGGAAAATTCTATACCCTGATCACCATCATAGGCACCGTGCTCTGCTCCGTCTTCATCGACCTCACCGCACCGCTTGCCGCCATGTCCTCCGTGAAACAGCCGCTCGTCTCTGCCATCGCAGGCGGCGTCATCCTTGGCCTTGGCATGGGGCTCCTCTACCGCTACAACAGTAACACCGGCGGTCTCGATGTCATCGGCGCGATCCTGAAGAAATACTTCAATCTGGAGATCGGCTACGTCGTCTTTGCGCTGAACTTCCTGATCGTCATGGCCAGTGCCTGGATCTTTGCCCTGGAGCTCGCCATCTGCACCCTGATCGCGATGTACATCAATGCGAACCTGTCGAGCCGTCTCGTCATCGGCTTCGCCCAGCGGAAAGCCGCCTTCATCGTTTCTGACAAGCCTCTTGAGATCGCAGACGCCATCCTCCGCAACATTCACCACGGTGCGACCCTCCTCTACGGGCAGGGCGCCTTCTCCGGCATGGATAAGCGCATCATCTTTGCCATCGTCGATCTGACACAGATCACGAAGCTCCGTCACTACATTGAAGAAATCGACCCGCATGCCTTTCTCTTCATCATGAATACCACAGACGTCATCGGCCGCGGCTTCACAAGTCCGCTCTCCACCGTAAAGACCATGCCGAAGTCCATGCGCTACACCAGCAGCCCCGAGGGCGAAATGGTCCCCACGCGCATGTGGCAGTATGAAATGGACGAAGAAGCCCACCCGAATCAGGGCGAGGCTGAACGTGAAGCTGAGAAGATCGCAAGAAAGCGTATGAGCTATCGGAAATAAAAAAACACGCCGCAGGGCGTGTTTTTTTATTGGGCGGGAATGGGCATATCCTCTTCCACTGGTTGCTGTCCACTATTTCTGCTATACTGAATGCGTCACACTGCAACTCCTCGCACGAGAATCGTGACAAGAAGGAGGTGCCTTATGGATTTCATCATTACCTTTTGTGGTTCTGTCGCAGCAAGCATGATCGCGCATTATCTTTGCAAATGGCTTGACAGGAAAACCTAGCAGTGCTTGATAAGCCTAAGCTCACTTGTGCTTTGAACAAGAAGAACCCCCAAAAGATCTCGCACATCTTTTGGGGGTTCGTTCTTTTATGCCTATGGCATCATTACCTTTGCCTATCCGTATCTTAGCACGATTTCCCGGCTTCGTCAACGCTCTTCGCTGCCATTCCAATCCCATGCATCATCATCCTGAGCGGTGGAAAACGAAATACCAGTCACTCCTATGAGAGCTGCAAGTCCCCCGCGGCAGATGGAACGCGAAAATGAGATAATCGTTATTTCACATCGCCTTTTTTTGATGGGGATGGGAATATCGCCTTTCACTGGCTGCTGCCTGTCATTTCTGCTATACTAATTGCGTCACACTGCAACTCCCCGGAGAATCGTGACGGGAGGGAGGCACCTGTATGGAAAGTATATTCACATTTTTGATTTCTGTCGCAGCAAGTATCGTAGCCTACTACATTTGCAAATGGCTTGACGGAAATTGCTAGCAGTGCTTGATAAGCCTACGTCAAGAAAGAACCCCTATGAGATCTCATCCATCTCATAGGGGTTCTTTCTTTTGGCACCACATGGGTATATTCACATTTGCCTATCCGTATCTTAGCACGATTCACTCACTCCGTCAACGCTGATTTTCTCCTATAAGATGGCGGCGCAGCCGCCTCCTACATTTCTCATTCCTAGTTTTCCTTAGTATCCGCGTATCTGCTTTTCATCCGACAGATCGAAGAGATCTCCGTATCCCGCATTCGCCATCGCCTTCACCGCATAGACACAGTTCTGCGAGGCGGCGTAAATATAGCGGTCATCGACAGGGACGATGTGTTGGGCCGCGCGCATACCGGCGATCGCCGGATTCACCAGAAAATCGTCCCGATATTTCCCCGCACCCGTCGTATCCGAAGAACGGTCGGTCGAGACGAAGAGCATATCCGGATCCGCCTTGACGATGAGCTCGGGCGAAATGGCCTGCCCATTCGCACCGCCTGCCTTCTCGATCGCATTCTCCAGACGCGCCCGCGTCAAAAGCTCGTGGAACATCGAGCCGGGTCCCCCATAGCGTGTCATCTGCGAGACCAGATACACCACCGGCTTCTTGTCCGTACGCGCTCCCAGCGTATCATCCACCTCTTTCAGCTGGCGGTCCATCTCGCGGATCACATTCTCGCCGCGCTCCTTCTCCCCGACCGCCGCCGCAATGATCCGCACATCATCCTTCACCTGCTGGATCGAGCGAGGCCCGTCAATCACCACGACAGGGATACCCAGATTGCGATACATCGTGAGCTCCTCGCCCTTCGTGTATGTCGAAGCCACCACCAGATCCGGCCGCGCCTGCGTCACAAGCTCCATCGACAGCCCCGAGAGAGGAATGGTCATCGGGATATCCTTCGTATCCTCTGCGATATAGGAAATCGCCGGATCACGATCCGCCTCCGTCGCTCCCACCAGATGATCCGCAGTCACGACACCCAGAAGCATCGTATCGATCGATGCCGAATTTCCCAAGATCCGCTTCGGCTTGCCGGGGATCTTCACTTCCTGCCCCGTCGCATCGACCACGGCATAGCTTTCTCCCTCACCGCTCATCGCCACCTGCTTCACCCCGCAGCCCGTCGTAGAAACGGAAAGCAGGAGCGCCAATCCCAGTCCCATCGTTCGATATATTTTCATGCGTCCTCCTATGATAGAAATCTTTGTTGTTTCTAATCATAACATAAAAATACTGTCAATGGCGAGAAAGAGGTTTCATAGGTTCTATAGGTTCCAAGGAGGGACGGCGCATAAAAATCAGAAGCGCCGTGAATTTTAGATGAGAGGTACTCTCTTTTAGTCCCTAGCTACTCATCCCTAATCCCTAGTCACTAGTCTCCAGCCACTGATCCTTCCAAAGCATCTGTCAGCACCTTGTACACGCCGACCGTAAGCGATGCGATCTCCTCCGTGACGGGCATGAGGTCGGGGATGAGGATCGGCTTCATGCCGGCTGCGTGTGCCGCACGGATGCCATTCGGACTGTCCTCAAAGACGCAGCAATCCGCCGGAGGGACGCCCAGTCTTTTCGCAGCCAGCAGAAAAATATCCGGCGCCGGCTTCCCGTGAAGGACTTCATCTCCGCTCGCAATGGCAGAGAAATAGGACGTAAAACCGCTGACAGACAGATTGCTCTCGATCTGCACCCGCCGTCCGCTGCTCCCGATCGCCATGGGAATACCGCGCGCATGAAGCGATGCCAGGATCTCCCGGCAGCCGGGCTTCAACGGCACGCCGCGCGAAAGCTCCTCCGCCACGCGCTGCTTGCACTCCCGCTGGATCTCCGTGCCATCCTTCACCCGATAATGCTTCTCGATGATGCGGTTCATCACCTCGCCCGAGGTGCCGCAGATCTCATACTTGAAAGCATCCGGCAGTACGATGCCCCGTTCTTTTGCGATGGCATTCCAATACTTCTGAAAAACGGCCTCCGTATCAAAAAGCGTGCCGTCCATGTCGAAAATGACTGCTGTGGACATGTTGATTCTCCTTTATCGTAGAAACACGGAATCGATCGCAGAGAGGCGATCCGCATTTCCCTACCCC